>Ga0114978_10001989_pt1 | contig 17049 bp, 16 predicted proteins | sample S_140212_EF_Meta_FD_87027 | JGI IMG/M metagenome (GOLD analysis project Ga0114978, IMG submission 87027) | Freshwater microbial communities from Lake Simoncouche, Canada to study carbon cycling - S_140212_EF_MetaG | ecosystem: Environmental > Aquatic > Freshwater > Lake | place: Lake... | reverse complement strand
CTTGTTGCGTTACATGGAGGACAATCAAAAGACAATCAGCTATTACCTAGCGCAATTGCAGACCTTTGGATACCATTACGATACGTTGTGGCTTCCGCACGACGCCGAGAATAAAACGCTTGCTGCTGCTGGCAAATCCATTGAGGAGATTGTCAGAGCTGCGGGTTATAAAACCCGGATCATTCCGAGGGTGCCAATTGCTGACTCTATCAATGCTGCGCGAACTATTTTCAACAACTGTTGGTTCGACCGAGAAGCCTGTGCCGAGGGTCTTACCTGTTTGCGCCATTACCGCTACGAGGTCGACCCAGAGACGGGTGGATTCTCAAAATCACCACTTCACGACCATTATTCGCACGGCGCAGATGCGTTTAGATACATCGGATTGATGGTCAACGAACCTAAACAACGCAAGCGACAACAGACGTTTACGCTACCGACAAACTGGATGGGCTAATCATGGCGAGCTATCAAAACGACGGCGAAGATTCACGCATTGCAAGCGCGATGCAATTCCTCCGGCTGGCGAGCGAAGCCGATAGCAACAACCGATCCGATGCGCTCGAGGATTTACGCTTTGTCAGCGGCGACCAATGGCCGGTGGAGATCCAAAACAGTCGCAACCTGGAAGCCAGGCCGTGCTTGACCATCAACAAGCTCGATGCCTATTGCCGACAAATCGCCAATCAGCAGCGCCAGCAGCGTCCCCGCATCAAGGTGCATCCGTGCAACAGCTACGCGAACAAGGAAACAGCCGAGGTTGTTGAGGGTATCTGCCGGCACATTGAGATCAACAGCGATGCCGATAGCGCTTACGACAACGCATTTGAATACGCTGTTCGCATGGGTTGGGGCTATTGGCGCGTGGTGACCGACTACACGTCTCCTGAGTCGTTTGATCAAGAGATTTACATCGACAAAATTGAAAACCCTTTCAGCGTCTACTTCGATCCAAACAGCACGGCTCTGGATGGTTCCGACCAAGAAAAATGCTTGATCACGACGATCATGAGCAAGGAGAAGTTTCGGGATCTATATCCAAACGCTGACGATGGTGGCAACTTCTCCGCTCGAGGAGGCGGCGACAGCAATCCAGAGTGGGTCACTAAGGAGGACGTGCGGATCGCCGAGTATTTCTACATTGAGCGCACGCCGGCAAAGCTCTACCTGCTAAACGATAAATCTCGGCTGTTCAAGGACCAGCTGCCCAGCAAGGAGTTCATGGCTGCAAATGGGCTTGAAATCGTTGGCGAGCGGGATAGCTACAAGAAGGTCGTCAAGTGGGTAAAGCTCACCGCGATGGAGATCCTCGAGGAACGGGATTGGCCAGGTAAGTACATTCCCGTCGTGCCGGTCTACGGTGGTCGGATTGTCATTGATAGCAAGTCAATCAAGTACGGGCTGGTGCGTTACGCCAAAGATCCCCAGAAAATGTACAACTTCTGGCAGACCTCGATGACCGAGGCGATTGCCCTGGCGCCCAAAGCCAAGTGGTTGCTGGCCGAGGGTCAGGACGAGGGTCACGAGAACGAGTGGGCGGCGGCTAACATCAAAGCTACGCCGGTGCTGCGATACAAGCAGACCGATATTGAGGGCCGGATGGCGCCGGTTCCAACGCGGTTGCAGCCTGAACCACCACCTTTGGGCATCATGGGTGCTGCCGAGGCTGTCAGCAACGATTTACAGCAGGTCGTTGGCATCTTTGATCCGTCGCAATTGCCGACTGGCAACATGAGCGGGAAGGCGCTCAATGGCCAGCAGCAGCAAGTGGACATGACCAACTTCCACTACTACGACAACTTGACCAAATCGATTGCCCATACTGGTTGCATCATCCTGGATCTGATTCCAAAGATTTACGACTCTGAGCGCGTGATGCGAATCATTGGCGTGGACGGCAAGCCAGATCTCATCACCATTAACGAAGCCTCCCAAGTTGGGAGAGTTTTGAACGACGTGACCGTTGGCGAGTACGACGTCAGCATGGATACGGGTCCTGGCTACGCATCACGGCGCGTTCAAGCGGTCGAGGCGATGATGCCGCTCATCGGTGCAAGTCCAGAGCTGTTCCAAGCTGCTGGCGATCTGGTATTCCGACAGATGGATTTCCCTGGTGCCGAGATCATTGCTGACCGGCTGGCGGCGGTGAACCCACTAGCGCAGATTGATGAGGAATCAGATGTACCGCCACAGGTCCAGATGCAGCTCGCACAAGCAAAGCAGCAAATGCAACAAATGCAACAGCAGATGCAGATGATGCAGCTCGAGATCAACAACCGTAGCCAGGTGGCGCAGATCAAGGAAGAAGGTGCTAACAAGCGCAAGCTCATGGATGTCACCGCTCGAGCGCATAACACCGAGACAATGGCCGAAGTTAAGGTCAATGATCAGAACACTCGGTCCATTACGAGTCAGAACAAGACCGAGATTGATGCTCTGGTTAACCTGTTGATTCACAATATGCCGATTGACGCATTAGCACGTGAAATTGAGCGTCGCAATGCCGAGCAAATGATGGCTGCTGAGTTTGCTGTGTCCGACATTGATCAGGGCCAATCACCGTTTACAACTTAGTCTTTGACAGCAATTCAAAAACGGGTTATATAAGCGCAATCGTACCGGCGCGTTTCACCGGGAAAATCCGTGGGTAACCATGTCAGAACCAAGAGAAACGACTACCGTCGTAACGTCAGAAACACTTGCAGACTTTTCAGCACAGAAATTAGGTTTAGCTCCCGACAATGAGATTGAGGCTGTTGAAGAAGCAGAGCCAATCGAATCAGAGGTTGAGAATGAGCCAGAGGCTGAAGAAGAAGCGCCAACCACAGAAAATGAAGGTAAACCGAGCAAGCTGAAGGCGCGGTTTTCAGAGTTAACCAAGCAGCGCGAACAGGCCAGGGCAGACGCCCAACGTGAGCGTGATGCAAGGGAAGCGCTGGAAGCACGGCTGGCGGCTTTGGAGCAAGGACAGGCGCCTAGACAGGCTCCGGTTGCTGATTCCAAGCCAACGCCGGATCAATTTACCGATGCTTTTGAATACGCAGAGGCATTGGCTGAATTTAGCGCTGAAAGGGCACTCAAAGAGCGTGATAGGCAGGATTCAGAAAGGCGAGCGCAAGAGCAACAGGCGAAGGTCGTGCAGACCTGGACCAAACGGCTCGAAGCGGCAAAGGCTGAAATCGACGATTTTGATGAAATGGTGTCGTCTAGCGATGTTGTAGTGCCGAATCACATTCGGGACGCGATATTAGAATCAGACGTTGGACCTCAGGTTTTGTATCACCTAGCATCTAATCAAGATCAAGCCCGTGCTTTTAATGAAATGTCGACAGCGCAAGCGTTGAGAGCCATTGGCAAACTTGAAGCTAAGTTTGAGAAAGCAGAAGTTGGCAAACCTGATAAATCTGTGGTAAAAAGCAAGGCACCAGCCCCGATTAACCCCATCAAGTCAAGCAACGCAACCGCTGATACTCTCGTGAATTCCAAAGGGGAGTTTCATGGGACTTACGCAGCATGGAAAGCGGCAAGACAAGCCGGCAAGATCAGGTAAACAGATTTAATGCGTCTATGACGCGAAGGAAATGAAATGGCTAATACCCTTTTAACGATTAGTAAGATTACTAATGAAGCTCTCATGGTTCTGGAGAACGAACTTACGTTCACCTCCGAGGTAAACCGTGAGTATGATGATCAATTTTCTATATCAGGGGCCAAAATCGGACAGACCGTGAATGTCCGGAAACCGGCTAGGTTCATCGGTGTAACGGGGCCGGCGCTCTCTGTCGAGGACTTCAACGAGACTTCGATTCCCGTCACGCTGAATACCCAATTCCACGTTGATACCCAGTTCAGCACCGCTGACTTGGCTCTGTCGTTGGACCTATTTTCTGACAGAGTTATCAAACCGGGCGTCGCAGCCATTGCAAATAAGATCGACCGTGACGGTCTGGTTCTTGCAAAAAACAACGTCGCTAATATTGTCGGTACTGCCGGCACGCCACCCACCTCGTTGCTGACCTATCTGACCGGCCAGGCTTATCTGGACTCAGAAGGCGCACCACGCGATGGACGCCGTGCTTGTATCGTCGAGCCATTCACCTCGGCTACCATCGTTGATTCGCTGAAAGGGCTGTTTATGCCTAGCCAGAAGATCTCCGAGCAGTACGAAAAGGGCATGATGGGCACCGACAGCGCCGGTATGCGTTGGAAGATGGACCAGAACGTCGTGAGCCACACTTTTGGTTCATACGCTGCTGCCAGCTTGACGACTAACACCGCGACGTTTACCGGCTCGATCACCTCCGGTTGGGCATCATCGTCGACGATTACCATCTCGGCTACCAGCGCAGCGGCACCGCTCAAGCAGGGCGACGTGATCACGATTGCAAACGTGTTTGCGGTCAACCCACAGAACCGTCAGGCTTACGGCTCCAACCGTCTGCGTAACTTTGTGGTGACTGCTGATGTGACGATTTCCTCGGGTGGCTCGGCTTCGGTCGTGGTCTCGCCAGCGATCATCACCGCAGGTCAGTTCCAGAACGTCACGGTTTCGGCTACCAGCTCGAGCGCCGTTGTGACCCCGTTCAACAACACCGGAACGGTTAGCCCACAAAATATAATCATGCACCGCAATTCTGAGACCTTGGCTTGTGCTGACCTCGAGCTACCACAAGGGGTTGTATTTGCTGGACGTGCATCGGACAAGGATCTCGGCTTGTCCATTCGTGTTTTGCGTCAATATACAATTAATAACGACTCCGTTCCATGTCGTCTCGATGTGCTGTACGGTTGGGCAATGCTTTACCCCGAATTGGCTTGCCGCGTCGCAGCCTAATCAATCAACGACAAGGATATAAATCATGGCGAATCCGGGACCAGCAAGTACCGTAGCCAATCATCCGCAAGTGCTTGGTTCAAACCAAGCTCTGCGTTTGTTGGCATCTTTTCAATCTGTAAACCTTGCAACGACTGGCGACACCGTTCTGCCGGTTCTGAACAGCGGCAACTACAGCGTTTCTAACGTCATCATTGCTGATGCGTCGACCAACTTGAGCACCGCAACTGTCCCTTTTGCGGGCGTGTTCACAGCGCCTGGCGCAAGCGGCACCGCAATCGTGGCGAATGCTACGTTGTCGGCGTTGACTGGCCCAACGGTGGTGTCGCAGCGAACTGTGGCGTCTACGGCGGCTCAATCTGGACAGAACCTGTACTTTAACGTCGCTACGGCATCGAGCTACGCAGCAACCGTTGACGTGTTTGTCTACGGTTACGATCTGACGTTCCAGCCCTAATCAGGGGCAGCAAAAAGGGAAAGCCGATTCTTTGCAGGGTCGGCTTTTTCTCTTTAATTTTGGAATAAAAAATGTCACAGACGAATCAGGTTAATACCGTCACGTCGCAGAACGTGGTCCCGGTTGGTGCAACATATGACGCCAACGGAAACTTTATTACATTGGTCGGCGCTGGAGCGCAGCCAATCAGCTCGGGCGGCGCACCGTCGACTGATACTTATGTGGTGCTTTCGTCGTCTTCAAGCCTGCCAAATGATCGGGTTTTGACGGCGGGCACGAATATCACGCTTACCGATTCGGGTCCGGGCGGCACAGTCACCATTGAGTCGACTGCTGGTGGCGTTTCAAACGTCGCAACTGGGACTGGTCTGACGGGTGGTCCGATTACCTCGACCGGCACAATTGCGCTAGCCAACACAGCGGTTACCGCTGGCAGTTACGGCACGTCAATTGGTATCCCTCAGATCACTATTGATGCACAGGGCCGGATTACCGCTGCTAGCACGATTGCAACAACCAGCAACAGCTACCAGGGGACGTGGAATGCTTCGACCAACACGCCAACGCTGACCTCGAGTGTAGGCACACTCGGGTTTTACTATGTTGTCTCGGTTGCTGGCTCGACTAACCTAAACGGCATCAGCACTTGGGCGGTTGGCGACTGGGCGGTTTACAGCGGCTCGGCCTGGCAAAAGGTCGCTGCATCGGGTTCTAGCGCGTTTAGCACGCTGACCGTCACGGGTTTGACGGGTTATATGTATGCCAACGGCGCAAGCGCTGTAACGGCTGCAACGACGATTCCTAATGCTGGATTGACCAATTCATCGGTGACAGTTGGATCAACTGCAATCTCGCTTGGCGCGACTGCTGCAACGATTGCTGGTTTGACGCTAACCAGCCCAACGATGAGCAGCCCAACACTCGGGACGCCGGTTAGCGTGACGTTGACCAACGCAACGGGTTTGCCGCTTACAACTGGAGTTACTGGCAATCTGCCGGTGACGAATCTTAACAGCGGAACCAGCGCATCGGGCACGACCTTTTGGCGTGGCGATGGAGTCTGGGCAACGCCAGCGGCAAGCGCGGGCACGGTGACGTCTGTAACTGGGACTGGGACCGTTAATGGGATCACGCTCACGGGCAACGTCACAAGCTCGGGCAATCTAACGCTCGGCGGCGCGTTGTCTGGCGTTAATTTGGCAACCCAAGTCACCGGCAATTTGCCTGTATCTAACCTCAATAGCGGCACTAGCGCGTCGGCAAGCACGTTCTGGCGTGGTGATGGCACTTGGGCATCTCCAGCTGGTTCTGGCACGGTGACGAGCGTTGGATTGAGTGCGCCGAGTATCTTTACCGTTACTAACAGCCCCGTAACGACGAGCGGAACATTAACGCTGTCATACTCAGGCACGGCGTTGCCGGTGGCTAACGGCGGCACGAATGCAACGTCAGCCGGCATTACTGCATTCAATAACATCACGGGTTATACCGCGTCTGGCGCGACTGGCACGACCAGCACCAACTTAGTGTTCAGCACCAGCCCCGCGATTACAACGGCGACGCTGACCAATCCAACGGTCACGAACTACATTGAGACGTTGTATTCGGCCAATACCAGCACGGCAATTACGGTAGATCTGGCAAACGGCACGGTTCAGAACCTAACGCTGACAGGCAATGCAACGATCACGATGCCAACGGCAGTCGCTGGTAAGTCGTTTATCATTATTCTGTCGCAAGACGGGACTGGCGGCAGAACGGTTACTTGGTCAACTGTATCGTGGCCAGCGGCTACGGCGCCGACAATTACCAGCACAGCAAGTAAACGCGACATTTTCTCGTTTTTTTCTAATGGCACTAGCTGGTTCGGGGCCACAATCGGACAAAACTACACATAATGTTTGCTGCATCCAAATCAGCTCAAGCAGCGGCTGCTGCGCCAACATCAGATACGCTATTTCCGTATGTCCCGTTGTTGTTGAATACAACCAGCACTAACGGGCAGCAGAACAATACGTTCTTGGACTCCAGCACCAACAACTTTACGATTACCCGAAACGGAACCCCAACGCAGGGATCTGTGACTCCGTATTGGCCTAATGGGTATTGGAGTTGGTATTTTGGTGGAAGTGGGAACTATGCAACCACAAACACTGGCGGTATAGGGGCAACAGTTACGACATTTACGATTGAGTGTTGGATTTATGCAACCGCAACACCTGCTGGCGTGACTCCGGCAGTTATTGGGGATATGCAATCGACAAATATTTCGAATTACATTTCTTTTGGCATAACCCCATCAAATCTACTGCAACTTTTTTGGTATGACGGAGCCAACAAAACAGCGACTGGCAATACAACAATTCCATTAAACACTTGGACGCATATTGCCGCTTCTGTCAATGCAAACGCAATAACCTTGTATGTTAACGGAGTTTCTCAAACAATTACTGGCACGTCTACGTTAACAAACAGAACGGGGACCCATGGTTATTTTGTATTGGCTCAAAATCTGACCAACATTTACACAGGCTACATTTCAAATGTGTCGGTGCTAAATGGCACGGCTAAATACAGCTCAAGCTTTACCCCATCAACAACCCCGTTGAGCGTAAGCACTACTAATCAGACGCTGTTGGCTTGTTATAGCAACCGTTTCATTGACTCAAATACAGCCACAACAGCAAAAACAATTACAATTACCGGCACTCCCCGTGTCCAAGCATTCCAGCCGTTCTCACCGACTGCTTCGTATACCGCTGCGGCTTATGGGGGAAGTGGGTTTTTTAATGGAAGCACGGACTATTTGACTGTTGCTTCAAACGCAGCATTGAATTTGACAGGCGATTTTACAGTTGAAACTTGGGCTTATGCCACGGCAACCACAAATGCTGTTGACCAGGTTTTTAACTATGGCGGCTTCATTTTTATGCTTTACCATAATGGAGCCAGTTGGACGGTTGAAATAGGAAATGGTTCAAGCAATTATTTCACTTTGACTGGAACCGCGAGCTTAAATGCTTGGCATCATTTTGCAATTACAAGAAGCACAAATACATACACATTTTGGATAGATGGCGTATCGGCATCGACCGCAACCAACGCCAACGCTCCCGCCACTTCTGGAGCTACTTTGAGTATTGCCAGAAGTCAAGGAACAGGCAATCAATGGTTTACCGGATACATATCTAATTTTCGCATCGTCAAAGGCACAGCGGTCTACACCTCGGCCTTCACGCCACCTACCGCACCAGTCACAGCAATCACCAACACCAGCCTCCTAACCAACTTCACCAACGCGGGGATCTACGACGCTGCGGCTCAAAACAATGCGATCACGGTCGGAGATGCCCAGGCGTCAACCACGGTATCTAAGTGGTCGCCCACGAGCATGAAGTTTGATGGGACTGGTGATTGGTTAACGGCTATTGACAATTTGCAGCTCCAGCTCGGAACGGGCGATTTTACGATTGACGGATGGCTGTACCTATCTGCAAACGGCGTTGTTTATGGCATTGTAAGCAAAGGCACGGCGACAACCGGCTGGTCGGTAAACGTAACCGTATTAAACAAACTCCAGTTTAGCTACACAACATCCAACTTGACCGGCGCAACGTCATTGGCTACAGGCACTTGGTATTATTTTGCTGTGGTGCGATCTGGCAGCGCAAGTGGGAACCTAAAGGTTTATCTAAATGGATCGGTAGATGCCACTAGCGGCGGCGCTGTGACGGACAATTTCAATCAAACAAGCATTTTGTATGTTGGTGCAGATCGGGTTGGGGCAATGCCTGTAAACGGATACTTGCAAGACGTTCGGATTACCAAATACGCACGCACCATCACGACGCCAACAGCAGCATTCCCAACGAGGTAATCATGCAACTCGCTAATCAAGATCTGGTCATCAAAGACCATGCAGAGTGGTTTCCCAATACATCGTTTGGCGACCGTGGCCCAAGCCTCGAGTGGATTGCCGAACAGGGTTACTATGTCATTTCCGTATGGAAGCCATACAACCACGCAACTGAAAAGTTGGTTTCTGCCGCTCCGCATTTGTTTGACGGGATGTGCTGCTTGGTTGACGTTGAGCCAATGACTGCCGACGAGCTTAAATCGCGGGTCGACACTCAATGGGCTGTGATCCGTAACCAACGCAATCAGATGCTCAAGGACACGGACTGGACGCAAGTGGCTGATGCTCCGGTGGACAATCTGACGTGGGCGATCTATCGGCAAGAGCTGCGGGACATCACGACTCAGGCCAATCCGTTCAACATTACCTGGCCGAAAGAGGGCAAGAATGTATAACTCACCTTTCACGCCGTTTGGGCCGACGTATCTTGTTGGGACGTCTCCTGTGCAGGTGGCGTCAAGAAACAACGATAACCCATCGAGCTATCGGATTCGCAACACCAGCGCATCGGTGCAATACATCAGTTGGTCTTATAATGCTCCAGGTAGTCCAACGCCAACCATTACCGTGACGGCTCCAACAGCCGGTAATCCCTCAGCGGCAACGCTTGGTTTCTTGCCAAGCTCGGTTGAGGTGATTGGCGGGATTCCTCCGAATGCTTGGTTTGAGGCTGACGCTGCTGGCGCTTTTGAGGTTACTCCGGGCGAGGGTCTGTAATGGCACTTAGAGCAACATCTGGTGGCGGTGGTGGCGGTGGCGGTAGCGGCACGGTCACGACCGTCTCGGTTGCCACGGCTAATGGATTAAACGGCTCGGTCGCCAACGCGACAACAACTCCGGCAATTACTATCGGGACGTCTGTCACGGGCGTCCTGAAGGGCAATGGCACGGCTATCAGCGCGGCAACGGCCAACACGGACTACCTTACCCCACCAAGCGGTACGGCGCTGCTTAAAGCGGGTTCTGGGGGCGCTCTAGCCAATGCGACAGCAGGGACGGATTATCAAGCTCCGATCACGCTGACGACCACGGGAACGAGCGGAGCGGCGACGTTTGCCGCTAATGTGCTTAACATCCCGAACTATGCCGCGGGTGCTGGATCTGGGACGGTGACAAGCGCGTCGGTTGTATCTGCCAACGGGTTTGCCGGTACGGTTGCAAATGCCACCACGACGCCAGCGATTACGCTGTCAACGAGCATTAGCGGCGTGCTTAAGGGGAACGGAACGGCGATCTCGGCGGCTACCGCAGGAACGGACTACCAGGTTCCGATTACGCTAACCACAAGCGGGACAAGTGGCGCGGCGACGTTTGCTGCTGGCACGTTGAATATCCCAAACTACAGCGCAGGTGGAACGGTCACCAGCATCACGGCTGGCACGGGGTTGAGCGGTGGCACGATCACCAGCAGCGGCACGATTGCGATTGATGCAACTGTTGCCACGTTGACTGGCACTCAGACCTTCACCAACAAAACCATTACGGGTTTGACGAGCGCATCTACCGTATTGGACAGCTCGGGCAACGCCTATGCGGTTGGTTACCGGACAATGCCGCAATCGGCAAACGCGACCGGCACATTGGCGTTATCTGATAGCGGAAAACACTTTTATGTGACCAGCGGCTTGACTGTACCGTTGAATTCTTCGGTGGCGTTTGACATTGGCACGGTGATTACAATCGTCAGCAATAGCACCGCGATTACAATCACTCCGGCGTCTGGCGTGACGCTTCAATTGGCAAACTCTGCAACCGCTGGAACGAGATCGTTGACAAGCAACGGAGTCGCAACGCTGTTGAAAGTTGCTGTTAATACTTGGTACGTCTCCGGCGCGGGCGTTACATGAGTGGTTTTTTGGGGTTGATCTTTGGTAGTGAGCCAGGGGGTAGCGGTCCTCCACCTGTCACGCCGTCTGAATATATCGGTTTCGGAGGGTATGAGCCAACGGCTAGGATTTCTGTTTTTCCTTGGAATTCCACAACTGGTTATGGCACAAAATATACAAGTGCCGCTACAACGATTGGATCGCAAGCTGTTCAAGTTTCATTTGTTTCAGATAATTCAAATTTTTCTTGTTCTGGAACGGCGGCTTACCTTGATATATGGCGCTGGTCATCGCTTGGGTTTGGCACGAGATACGCAAATCCTACAAATTTATTAAATCCTTCGAGCGGCGGTATTCAAGCGTACACTTGGACGTCAAATATTGATGCCGTGTTGTGCGTCAATAGATTTAGCTCTAATTTTCCGCAAGCCTGGGCTTGGAACTCTACAACCGGAATTGGAACCAAGTATTCAAACGGATCTGTTGTTTCAACTTCTGGGTTTTCAAATGCAATGACCTTAAATGGTGACAGCTCTATTGTCGCCATATCGTTCCAATCGTCTCCGTATGTGTGTCTTTACCCTTGGTCTAGTTCTACTGGCTTTGGAACTCGGCTTGCCAATCCTGCAACACCTCCATCTTCAACCCCAACAAGTTATTTAGGTCTTTCATTTAACAAAGTAACGAATGATTTGGCTTCTGCTCATAATCAGACTCCGTTTGTCTTTGCCTATCCTGTAACTTCTTCTGGCTTTGGAACAAAATATTCAAACCCTTCTCCTGCTTTGGGAGCGGCAACCAATGGTTTGAGATTTAGTCCTGACGGCGCTACTTTTGCATCGGTAAACGGTGGTAGTACAACGGTCAATGCGTATCAATGGGGTGCTGGATTCGGTACAAAATATGCAAATCCTGTTTTGCCTCCTTATGCAATTGCGATGGATTGGCAAAGCACAAGCAATGCTGTTGCAACTAGCCAAGACACATCTTCTCCGTATAGAGCAATTTATCGTTGGAGTGGCTCAGGATTTGGTACAAAATATTCTGAACCTGCGGTTGTCAGGGGCGCTTCTTTAACTGTTTCCTTTTCAAATCAATCAAGGTAAAAAATGCTCACCGATCAAGAAAGACAAGCTGGTTTGGTTATGAATGCTTTCCATCGTGAAATGGAAATCTACGGCTACCAAATTAACATTGACAACTACACGACCATGTTGGCGGCGCTACCTGCTGATGCCTGGCCGGCAGATCTTGAGGCGTTCAAGACTGTCAAGACCGAGGATTTGCCGGACGAGCTGAGTGACGACCAGGTTGCCCAAATTGGCGACTATCAGTACCGCGACCGTCTGCGCGTTTTGGTTCGCACCGAGAAGGCTGAACAAAACAAGTCAATGCGCATTCGTGACGTGATCAAAGCCCAGATTGGCGCTGATTACGATGCGTTGGTTGCAGCTTACAAGGCGTCGCAGGTCTAACGATGGCAGTCAAACTATCTCCGCTGGCTGGCGCTGGTTGGCAGTTTTTCGATAACCTCGGGACACCGCTGGCTGGTGGGCTGTTGTATACGTACACGGCAGGAACAACGACGCCACAAGCGACGTATACCAGCGCAGCGGGAACCATTGCCAACTCAAATCCTATTGTGTTGGATGCCGCAGGGCGCACCGCTAATCAGACGTGGCTGACAACGGGTGGTGCTTATAAGTTTGTGTTGCAGACGCCGGCAGCGGTTACGATTGGCACTTACGACAATATCAGCGGCATCAATGATTTGACTGGGGCAGCTCCGGCGGCTGGATCAACTAGCATCACGACGCTTGGCACAATAACGACCGGCACGTGGAATGCAACGCCAATCGGCGTCGCTTACGGCGGGACGGGGTTAACTAGCATTCCAGCTCGGTCTGCACCAGTCGCAAATACTGCAAATGTTTACACGACAATAACTCCTGGTGCAAGTCAGTCAATTAGAATAAATGCGGCAAATACGGCTTGGGAAGTTTACACTCCTGCAGACGTTACTTCCCCAACAATTACTAATGCAACATTAGTCACGCCAACGATTACAACGATAAAGTCAAGCGCCGTTAACACCCCAACGGTTTTTCAAGATTCCGCTGGCACTCAAGTTGGTACGTTGTGCAGAGCTTGGGTTAATTTTAACGGTGTAAGTGGATCTGTTGGGATCAATGCCGCGTTTAATGTATCAAGCGTTACTCGAAATAGTACGGGCGATTACACGATAAATTTTACAAACGCATTTGTTGATAGCAATTACGCCATGTCTGCGATTGCAAACGACAATGCTGCTGGCATATCAGTTTCAAAGATTGTGGCAACTGGAAATGCTACGACAGCTCCGGTCTTGAAGACAACAACTCAAGTCAGGGTTGCTTATGGTTATGACACCGGCTCTGGAGCAAATTATACTGACACTTCAGTATTTTGCGTTTGTTTTTTCCGTTAATTAAAAAGCAATCATGTCTAAAGTGATAGTGTTTACGAATGAAAATGGCGGCGTTTCTGTTTGTATGCCGTCAAACGAATTGCCAGTTGAATTTATTCAGAGAAAAGACATTCCTGCCGGCGTTCAATCATTCATAATTGATGCGTCCACTCTTCCAGAAACAGATAATGATTTTTTTAGTGCATGGGAACAGACTAACGGCGTTGTGTCTGTCAATCTGACAAAAGCCAAAGAAGTTACAAGGCAGCGCTTGCGCGTGGAACGCATACTTTTGTTGGCAGCGCAGGATGTTGCATTTCAACGGGCAATTGAGTCAAATTCTAGCACTGCTGCAATTGTGGCTGAAAAACAGCGGTTGCGAGACCTTACCAAGCTGCCGGACGCTTGTAAAACGCTTGACGAACTACGTTCCATCAAAGCTGGATAATAATCAATTATGACTGCGCCAATTGAGATCATCTCTCGTTCTTTAAAAGACATTGGGGCGCTCGAAGCTGGCGAGACGCCGACGTCTGACGCAGCGCAAGACGCATTCGATATGCTCAACGACATATTGGATCAGTGGTCTAACGAACGGATGATGATCAGCTACCAGACTGAGATCATTTTCCCGACAGCCACCAATCAGGTTCAGTACACAATCGGACCAGGCGGTCAGGTTGGTGCGGTATTTACCGGCAGCATCTCCGGCACGACGCTAACGGTCACGGCGTTGACCAGCGGCTCGGTGCAGCTCGGGCAAACGCTGGTTGGCACGGGCATCGCATCTGGCACAACTATCGTGCAATTCAACACGGGCGCTGGCGGCAACGTCAACGAGCTTGGTACGTACACTGTCAGTACAAGCCAAACGGTTGCCAGCACAACAATCACGGCGAGCTATCAGCGTCCGGTTAGCATCAACAGCGCTTTTGTGCGCGTGATCAATCAATCGGGCGGCGGCGGTCAATCTCAGAACTCTCTAGATTATCCCGTGGCGTGCATTGGGCTGGATCAGTACGAGCTGATTGGCCTCAAAAGTCTTAACGGGCCTTGGCCAAAGGCTTTGTACTATCAACCGGCAGAGCTGCTTGGCACAATCTATTTGTGGCCAGCTCCGGCGCAGGGCGAGATGCACGTGTTTGCCGACACAATGTTCCGGCGCTACGCCAATCTGACCGAATCAATTGCGCTGCCGCAGGGCTATCTCATGGCTCTGCGCTGGTGTTTGGCCGAGCGTTTGTGTCCGATGTACGGCAAAGGCTCCACGACTCAGCTTGCGATGATTAACGCCTATGCAGCACAGGCCAAGGCGACAATCAAGCGCACCAATATGCGACCAAGCCTGACAGCTCAATTCCCTGACGTTCTGTTCAGCGGCAAATCCAAGGACGCGAGCTTTATCTTGACGGGCGGGTTTGTCTAATGGCCGACTTCGGCTTTGTTGGGGCGTCTTACGAAGCGCCAACCATTTACCAAGATGCTCAAGAGTGCATCAATTGGTATCCCGAGATTGACATTGTAAAGCCCGAGGGATCGCGGGGCGTTGTGGCGTTGCTGCCGACGCCTGGTTACCGCACCATCGTCACGCTGCCAAACGGTCCCGTGCGTGGAATGAGGACGATGACGCCGTTCGGGCAGATGATCGCGGTCGCTGCTAACAAGGTCTACTTGATACAGGCTAACTGGTCATTCACAGAGGTAGGAACGCTCAACACGTCATCTGGACCCGTGAGTATCACCGAGACTCAAACGACCGATGACGGGGCTAATAATGGCACCGTGGCGTACATTTCTGATGGTGTTGCGCGGTACTTCTACAATCTGACTACTGCGACATTTGCCCAACTGACAAGTGACGGGCTCTGGGCCGGGGCAACGGTTGTCGATTATGTCAATGGCTACGTGGTTTACAACAAACCCGACAGCCAATTGTTTACTGCAACAGACGCAGGGTCTGTCTACAACACAGGCGGGTTGTTTGGGCGTAAGGACGGTGGATCGGACAATCTGGTTTCAATCTTTATTGATCACCAACAGCTCTTTCTGTTTGGCGAGTTTACGACCGAGGTTTGGGTAGAGTCACCACCACCAGACCCGACAATTGCCACTTTCCCGTTTGCACCGATCAGCGGCACGTTCATCCAGCACGGCATCAACGCACCGTTCTCAGTCGCTCGATGGGCTGAGACGTTCATGTTTGTCACTCGAGATCTACTTGGTCACGCCACGATTGGCACGATCAGCGGATACCAGTTTGTCCGGCTGTCAACGCACGCCGTGGAAAACTCGCTGATTGGTTACGACGTCTCTGACGCGATTGCATATTCCATGCAGATCACGGGACACGAGTGGTATATCGTCACGTTCCCGAATGCCAATATAACTTGGGTTTACGACTCAACCACAAAGCTATGGTTCAAGTGGATGAGCTTGGACGAATTTAACAATTTTCAGCGCAATCGCGGCAATTGCGCGACGTTTTTCAACACGTACAATTTGGTTGGCGACTACCAAAACGGCAACATCTACATTGTCGACACGGATTACTACACCGAGGCTGGCAACCCAATTCGGCGTCTACGTCGCACTCCTCACTTGGTCTCTGATTTCCAACGGCAGTATTTTGAGGAATTGCAAATCCAATTCCAGCCTGGCGTTGGTCTGAGCACCGGACAAGGGCAAGACCCTCAAGCAATGTTGCGCTGGTCAAACGACGGTGGCTCCACTTACTCAAACGAGCATTGGACCAGCATCGGCAAGATTGGCAAGTATCAGAATCGAGCAATCTGGCGCCGGCTCGGCACAGCTCGAGATCGCGTTTGGGAAGTCTCTATCAGCGATCCGGTCAAGGCAGCAATCGTCTCTGCCAATCTCAAAGCCAGTGTGGGTGAGAACTAATGGCAACGTCATATTTACGTTATCCGCAATCGCCATTTTTAGATCCGATCACCAAAAGACCGGCGCGTGAATGGTTGATCTGGTTGCAAAACCCAAACGTCTCAACGATCACGGTTGGGACCGGACTGGTAAATACCGTCTCCGGCGGAACAACGGGTCTGACGCCAACAGCAGCAGCGTCTGGTGCGGTCACATTAGGCGGCACCGTAAACGTGGCATCAGGCGGCACAGGCGCTAATACGCTCACTGGCTACGTTAAGGGCGCAGGCACGACACCGCTGACGGCAAGCGCCACGATTCCAATTGCTGACGTCTCTGGTGCTGGCACAATGGCCACACAGAATGCCAACAGCGTTGCAATCACGGGTGGCTCGGTTGCTGGTACGTCAGTCAGCGCAACCACGCTTACAACGTCTAGCACGGTGACGGTCAACAATCTAGCGGCGACTGGCACGCACACAGTCATTGCAAAATGGTTGCCGATTGTCGCTGACGGGACAACTTATTATTTGCCGCTGTATACTTAAATGAAAGTCGATGATTTTGTAAAAGAGATTGCTGGCCGATTTGATGCAGACCCACAGGTTAAGCATCATTTTTCGGGCGGCGTCTATGCAAAACAAATGTTTATCCCGAAGGGATTTATTGCTGCAACCCACAAGCACGTTT
>Ga0114978_10001987_pt1 | contig 17056 bp, 18 predicted proteins | sample S_140212_EF_Meta_FD_87027 | JGI IMG/M metagenome (GOLD analysis project Ga0114978, IMG submission 87027) | Freshwater microbial communities from Lake Simoncouche, Canada to study carbon cycling - S_140212_EF_MetaG | ecosystem: Environmental > Aquatic > Freshwater > Lake | place: Lake... | reverse complement strand
TCACGGCAGCGACATCATCCTTAATGCCTTCGACTTGTGCTTCCAATTTAGCTATTCTTTCTTGTGGTAGAGTTTCCATGATTTACTCTTATGCTACATCTAGTGCAAATATTGCGTTACCATCCCAGCGAATATATGATGCAGTAGTTCCATTAAACTCTAGAGATGTAAACTCATCACCCCATGGATCATCATTAACATTGCTGTAGTTAGAAGAACCAGATGCACCAGGACCACTTTGCGCAGCTGGATCACCAGCTTGGTAAAAAACTGTTCCAGAAGGTAATGTTGCTGCTGTTATTCTAGTTGGTGGTGTATAAGTGGTATTATACAAACAATTACCTTTTACAATATTAAAGTCAGCAATACGACCTTTCCAATGGGAATCAGTATCACCACCCATCCAGAATTGTGTTGAGGCATCAGTAATCGCATTTCCTGTTCTTGCAGTTACAGTTAATTGCTGGCCATTTTTATAAACATATAAATTGGTGCCATCAGAATTTATGGAGATATGGACCCATTGGTTGGTGATAGAACCAACTGTTAATGGTCCAGTTCCACCATTTGTCCAAACATAATCACCACCCTGTTCATTGGAGTAACCAATTGATGCGCTTGTATCTACACCTACAGAGAAAACTCTAGCAACAGTAGATACTTGAGGTGATAACTTTTTCATCCACCATTGAATAGTCCATGAACGATATGTTTGGCCACCTCCACCGCCACCACCACCTCCAGCGTTAGAGGAAGCAGAGACAGCTGCTAAAATTGATTGAATTAACATTCTATCTCCAGTGATTAATCTTTAAGGATGCCAGAACCAGACAACATCCAGTCATTTCTATAATTATCCATACCAGTACTAATTTTTATTAGTACAGCGATGTTACCACCACCATCGTCTGGGATTGCCCAGCTAGTTCCGCTATCAGAAGTGCCAGCACCATAGATTGTGCCATTCTCATCATCGTTGTCTTTATTAACATAAACAGTATCACCGCTTCTATTGATAATAGTAACAGTTGCACCAACTGGGAACTCAGCTGCACCACCATCTGAAACGATAAGAGCACCAACACCATTACCATCGAAATAAATCATCTTACCGATGTCATCTGGGGTTAGGTATCTATAAGAAACATTGAGTGTGTTTGCTTTCTTAAGAATTGCTGCGTTCTTGTAAGAGTAAGCAGTATTCTGAACAGTACCATCATTGAACTTCAAACCAGCAGATAATTTTGTGGTATCAATCTGACGACGGATATATGAGAATCCTGGATAGTCATAACCACTTTCACTGTTATTACCTTGTTGCCAACGAGTGAACTTAATTGCGTAATACTTATCAGCAATAGTATCATGCATTACATATTCTCTACCAACGATTCTCTTACCAAGTTGTTCACCACTGGTTAGATCATGGAATACCATCCAGTGACGATCTGTTAGATTTGTCAGATCATCCCAACCTTCTTGACTCCAAAGAGTATATTTTGGGCTTTCGTCATCATCGTAATTACCTTCTTCAGCAATGTTGAAGATTGGTCCACCATCACCACGAGTAATAACTAAGTGCTCAGCAATTTGATCGCCACCAGTCAATGCTTCTTCTTCATCATTAGTGTCAACACGATTGAAGTAGATGTCAGTATTGATTTCACGACGGATATAGCTGAATGCACCAGTTGCATTGTTATCTCCACCATCCCATGCTAGGAAACGAATAGCGTAGTACTTGTCGTTTTGTGTGTCATGCATGACGAACTCATGCTTAGTACTTGCCCAGCCACCACCATCCCATGCGCTAGTAATATTCTCATAATAACGATCTGTTACATTAGAAAAATCTGCCCATCCATCAGTGTTCCACTCAGTACCATATGGAGTATTTACACTACCATCTGAATCGAATGGATCACCATCCTCGCCTGGATTTGGAGCAGAGTTATAAAGTGAACCATTGTTATTATTTGGATTACGAGTGATCCATAAATTGTCAGAAATTTTATCAATAACTTCTGGTTCGTCATCTGGGCGAACAAAGTAAACCCAGTCGCCAATATATAAAGATTCTAGTGGGCTAGATTCAACAATACTTTTACCACCAACAGTTACTCCATCAGAAATACGCAGAGAACCAGTATTTGGATCATAGAAGATTTCTCCTGGTTGACCGATAAAATCACTGGCTGTCTTGCCACCCATTTTATCAACGAAGATTTTATTAACTACATTTGCCATCTTTTTTCCTTACTTTATGTTTTCGTAAATTGTTTTCTGAACTTGGTACCATTCAATCCAAGCATCTAATTTTACCGCACACTCATAGTATAAAGTATAGTTATTGGTTACGGTTTTTGATACATCACTCAGTTTTGAGTCATCATTTAATTTATTTAGGTTGGGACACTTCTCGTTTACGAGTATTCCTGGAGGTGCTGGGAATCTGGCAACAATTGGGACTGGAGTTGCACATCCAGTCAATAACAAAGCAATAACTAAAATTAGTTTTTTCATTTGGGTGCCTCAGCTGCATCATTATGTGCTTTAACGAATTCTTTTGGAATTACGCAAGTATTATCATACTTTGTAATTTCTCTATCGATATACTTTACAATGTCATCACCACGTTCTCTGACAACTTCAATCTTTGTCACAACTTTCTTTTCAATCTTTACGTTTTCTTCTTTGGATTTAACTTCAGCAGCTGCGACTTTCTCTTGAACTTCTTTAACTCTGGCTTCCCATTTCTCTTGATTGGAAATGCCACCTTCCATGTATAATCCAAACGCCAATACAAGGATTGAACCTATCTGAATTGGCAGACGATATTGAGTAACCAGTGGAATGAATTTAATGAACTGCGCTACAAACAGTCCAGCGATTCCAGATAAAACAATTAGATGAAATATCCATGAAGGTAACCAGTCAAGAAGCCACATTTGTAGTTCCAACAGTCAATGGCACTGCACGACGAGTCATTTTCTGATACTTCTTGATATTCTTCTTACGTATTACAGGCTCATCTGTTGACACACCAGCACCAGTTACATTTGCTGGACCAGTGGTAACTACGCCATCTTCAGTCAATGTACCTTCAAAGAATTTCTTAGTAAAGATTTCTTCTTCAACTAGAACTACATTATTCTTTTCTAGTTTTTCTAGTAAAGTAAGATATCTTTCTTCCATGAGAGAAGTGGTTCTATCTTTGCTTTCGTGATATTCTTTGATAAGAAACAATGCTGCAATAACACTTTTTAGTTTGCTCTCACCACCTGGGAGACGATTAATGATTTTCTTCATATTGAAAACCAAACGATCTAGGTATGTGTATGCATCGTACTGTGTAGACTTATTAAAGCGACTTACTTTAATTAAGTTTTTACCCTTGGCATCTATGATACCAAGTTTAAATGCATCAGTCTGATCAAAAGGTCTAACTAACTTTTGAAGAATTCTGTAAGCAATTAAATTGTCTATTAAACGACTCATATCTGCCTTAAACTAGAAATTATACGTTCATCCAACCTTATGTCGGATAATCTTATTGAATAATTTGGTAACTCTTCTGGCATTCGTTCCAGATAAACCAAAAATGTTACCAAAACATCCCAGCAACTTTCATCTATTTTGTAGAACAACAAATTTGTTGTTGCATCTCCAAATACATTATATAAAACGATGATGTGGTTGAGGATTAATCTTTCCCTCAACTCACCATCTTTTTTATAACGAGAAATAAGTTTCTTCAAATACAGAAACTTCTTTAGATCCTCATCAAACTCTTCAAGACTATGACACTGTGGGTTATCATAGTGATGCATTGCGTAGACTAAGAAATTACTATCATTTAACTTTTCTTGCATAACCACTCATTGTAAAGTGAGGGGAGGAATCTCCCCTCATCATTCTTATTTATTAGTCGTCTGTGAACTGTAAATCATCGGCTTGGTCACCAGAGATAGAACCCATGGCAACTAATGTTTCATACTGAACACGACCAGCACGACCACCAGTACCAACAGTACGACGAACCCAACCAGCATGAGTGACGCCAGATACATCTTCGTAGCCTGTTCCACCACCAACATTGGCTACAGCAGTAGCAGCACCAGAAGTTCTTGTTAATTGTGTTCCAGGTGCATTGTTAGGTGCGGTGGTTGCAGTCAAATCAATTGCAGTTCCTGCAGTTGCAAGAGCAGCAGTACGAGCCATCTTAAATGTATCATCAGTAATTTTGATAATATAGTAAGTTTGGTTGGTATTGAAGATATACTTGAATGTATCAGTAGCACCATTACCAACTGCTGTTAAATCCTTAAGACCAGTACCATCATGGATAAGAGAATGAGCATATGTATCATACAATGCAAATCTATTAGCATCAATTCTCTCGATATAGTAAGAAGTAGCAGTAGTCAAACCAGCGATAGGGTTAGAACCAGACTTCTCATAATAAACTTCATCTCCAGTCAAGAATGGATGACCAGTTGAAGTAATCATGTTACCAGCTGTATCAACAACACCAGCACTAGTACCATTAACAGTAACTAAATCACCACGAATACGACCACCACCATTTGGATTATAAGTTACGGCATCACCAGTAACAAAACGATGACCAGTGTAGCTGATAATATTTGTAGTTGTATTAGGATTTGTATATCCGTTAAAAGTAATTCTTGGTGCGTTCAAAGTAACTGTTGGAGCAGTTTCATAAGAACCACCGATATTGGTCATTGTAATTGTTGTAACTACACCACCAGAAATAGTAGCAGTTGCAGCAGCACCAGAACCACCACCACCAGTGATTGTTACAGTTGGAGCTTCAGCGTACTGAGTACCACCAGTAGCTACACCAATTTCTGAAATTCTTCCAACAGTATCGAATGCTTCAGCAGTATCTACACCGAATACTTTGTTTGAGTTACCAGATTTACCAACACCAGAGTCAACAGTTTCAGAAGCAGCAACGAATGTTGGTTTTTCCGATAGTGTGTAGGATGCGCCAGCATTAACAACGGCAACTGCGCCACCCTGAACGCCAGACTCAACTTTACATACTGTGTTAGATGTAATAGTTACGATTTCGTAATCAACACCACCTGCACGGATAGTGTTACCAATTTTTGCTTGTGTAGTAAAAGAAGTGCCAGTACCAGTCACTACGCCAGTGGTGGCGATTGCGATTGTTCCTGATGCAGTTTTGCTATCTCTATTTCCCCATAGTGCCATTTTATTTCTCCTTGATTATCTGTTTGAATTTGGCAAATGTAACTTGTAACCAGAGTAATCTACCCCAGTACGTTTAGTTCCGCTACTTACCTTTTGATTAGCACCAGATTTCGAGCCAGCTGGACGCCCACGTCCACGTTTGACTTCAGGCTCTGATTTTGCTACCTGTTTTGGTTTGCGTTCAAATGCATCATCAGCACCTTCTGGGTCATGATACTGTGCACCATAGCTACTACCTTTGATGCTTCTTTTTGGTAGATCTGCCATTTTAATTTCGTTAATAAAGTCTGAGAAAGAGATAGTACGTTTTTCAACATCAGTTTCTTCTTTCTGAACCTTTTCTTTTTTCTTTACTGCATCATGAGGGTGATCCCATCCTTCAACCGTATCGATATTAACACCACGTGGATGTGTAGAACGAGCAGCAGTTGGTAGACCCATTTTCTTCATGGCTTCCAGACCTGGATATGAATCTTCTTTCAGATGTCCTGCTTTTTCAGCAGCACTAAGAACATCACGTCGATCTTTAATACTTCCCGTGAAGACATCTGTTGTCAAATGAGGCTTATACAAATTGTGGTGTTGTGGCTTAATGTGCTTTAGTAAAGCAGCACCAGCTGGATGCAGAGTATCTTCAATTGCTTCTTTCATGTGACCGCATTCGCATGGATCTTTATGACAAACTGGGCAGGTTGCTTCATGCATCTCTTCTTCACCACGAAGCATTTTAAAATCTTTAGAGTCTAACTTACCATTTTTATTTCTATCTAATTTCTTCTGGCCACCCTTCAACTCTTCATTCATTTCTGACATCATGTAGTCATGGGCAGTTTGAATGTAATCAGTTGCAAGAGTAATTTTGGATTGAACCCATTCTGGAAGATCCGTAGTTGGCTCTAACATTTCCATGAAGTGTTCAGCATGACGGCAGATAGTCTTCAATTGACTCATGGCCATGTCGCCTTCATAACCATATTCAGATTCGTCTTTGGCTTCAAAGAATAAATCAATATCTTCCTTCATCTTCTGCTTCATAGCCTGACGAGCAAGATGTTTTACACGACTCATTGGAGTATGCACGGCACCAGACTTATCTTTGGTGGTAGCAGGAGATTTGGTATATGGACCATCGAATGGAGGATCTTCTTTTTTATCTTCATCCAATTTATCAGAGATCTTGAACTTATGTACAGTCCCTTTTTTCTTTGGATCATAAGAGTCATGCGTCTGTTTCATATGAACTTCAGTTGCGCTCTTATGCATAACTTTACCAGAAACTTTATCACCAGTTCCGTGCTCGTAGTAGTCATGCTCTTGACCAACAGACATATGCTTTACCATATCTGGGTGCATTTTACCTTGTGAGGCATACTCACGATGATTGGCTTCTTGAAGTTCAACTTCTTCTTTGGTTAAACGATCAACAGCTTTATCCACACCATCTCTGCGCTGCCAAGATTTTGATTTATACTTTTGCGATAATTCATCGCTAGCTGCTTTCATTCCCGAACTTTTTGCTCGCTTACCTTGGTGCTCAAAATCTGCTCCTATTTTGCGAGTAATTATAGCATCACGTGTTGCTTTCTTAGCATAGGAACCAAGAGTAGATTTTGACAACTCGTCTAATGTTTCAACTTCTTCTTTAACATTAGGCATGACTTCTTCAGTAACGTGTTTAAATACTTTATGTAATTGATCTATCTTTTTATGATTACCATTTTCAAAAGCATCTTCCATATTGTCATGGATACTTGGTGCCATATCATGCTTAGATTTTTTAACCTCTTTCATTTTAATGATGGAGTCAATATGTCTTTTTTCAGTATTTCTTGTTGCTTCATCTATTGATTCTAACATTTCTTTAAATGACTTCATAGATCCCTCTTTTATTTTATTTGTAGGATGGCCATTAATTGGTTTATTTTTTTCTTTATGGGCTTTGTTCTCAGGTGTTCCCTTGATATATTTTCTATCAAGAGTTGGGGCAATTGGTGTAACTTCTTCATTCTTTTGCTTAGCATAGTAAGCAGCAAGAGCCATCTGTTTACGTTTATCTTGAGACTTACCATCAAACTTAGGATTATCGGAATGAACAAAGTCATGGATCCAATCACCAGCTGTTGCGTCTTTAGATAGAACTTCATTAATTTGTTCGTCTATTGTCATATTTTCTTCCTTAACTTCCTGTGATGGTTTACCTTCCATCTTACTGTTTTTAAAATCAATACGTTTAGTACGAACCTTACGATCATGCCACTCCCAGTCTCCAGTTTTTGGATTCTGAGTTTGTACCTTCTTAATCTTATATTGAGAAGCGTAAAGATCTTCTAAAAGTTCGTTGATATTCTTCATATTAGCCTATGTTTTTAGCACTGGCTTTTAACATCCAGCCATGTTTCGCATGAGTATCTAGGCGATCTGCAATAAAATTACAGAGTCCCTGTTTATTAGCAACAGTTGCTAAAGTGAACACTTTATTTAGGCTTTCAATCACTTTGTCGTTATCAATAATAAGTGTTGCAAGTTGATCCTTAATTAGATCAACACGAGATGTATTCTCATCAACAGTTTTATAGTTGTATAACTCACCCATACTGATCGGAGTAAACTCACCTAACTTGCGGATGTTTTCTGCAACTGGGTCAATCGCATTGTAGATATCCTGATATAGATCTGAATAGAAGTCATGGTATTGGCTGAATTCAATACCTTCCACGTTCCAGTGGTAAGTGTGTATTTTGAAATACATAAAGGTTTGATTGGCCATCAAGATTTTAAGGGCTGCTACTAATTCGTTCATATTTGTCCTGTTGAGCTATTTTGCGTAAATCTATGATGTTGAAGTCTGGCTTTTTCTATCTGACGAACACGTGATGTTAATTTCATTGCAATTCTATTTAGAATTGGTTTACGTTTTTGAACAATCGTTTCGATTCTTTCTTTCTCGGCAACACTGAGGGTAGCCATTGAACGACCACGCAGTAGTCTTGACTTCATTAAATTGATTGCCAAACGACGAGCACGTTTATTGATAGTTTCGCTGGAAGAAGTTCTTCTCAACGCCAACTTAACTTTGTTCTCTCGTTTAGATTTAGTCTTGGCGAAACGAACTCTTGCACGAATTCTTTCCATACGAGAAAGAACTTCTAGGATAGCTTCTTCTTTAACATCTTTTTTATCTTCTAACTCTTCACCAGTCTCATCATCAATAACTGCAAGTTCATGATCATCATATGCATCCATGAAGTCATCTTCTGGCATATCCGCAATCATCTTATCGATTTCTTCTTCGCTATATTCTTCTTCTTCATTGAAGAATGCGTCAAAGCCATGGGCATTGTTAACACCTACCTGTTGACCATCATCTTTGATTTTTACTTCAACGGCAGATGGCTTAAACTCAGAAGATTCTTTTTCTTTTTTCTTTTTGGCTTCTTCTAGTTCAACTTCTTCTTTGGTAAGTCTAGCAAATGCACGATCAATACCTTCTTTACGTTTCTTACCCATATCTTTTTCGATACGGTCATACATGTTTAGTTTTACGCCAACCTTATCAATATGTTTCTTTGTTGCAGCACCATAATAGTCACCTGCAAGTTTCTGAGATATCTCTTCAATTGGCTCAACTTCTTCTTTTTTCAAGTCATTGTCAAACTGCTTGATAGTTGCTTTGTTGATACCTTTAAAACGCTTATTACCTTTTTCGTAATCTCCAGCTTTGTCAGCAGCAGATGCTTGTTCACCAGCAGCTTTCTTGTAACGTGCAAGTAAGTCAGTTGATAGTTCTGCAATAATTTCTTGTTCTTCATCAGAGAACTCTTCACCTAAATGATACTTAACTTTACGACGACGATGTTGATCATCTCTGCTACCAAGCGTATGTCCAACTTCACGTCTAGGATCTTTCTCTCCAGCTTCTTCTTGACCTTCTACGTCTACCTCAGAATGAGCCTGTTCTTTAATCTTGCCCTTGGCCATGGCATTTAATTTCTTAAAATCTTTGTAACGCATAACATCCTTGGCAATGTTGTATGTTGAATTTGTATCTACTGTTGGTGGATCTAGATCATTCGTACCTGACTGTTGAAGCACACCTTCTTTAACTAAAGTAACATCTTGAATCCACTTGGAAACTAATGCACCAGATTGTTCTTTTAATAGTAGGTGGTTTGATCCACGCTTAACGATCTCATATTGAATAGCATTTGACTCAACGATATCACCAAGATTAAAAATCTTACCACTAAAGTATTGCTCTCTTAGATCGTCTTTGACTAATTTAATTTCTTCTTTAACCATGTCCAGACCAAGACCCTGACGCATGTCATTCATGAGTCTACGGCTATCAATCTCTCTTAATGCAGAAGGCATGCCAGTTTTAAACTTAACATAGTCGCCTTTCTTGGCAGACTCGCGAAGTTTGTTATCTTCTGGATCTTTATTACCAGCTGCAATGACCTCAATCGTTTCAAAGAAGAAGTCTACTTTGTTTTTCTTATTGAGGATCTTATCGTAGTCTTCCTTCAAATCGGATGAAGTAACCACTACGATGTTCTTATACTTTTTGTTTAGTTCTTTTGCTGCCTCAACGATAGAACTAGCATCAGTGCATTTAATGTTCGTATTCGGGAACATTAGGTTCATGTACTGAACCTTCTTATCTGCTGGAAGTAATTCTTCTTTTAGGTCTTTTGAAGCGTAGATAACGTAGTCAGATTTTTGTTCTTCTGCTAGTTTCTTGACGACTTTGATGTGAAGTTCGTGCATAGCCGTTGGGGGTTGGAATTGCCCAAAAGCTAATACGACCTTGTTTGACGGTAGTTCTTTTAATAGTTGTCTGTAGTTCTTCATGTGACCCATCTATAAAATAAATTCAGCTTATTATTTAGTAATAATTAGTCTTTATGTCCCATAGATTTACGTAAGTCATGGTATAGAGCATCTTTATGCTCTGGCTTCATCTTGCTTGGTAGATTCTTATGGAACTCTTTCTTGTTTCCAGCTGCAGCATGCTCACGCATCTTTGTACCAGAGATACCAGAAGTACCTTCTGCATCTGGATCACGATCGCCAGAAGAATGTACTGTTATTGATTTAAACTTATAGTGACCATGAGCAGATTTGACTCCATTATATTTGTGGAGTAGATCATGGGTTGATTGCTGACGATCTGAACCAGCAATCACGTGTAGGTGTTGCACGCCAGCAGCATGTAACTTTGCAGCAGCATGTAAAGGTGTTTCTCCTTTGGCAGCTGCAGAAACATTAGTTCCTGGGAATGCATTTTTAGCATGTTCAACTTTCTTTTCTGGAGAAAGTGGATTCTTCTTGGCGTCATGCGAACCAGATAGAACTAGATGATGCTCAGCACCATGTTCTTTGGCTACGTCATGCATCTTTTTAACAACTTCTTCATGACCAGCTGTTGGAGGATTCATACGACCAAAGGCAAGCACTCCATGCTTTTCTTTGGTAGCTTCTTTTAAGAATTGAGTAAAGTTTAACATTAGCAGTTCCACTTTCTTAGGGCAAGTGCTTTACGACTTGGCTCGCCATTTGGTTTCTTCATTGAACCTTCCATTCCGCCCATTCGTGCACAGAAAGATTTTCTACGATTTGCTGCTTTACTTCCAGCTTTTAATTTAGATGGAGGAGTTGTCACTGGTGCTTGTAGGTTAGCACCTTTAGCGTTATATGCGTCACGACCCTTTTGCGTCAAACCACCAGTAGAACTTTTATGTCCTTTAGCATCAACTGCATATTCTAGTAATTGTTCATCACTGAACTCTTCAAACTTTTCCCAGATGTATTCCGAATCAAGATTGTGTAGTCGAGCCAACTCTTCAATCACTTCTTCAATCATGTCAAACTGTGCTTCAACGTCTTCATTCTGAGATGCTTTTAATGCTGCTGCAGTTGGAGCACCTTTGCTTCCTGGTTTGCGCATCTTCTCACCAGAACCAGCTTTGATTCTTTCTCGTTTAGCATGGATGTTATCCCACAATCCACGTTCTTCTTTCATGCACGAATCAGATTCGCATGGTTTAGTTCCTGGAACTCTTTTGTATCCAGTCCAGCATGTGCATCCAGTACGTTTGGCTTCATCTATTAATTCTTTAAATGTAAACATTATTTGTCTCCAAACTTTTTGGTCTTAAGTAAGTTAGCCTTGGCGAACTCGGCACGATTAACCAACTTGCTTGGTTCTTCTTTACCTTCATGCTTTGTATTAACAACGAAACCTTCTGGCTTAGACTTCTTACCAGCGATGTGATGGTCATAACCACCTTCATGAGTCTCAAGAGATTTAACCAAAGCATTCTTGGCTTGAGCCAAGTGGTGGTGTTGAGCCAATAGATTACCGTAGTGTGCTTTATTCTTTTCCACATGAGCAACTTGCGCAGCACCTTCAGCATGTTTGTCAGCTTTTGACTTTTCAGTCTTTACTTTCTCTGCTGCTTTAGCATGGTGATCTTTAAGATGTTGTTGGAAACCTTTTACATTGGGCACTTCGTCATGACGAACTGTCTTGTTAATGTAAGTTGCAAGATGACCACCATCGCCAGAATGTTTTGGGTGAACTGCATTATACATTGCATGTCCATGAGTGTCATGGATTTCTTTTGCAGCTGCCATGTGTTTATGAAAGTCAGCTTCATTCTTTTCAGAGTGAGTAACTTTACTTGTATCATGCTCAGCACCATGCATGTGAACATCAGGATGTTCTTTGAATGATTTAAGATCTGGGTGAGGACTTACCTTCATGGATCCAATATCATTACCATGATATTGCTGGTGAACAACTACACCAACCTTGGATCTTTTAATCTTATCTGCTTCTTTACCATGAGCAGTATAAGTAATTGTATTTGGTGTAAAGGAAACTTTACTTGCTTCAGTTAGAAAACCCTCAGTCAGATGATGGTCTTCTTTAGTATGCATCAAGTCACCTTGGTAAACACCTTTCTTTGGTGCAATCTTTGGTAGATGCTTCAATGCAGTTTTGAGTTTAGCAGCAAGACCTGGAGCATGACCATGGTTCTTATCAATGTCAGCTTCAGTATGATTGATCTTTGGGTTCTTGTTGAAAGCAGATTTAGTGGCAACAAAGAATTTACCATTCGTTGGATGATGACCAAAAACGATAGATGGAGCACCATCATACTTCATTGTCAAATTGCTTGACTTATGACCCGACTTCATGTGAGCATGGGCTTGCATTAGTGCAGCATGAGCATGCTCAAACCCAGCATGACCATGCATCAATGGACGATCTTCTGGATGAGTAATATGTTTAAGTTGCTTACTTTCTTCAGCTTCTTCTTTTAAAAATTCTACAAAGTTCTTCATTTTTTTCCTTATACCTTATTATACCCTACTTTTGCATTTAAGTCAAGCGATAACCCTACACATCTGAGGGGATTATATTTCCATCTTAAACCCGATTTTATTACCACCTGGATTTCCAGCATTACTGTGATATTCAAAAACGAATTCGCTATCCTTAAACCCTTTTAATTTATAATTCAATGTTTGAGAATTTGGTTTAATATTAACATATAACTGTTCAACTCCCATGGATTTACATGCTTGAGTTAAGAAACTTTTATATGATTTATTCACATTAACTTCATCAACTAAACTATACGCCATCGGTGATAATATAATACCACATCTTCTAGCCCCTGCTTCATTTAAAATCTTTTGAATATTTTCAGCAGGTACAGTCCTATTAATTTTTGAAAACACTTTTTGATTTAATATATTAAAAAGTGCTTTACCGTCTTTATAACCCTTTAACCAGTCTTCAATATCTGCAGAAGTATATATTTTCTTTCCGATTAAATTACCAACTTCAGTATATGCTTTTGAACCAAAATGTTTACTAGCAAGAATAATTGATTCAAGACCATTATTATTTACAATGGTGCTCATGAAGGTATGAACTTGTTTATCAGTTCCAGTAAAGTTTTTATCTTTTATAGTTTCCCAAATAGCATTAAGTGCTGGCGCAGCACCTTTATCTGCCTTTGCGGATACTTTTAATTTAATACCATTTGGATAACCAACGTAGTAATCAACTAATGGTTCATTACTTCTTGCTGGGAATTCTACAAATGATAACTTTGGATCATAGTTATTTAAGAACCACCAAGCACCTGCCAGTTCACCAAAGTCTTTGGCAATAATTGCTACGTCTTTATCTGAGATACCTTTGATAGTTGGACTAAGTGTATTATCTGTTTTAATACTTTTATCAAGGAACTCTTTGAGGAATGTTTTAACTGGCAGTGGCGCAGTGTTGCAACTTGTAATTGCTGAACTTACTGTTTTGATGTAATCTGCTCTATTGATCTTCTTACCACCAAGACCTAGACCATCTGGAGTTAATGCTTTGTTCGGAAGGGTTTTTACGTTGCCTGGATTTGCTGTAGATACTATTCCAGGTTTTTGTAGGTCATCGAATTTGACTCTACACGTCCAAGTTTTCCCACCAGATTTAAATTCTACTAATGTTTTGGAGTCGTACATCTTAGTTGCTTTGACTAAGACTTGAGTATTGGCTGGAACGATTCCGAGTTTGACCGATATGCTCTTCGGATCGAATGCATCGGTTTCTTTCTTTACGGAAGTTGTTATATCACCTTTACCTTGGTAATATTTTTCCCATGCTGCCTTGCCAGTCGTTGCCATTAGTATTCCATCAATAAAGTTATTACTATCTTATTTAGGATTACTTAGCTTTATTGTATTTTCTTTCCCACTTTCCGATTTGCTGGATAAGTTTCTGGGGAGAGACATTGTTTCTAAAGTCGTAGTTGAACGTCTTTAAGAAGTAATGGAGAGTGGCTGAGTCTCTCTTGTTTTTGCAACGATCTAGTAATGTTTTGATTGGCGTATTGGGACGTTTTGTTTTGAAGTCTAGGTATACGCAATGTGCATATGCTTGGATCTCATCAAACTCAGAAAGATACCTACGCTCTGCATCTTTCTTGGCATTTCCAACTTTCTTGTAGGGAACTACGTAGTTGCTCCAGTTATTCTGCCTTCTGGAGAATTGCATGCAGTGAATGACCTCATGCATTAGGGTTTGGATTAGCCTATACTTAAACGCATCCCAAGACTTATCAGTGAAGGTATGATAGTCAAAGGTGTCAGTATAGATGTGGAGGTAAATATGGTTATCGTCTGGAGCATATTCACCTCCAATTGCCACATATGTTTTATAGATCTTGGCTTTAGAGAACTGATGTATCCACTTGATCCTCGTCTTCCACTTCTTACAGTAGTTGACTAATCCTTCTTGGTCATTTTTGTAGTGATCAAGATCTTCCCATATTTTTGCGGGAATAATTTTAGCTCTGAATGGACGCTCATAGAAATTAAGCAGATCTATCCAGTCATAATCAATAGTCTCTAGGAATTTCATATCACTAGAAAGGACTTGTTATTTGGTTAAATGTGTCTCCAAAAACGCAAGAACCTTTCCCTGCTCCTCTAAGTTAGTGTTTGCAAACTCAGTAATATAGGACATCAGTTCAAAGTTTGAGAGTATGTTATTATATTTAGTTGCCCTGCCTTTTAGGAATATCTCAGATTGATCCGATCCTCTATCAGCGTAGCGTTGTTTTAACATATCATCGGGAACCTTCAAATAGACCACCTGAAGGTCTACAGCTGGGAGAGCCATAACATACTCTAAGAAAGACTGATTGAAGATTCGGTCACCTTCAAAGAGGATGTTCGACTTAGTCTCTTTGACAAATTCCTGAGCCACTGGCTGAACAGCCATACTTAGGCGATCTGTTCCAGCGAATGTTTCTCCATCTTCATACTTACCTAGGATATAGGTATCGATATCCTCGCAATATAAAGCATTGAGTAACTTCTTTGGCTCACATTTACGCCACTCATAGTTATCAATAAACTCACGAAACAAAGTAGTTTTACCAGTTCCAGGTTGTCCGCCAACTGCAATAATTTTACGCATTTCTAGCATCCTTAATCAATTCTTCAAGTTCATCTTTAGTGAATACCCAAACCCTACCATAGAATGTAGATGTGTCACTATCAATATCTACTTTCTTGGTGAAGGTCATTCGTTTAGTTATACGTTCAGAAACATCTTTTGTTAGATTGGCTTTGATGTGATCAGCATAGTTGATATCGATTTCTTTTAGTTTTATTAACTCATGTGCACTAACCCTATGCTGAACGATAAGATTATTGAACTCATACTTATCTAAAATATATTCAACAGGTGCTTTAACTGAGACAGTGCTTGATCCACTAGTTGTAATATATCCTGTTGTACCACTCGCAGTAATCATAATGTTATCACCACTTGATATTGTCGTATTCATAAAAATGCCTCCAGTCCCGTGTTAATTTGTTCATCATCAAACATCCAGTCAAGGTTTCTTATCTTACCCGACTGAACAAAAGTTTTAAATTCTTCTTTGTTGATACCACGTTTATGATCTAAACGCAAATCAATTGTTTCATTTCTAGCATCCCATAATACCTGCCACTCAATACCATACCAACCATCCTTCTCACACTGCATTATCTCTTCAGCCTGACGATCTAGATAGTAACCAAGATATCTACCATGGTGTTCACGAAAGATTTTCTTGAATGAACATAAACAAGTTTCCATGGTAAAGAAATCAATTTGATTCACCAAGTCGGGGAACCTCCTCTTAGTTTCTTCCAAAATTGAGTCGGCTTCGTCTTGAAGAATTCTATACTCCACACTAGTGAGTTTTCTATCCATACGGTCACCTTTGCCATTGGCCAAAAGTAATCCATTACGATGAGAACGGGAGCCATCAAAGTCATCCAACATGAGAGAAGTAGGAGAGATACGCACACCAGCAGTATGCTTAAGGTGCTGAAGATAAAACCAAGTGGAATAACGACCAAACTTATGCAAGTTAGACTTAATGCCCTCCCACAGTTTATCAAAACTCCCTTTGTCAGATTGTTCATAATATGATTCCAATGCTTCTCTTTGTGTTCTATTGCCAATAAATTTTTGATAAGAAGCAAACATTTTTGGGAGATGTCCCTTGTTCCACTTCGTATCAGTTTGGTATCTTAATCGCTTATAATTAGCAGTGTTCCACTGCTCCATTCTATCTACTGTGGCTAGTTCGTAGTCTGGAAACTCATTCATCAATACCCATGCGGTTGGGAGGTGATAGGTATTTCCATAAAGCCAGCATAACCATAACCTTTGCTCATCGTTATGTTCGTAGCGTTTATTTAAATAATTAGTTGCCCATACAGCTGGGTCACAATCATCATACCTCAATGACCATGCGTACCAGCGGATGAACGCTTCTCTTGGGTTTTCTCTGTAATCCATACTTTAATTATACTCTTAAAAGTCTTGCAAGTCAAGACTTTGTGACTTTGCGAGATCAAATATCTCAACACATCCACCCTTGCCCTTCTTGTGAATTGCATTGTTAATCATTGAGTCATGGTAATCATAGTCACCCTCAGCAAAACTATTTCCATCAATCCTAAAGATACTCAATTGACAACCACTCTTTTGTTTGCCCCAAAACTTGAATCCAATCTTCTCATAGAAGCCAACTGATTCAATCTCCGAAGAAACTCTAAAGTATAAAGCACCTTTCTTCTTTACATTGCGCAAAGAATCATCACAGAGTACTCTGGCTGCACCTTTACCTCTATGTTTAGCAAAGGTATGAAGCAACTGCAGATTGGCCACGAATGGTCTACGCTTTGATACAGTAGTAATGATTGCACCCATTAGTTCGTCATTCTCATCGAATGCGCCAAT
>Ga0114978_10001986_pt1 | contig 17057 bp, 6 predicted proteins | sample S_140212_EF_Meta_FD_87027 | JGI IMG/M metagenome (GOLD analysis project Ga0114978, IMG submission 87027) | Freshwater microbial communities from Lake Simoncouche, Canada to study carbon cycling - S_140212_EF_MetaG | ecosystem: Environmental > Aquatic > Freshwater > Lake | place: Lake... | reverse complement strand
GGCGGCGGTGCCCAAGCTGCGCGAATGGGAATCGCGACTGAGCGAACTTCGCAAGGCCATGCAGGGCGAAGATGCGGCTACGGCATCCGTTTCTGCTGGGCGTGAACGCCAAATTTTCTACGAAATTGATGCCCCCGCCAGTGAAGAAGCGGGCTTGATCATCATTCAAACCTCGCAGCGCCAACGACGATCCAATGGCGAGTGGGGCAAGCTGAAGCCACTCAAGCTGAAGCCAGGAAAGTTTGAAGAAATTGATGACGATGAAGATCGTCGTATTTTGGCTCACCTCGTTGGCGGAACCCCAGACCGAAGTTCGATGACAGGTCCTGTCACCGATAGCCTCGCCGCACACCGCTATCGTTTACCTCATGATTTATGCCAACTGCTGCTCCCCGCCATCTGTGCCACGGGTCGAATCCGAATTCTGGGTGATGACGAACGTGTCACCGAAACATTGTCCTGGGATGACGGTGGGAATTGGGAACTCTGCCTAAAGGTCGAATTTGAACCAACGGAAGAATTCTGGAAACTGCGCGGTTCGCTCCGACGGGGCGATGATCACATGTCGTTGAAAGATCCCGTGCTGGTGGTACCGGGGGGGTTGGCGATCACCAACACCGTGGTTCGACCGTTCCAAGATTTTGATGCTTATCCTTGGGTGGCTCTGCTCCGCCGATCCGATGACTTAAAAGTCCCTGCCGGGGAAGAACACGAGCTCGTCGACCGCCTGCTGGATATGCCTGCATTACCACGACTCGAATTGCCCGACGAATTGAAATTGATGGAGGTCATCCTCGAACCCAAGCCGGTGCTCATTGTGCATGCACCTGGAAAAACTCGATGGCATAACGACCGCCTGAAAGCCGAAGTCCTGTTTGATTACGATGGTCTCTCAATTCGTGCTTCGAGTAGCCAGTGGGCCATTGTACAGCGAGCCGAAAACCGTTGTCTCGTTCGGGACAAGCCGAAAGAAGCATTTGCCTGGTCTCAATTGATGGACTATGGATTCCGTCGATTGCTGGATCAGAAACGGGGTGCCCACGATGCGGAAATCGCCGCACGGGATCTCGCCCCGGCGGTCCGGAAACTGATGGCCGAAGGCTGGCAGGTTCGGGCTGATGGTAAGCATGTACGACAGGCTGTGGATCTCAAATTCCAGGTGAAATCGGGAATTGACTGGTTTGAACTGCATGGCGATGTCAATTTTGAAGGGGCTCGGGTCACGTTCCCGGAACTCCTCGCAGCCCTGGCACGTGGCGATGGGACGATCGTGTTAGACGATGGGTCGCTCGGAATTCTTCCGGAAGAATGGCTCACCAAGTACGGGCTGCTCGCAGGATTAGGTGTCTCGGAAGGAGAACATCTTCGGTTTAGTGCTGTTCAAGTCAGTATTATTGATGCTCTGCTGACATCGAAAGATTCCGTCGATTTCGATGAAAAGTTCATCGAAACACGCGAACGCCTCGCGGCCTTCGACGGGATCAAGACCGAACGAGAACCGCCGACGTTCCAAGGGGAACTCCGCCCCTACCAGCGTGAAGGGATTGGCTGGCTGAAATTCCTCGAAGAATTCAACTTCGGAGGCTGTCTGGCAGACGACATGGGTTTGGGAAAAACCATTCAGATGCTGGCCTTCCTCGAAGATCGACGGTTGCGGATCAAAAAACGGAATCCCACGCTGATCGTTGTTCCCAAATCATTGATGTTCAACTGGAAGCACGAGTGCGAACGGTTTACGCCCGCCATGAAGGTGATGGAGTATGCAGGGTTGGATCGATCCAAAATGCGAGATGATTTCTCGAAGCAGGATCTGATTTTAACGACCTACGGAACCCTGCGTCGTGACGTGTTGATTTTGAAAGATCTCACGTTTGACTACATCATCCTGGACGAAGCACAAGCGATTAAGAACTCCACTTCCCAAGTGGCGAAAGCGGTCCGTTTACTCCAAGCCAAACATCGGGTCGGCTTGAGCGGTACGCCGATCGAGAATCACCTCGGCGATCTTTGTTCCATTTTTGAGTTTCTCAATCCCGGGATGCTCGGCCGTAGCTCGGCGTTCAAACAGCATGCAGCCGATCCGACCAATCAGGAAACGCGCCGCATTCTTTCCGAGGGCTTACGTCCGCTGATTCTACGCCGGACCAAAGCCAGCGTGGCCAGCGAACTTCCCGAAAAACTCGAACAAACCATTTACTGTGAAATGGGTGAAGAACAGCAACGACTCTATGACGAGCTGCGTGACCATTATCGTGAATCGTTGTTGGGACTGGTCGCGGAACAGGGAATTGCCAAAACGCGCATGCATGTTCTGGAAGCTCTGTTACGACTACGTCAAGCCGCGTGCCATCCGGCGCTCCTTAACCGCGCAACCGTCGATGATTCCAGTGCCAAGCTCGATGTCTTGATTCCGCATATCGAGGAATTAATACAAGAAAAGCACAAAACGCTGGTCTTCTCGCAATTTACAAGTATGTTATCGATTGTCCGACATGCACTCGATAAAAAAGGGATTGTCTACGAGTATCTCGATGGACAGACCCGCGATCGTAAAGAGCGGGTTGAACGATTTCAAACGGATGATCAATGTGGTGTCTTCCTCATCAGCCTGAAGGCAGGGGGATTGGGTTTGAATCTGACCGCCGCCGATTATGTCTTCATTCTGGATCCTTGGTGGAATCCCGCCGTGGAAACCCAGGCCATTGACCGTGCTCACCGCGTCGGTCAAACCAGACAGGTTTTTGCTTACCGTCTCATTTGTAAGAACACCGTGGAAGAAAAAATTACCGAGCTGCAACAGGCCAAACGGGAACTTGCTGATGCAATCCTTGAGCAGAATAATTCGATTATGCAGGGACTAACCACCGATGATTTGCGACTGCTGCTGTCATGACAGCAGCGCAAACTGATCAAACCATACTGATCAATATCTACTGCTGGAATGAGGGATCGAGATGATGTCTGAATCAAATCCGCAAACGCCAGATGAAATCCCGCAGATCCAACTGCAACTTCGACAGCTGGCGATGTCGTTGCGTGAGGCATCACATCTCGATCCACAGGCAAAACAGTCGTTAGCAGCACTGCTGGAAGAACTGGGTGCCGAATTAGACCCCACGGGGTCGATTTCGGCACCAACGGCCCATTTAACAGATGCGGTGAGCAACGTAGTTCGAGCGCTGCATGAATCCCATTCGCCAGGTTTGCTGCAAGTGGCAAACGACCGCCTGAAACAAGCAGCACTCCGCGCCGAAACCGAAGCTCCCGGATTAACAGGGATCGCATATCGCTTCCTGGATATGCTCGCTAGCTTGGGGATCTGAGTTTTTCGCCAGGACAGCCGGGCCGTATCTCCTGATTTTTGAATTTCTGTCACGGTTCACGCTAACAATCCGAACGCGGCGTTACCGCCAAGCGATCAACTTGCGTAAACCGCTGTCGAATTCAGCAAATTTTGGTTGGCCGCTTCATCGCGATCGCACTGTTGACGGCGGGAGTTAAAACAGATTTCTCGGCCCGGCCGGTAAGCGGCATTCCCAAGATGGCAAAGGGTACTGGCGGTATTGAGAACAATCAGACCCGCGTCAGGGCTCTGACGATTTTTCACGCAATCGAGAAAGTTCCGCAGGTGTGCTGACTGCAATTCGAATACTTCTGCTGTGACGTTTTCGGTATGATCGTAGGCCTTCCAGCCACCACCTGCACCAAAATATCGCTTTTGTTTCATCCGCCCCTGATCCTCCGCCCCCAATGCCTGACGTAAACCGGTTCCATCTGGCCCCGTTGCCATCGTCCAGAGCTTTTTCTCCCGCGTAACGGGATTGGTCAGCGAGTCATTATGCTGGAAGACCGCTGATGACTTCATCGGTCATATGGTTCAGGGAGTCAATTCGAGCGACATTGTAGTCCCGATATTTTACGTGAGGGGCAAAGATCCGAATGCGACGCCGAATCTATGTTCTTTCTGTAGTCGCATCGCATGGCAAATTCGGAATTCTTCAATTTGTCGAGCCTGGGGGGCCGCACGCCACCATAAGATTCTGATTTTTCCACAGAGATCTTGCCTCTGTAGCAGAGCGTTCGTCACTGCTCATACAGAGCTCGACTGGAAAGAAAGCCACTCAAAAAGTACATATTCGCCCAGAAAAAGAGGCTTTTTTAACTCTCGAAATTCAACGCAGGACTGTAAAACAGGGACATGGCGTGCAGTCTGCACAAAAACATCCCTCCATAACCATTGAATCTCGACACATCGTCAATGAAAGAGGCGAGCATCTCATTGCATTCCGGCAGTACACAAACTTGCATGAGCAACTTCAAACCACCAAAGCACAGCAAAAGAAGACTTAAATGCAATTTCCGCAACACGAAGCTGTCTCGCTTGATTTTCCGCGAACTATTTTGCATCATAGCAACGCTGTCATGATCGAATTTGATTCCACGCACTCAATCGACAGAAACTCATGCACATGGTTTTTATTGTATAGGTTTCTTCGGCTATAATTATTTTTGATTTTTTTTTAAAAAAAGATGAGCGAGTCGCCTGATATCAGGTGACGGAACCTGTTTCGGGAATGAAATTGAATTCGCACTTGATACAGCATCTCGAGTAAAAAGGATATTTTTCCATGTGGATTTGGCTGAGAAACCTGAATCGCGATTTGATTCGACAGCATTTGGGTCACTCGAGTATTGGCAAGCACTGGCGGTTGATTTCCAGGGACGTTTTTTCAAGTCGCATTGAACCCTCTGCACGGATTGCTGAAAGCGAAGCGGTTACCCGTATTTTGGCCAATCCCATCAAGCGCGTGATCGCTGCGACCGCCTTCATGCTCAATGGTGGCACAACCATTGGCGGCCGCAGAAAAAGAAAAACATACCAACACTTGGGCGCATGCGACACCTCCCGCGTTGGTCGCTTCCCGGCGGAAATCCAACTCCTTGAACAGCGGGTTTTGCTCTCGGGTGCAAATCTACAGATTACTGATGCATTTTTGGTCTCTGGCACCGATCAGAAAATTTCAGCACCCGCTTTGGGGCAGATGATTTTTGTTCAAGCAAACTGGACCACCGAAGATTTGAGCTCTTCCAACGATTATGTTGTTCGCTTCACAGTCGATGGTGTGCCCATTAACTCATCTGTGATCACGGGGCAAGCGGGAATGGGCTTGAATTACTCGTGGTGGATTGGCGGTTGGTTTGCAACCGAAGGAAATCACACGATGTCCGTCGTCATTGACGGAGCGAATGCCATCTTGGAATCGAATGAGCTAGACAACACCAGGGTCTTCAGCTTTCAAACAATGGTCAATTCGGACTTACCAATCCAGTTCAGTACACCGATCGGGGGAGTTCCATCTCGGGATTGGACTGTTGTCAATTATGTCGATGTTGACCCGCGTGACGGAATTGTCGCCGATTATCTTGGTGGCCCCTTTCAGTACGATGGCCACCATGGATGGGATCTCACTCTCGCAAACTTTGCGAGCATGGACCGGGGAATACCGATCCTCGCTGCTGCAGATGGGATTGTCAGTGCCGTCGATGATGGCCATTTTGATCGAGAAACGAGCTTCAATAGCAATCCATGGAACTTTGTGAAGATTGACCACGGCAACGGTTGGGAGACCATTTCTGGCCATCTCGCCGCGGGGACAATCACTGTTGCCCCGGGCCAGACGGTCGTGCGTGGGCAAGTGATCGGATTTGCTGGAAGCGCCGGAGCGAGCACCGACGCGCATCTTCACTTTATGGTGCTGCACGATCACGCGCTCGTCGAGACAAATTACGACCAGGCCCATTACTGGAATGTGGCGTGGCCCTATGCTGGTAACCAACTGACGACACTCATGGATGCCGGATTTACCGACAGCAATCCATTCAATGATTTTCGTGAACGCCCTGCGACGAAGGACGCATTTTCGCGAACCTCGGACAGCGGTGCAAGCCTCTGGGTCTGGTATCGACTGTCTCAAATTCCCGCCAACGCAGACTATGATGTTCAATGGATTCGTCCTGACGGGGCTGTTGTCCTGAAAAGCACGGGAAAGCCCACCCAAACCGAGCGGTACGCTGCTTATGCATGGACCATCGGCGGAGGCTGGCAACAAGCGATTGGCGTTTGGCAAGTACAACTTCGTGTCAACGGACAATTGATTTTCTCGAAATCCATTCTGGTTACGGACGCCATTTCACCCGCAGAACTCAGAATTCGCGATAGCGCTACAACCAATTCAATCGTCATTAACGGCCGTACGACCCCCTTGGAGGTGAATTCTTCACGCACTTTCTCGCTCAATAATTACGGCGGAGCCCCGTTGCAAATCAGCCAGATTTTACTTCCGGAGGGATTTTCCCTCACAGGGCCGACTCCCACTTTGATTAATCCTGGTAACTCGACCAACATCACCGTGAAGTTCACCGCAACACGACCAGACCTTTACCTGGGGGATATCGTCATCGTCTCCAATGATGCGACAGATCCTCGCTATTCGTTTCGAATCAAAGGAACTTTGACGGGGACGTTCATCAGTGGCACACCCATCGTGACACTTGCCCAAGCGGCAGTCATTGCCCTTCCCGGTCAGTCTCCTGCTCGTTTGGATCCGCTCGCCTTTTTTGAAGATTGGGATTCACCTCCTACGGCGGCCAATTATCGGCTGGTCGCCGAAGTCGTGTCTGGGTTTCAGACGGGCGATACGCTTTCCTTTTGGGCCAACGGATATTCCCGATCGGGATCCAATCTACTTCATGATGGGCTGATTATTGGAACCCTTGGCGCAACTCAAAACGGGATTCTTTCGCTGCAGTTCGCCCGGGATGCCAGTTTTGCCGAAATTCAGTCAACGCTTCGTAGCGTTTCATTTGCAGCAGGAACCGCAATTGGTGGACCTGGTCAACGAATTATTCGGGTCGGAGTCACCGATCCCGCCGGTCATCAATGTTCGTCCGCTTATCGCACGGTGGATGTCCCTCAGAACATTCCGCCCATCGTCATGTCGATTTCACGGGATATCACGTCCGACACCAGTTGGAGCGGTGCGACATTCAATTTATTGAATGAGATCCATGTCAGGAGCGGTGCAACCTTAACAATCAATTCCGGCGTGCTGATCAATCGCTATTCGATCATCGTGGACCGAGGGGCCCGAATCGTATTTTCCGGCACGACAAATCATCCGGTCACACTCAACACCGCGCTTTTGGTCAACGACGGTGCGTTCATTTCCATGTCGGGGACACGAGTCAATAGCCTGCTCACATGCGGACGCGAACTCGATTTTGCCTCGGTCATCCTCACGGAGAATTCGTTCGCCCCGAATTCCGTTTTGATCAATCCCAATTTAGTGCCACTTCTTGCTGAAAACACCTTTGACACGGGAAGTACCGTTCGGATCCTTGCGGGAACGACGCTCACTGCAGATCGGACTTGGCGGCGCATCACCAATGTGGTGAACTACCAAATCACAGGAGATTTCGCACACCAATATGTAACGGTTCCCGCAGGACGAACACTGACAATCAATCCGGGAAACCTGATCACAGACGGGAATTATGGTGGATTCCTTGTACAGGGGGCCGGAAAACTGGTCACCCAGTGTCTCCGTGAGGGATTGACAACCGAATTCCAATGCTACATTGAGATTCAGGCGAATGGACATCTTGATTCAATTCACTCGCGGTATTCGGACTTGGGATCACTCAACAATCAACTGTGGTTGCTGACCGGTGCCATCATCGATTCCCTGACGGAGAATCGATTTTCCCGTAATGTCCTGAGAATTGATCCCAATCTTGTTCCGTATTTAAAGGGAAATACCTTTGAATCGGCAGCAAGTATCGTTGAACTGTTCGGAGGTACGACAGTCTTGACGAGTCTCACATGGCCACAAATCACAAACTTGTCCACCTATCGGATTATCGGCGCCTACTATCAGCAGAATATCACGGTCAACAGTGGCGTCACCTTGAAAATCGAAGCCGGCAATACGATCACGAATGCCTATCACAATGGTTACGATAAATTGATCGTCCTTGCTGGTGGCACACTTGCGGCCGACAGCACGACATTCACAGGCATGAATATTGTCTTTTCCGGTCTCCAGGCGAAAGCAAATATCACTTCGACCCTGACACTCATTGATACCTCAATCACGGCACAAAACGGTGCCCAGGTTGTCTTGGCACCGACTCTGATGACCTCGACGGGAAATTCCAGCCTGAATTCCGGTGATCGTCTCGGTCGTTTGTCACTCTCAGACTTATCCCGTGTAAAAATCGACGGTGGCAAACTGCTCATGAACGACTTGTCGTTCACCACCTCCCAATCGGTTTTCGTGTCGGGGGGCGAACTGAGTCTCCAGGGGAAAAGCGACTTGAATCTCGTCAGAAATGCGAGCTTAAACGTTTCGCCAGGTCGCACGCTGCAACTTGCGGGATCATTCCTTGGAACAACGACAAACTCGGACGAATTCTCTCCTTTAGGGACAGTCCTGTTCAAAGGTGCGACCAATCTCGTACCTCTTTCATTGGAAGCCATGAGTCGGGACCTGGGAGACAAACCAGCGGGAATGAACCACAATTTTGCTTTTGAAACATTAAGTCTGGGTGTTTCAACCTATTTGATGTTGATCGACGCAAGTGACAATTCCCCGTCGATGGGAAGCGAAGCCGTTTATGTGAATACGCTGATCGTTCCTCGTGGTTCAACATTGAATTTAAATTCACTGAAACTGTATGCCAAATCCGTGATTGTCGAGGGGAATGTCATCGGAACGGTGACCCAGATTGTTGACACGACCCCCACGAATGTGAACCTGGATCTCTCCACGATTCCGGAAAATCAACCCTCAGGAACGGCCATCGGATTGTTGACAACGGAAGCTCCGAACAGTGATGGCCGGTATTCCTACTCGCTGGTTTCTGGTGAGGGAAGCCAGGACAATTCCGGGTTTTCCATCGACGGCCATGGAACCTTATTCACAACAACTCGTTTTGATTTTGAGCTGAAAAATAGATATTCGATTCGAGTTCGGTCAAAGAATCAGTACGAAGAATCGTGTGAGAAGGTCTTCACGATCAATGTCAGTAATCTGAACGACGCACCGGTGCTCTATGAAATCGAGTCAACGGCGGTCCGTGCTGTCGGAGTGTTGATGACTCCCGTCACCTCGTCATTACGGGTTTATGACCAAGACAGTGATTATTGGACGGGAGCAACAATCACCATTTCTCAAAATTATCTGCACAACCAAGACCAACTCGTCTTTAACAATACGTCGAAAATCTCATCCCGTTGGAGTGAAGAAACGGGGACTCTGAAGTTGACCGGTACTGATACGGTCTCAAATTATCGGACCGCCTTGAGAAATGTTCTTTATCATAACTTGAGTAGCTCACCTAACCTTCTCTTAAAGCGTACGATTGTTTTTCAAGCCAATGATGACCGCAGTTTTAGTAACTCGATTGCCCGTGAACTGACGGTTCTGCCGCAGAGTGATCCGCCAACGGTCTCAGGCTTCACACAACTACTGACCTTCGTCAAGGGGGCCACCCCGCTTGCCGTCATCCCCAATGTGCTGATATCGATCCCAAGTGAAACCGGATTAACCTCAGCCAAGGTTTCGATTTCAAACTGGCAAGCCGGCGACCGACTCGAGTTCAGTAACTCGTACGCTTTACAACATTCGTTCACCGAGGATCCTGCAAATCATACTGCGACGTTATCGATTACGGGCTTTGACGTTCTCGACCATTATCAGAAGACGCTCCGTTCCCTGGTGTTCTGGAATGTGGCTGGAAATCCCGTGACCTCCGTACAACGAAATTTTCAGGTTTCGGTATGCGATTTCTTGCAAAATATCGGGTCGGGATCTCAAGCTGTGGCGGTCAGCGATGGTAACGCAAAACCAATGGTGACCGTCAACGACTCAACGCTTCTGACCTATCGAGTCAATGATCCGGCGATTTTGATCATGAAAAATGCGTTAGTGACTGACGCAGACAGCTATTATCTGACAAGCCTGACGGTACAGATCACATCGGGATATCAGTGTGACTCTTTTGGCAAGGACACGCTGACGTTCGCAAATCAATTCGGGATCACCAGTTCGTTTAATCAATTAACAGGTATGTTGACGTTGTCTGGTGTAGCCTATGTTGGGACCTACCGCGAGGCATTGCGACTGGTGAAATTCAGCACTTCTGGTTCCCGTGTCAGCACCGCCCCCCGAACTTTTGCGGTGATCGCAACCGATGACTTTATGCCGTCGCACGGGTCAAGTCTTGTCGCCCTGCGTACGCTGAGCGTCACGCTCTAAGCGGGACCAAACACGCTGGCGGCTCTCGTTTTGGCCAACGCCTTTAAACGACTGCAACTTCAAATCAGATCCATGAATCAAAAAGACTGGTGTCTCGACGAAAGAGGGGAATTTAGAGACTCACGTCGCGTAAACAACGGACGCATTCATCAGCATTTGATTGGCCGCTTCGTCGTTTTCACACTGTTGACGGCTAGAGTCAAAACGGATTTCCCGGCCTAGACGGTATGCCGCATTCCCAAGATGGCAAAGCGTACTGGCGGAATTGCCAATCATCAGATCCGCGTGAGGGCTCTGACGACTTTTCACGCAATCGAGAAAGTTCCGCAGGTGTGCTGACTGCAATTCGGATGCTTCTGCCGTGACGTTTTCGGTATGGTCATAAACCTTCCAGCCACCACGGTCCACCACCAGCGTTCCTCGTTCACCGTGAAACGAGACCCCCGAACTGCGTCCTTCCATCCCGTGTGATGACCACAAGCGGTGCTCCCACAGAATGGTTTTCTCGGGGTACGCAAACTGAACGGCTAATGTATCTGGCGTCTGCTGATCGTCGTTGAACGAGTAATTTCCACCCACCGCAGAAATCCGCGTTGGCAGATCAACACCTAACCCCCAACGGGCCACATCCAACATGTGAACGCCCCAATGTGCCAGCTCGCCACCACCGTAGTCCCAGAACCACCGCCAATTGAAATGAAAGCGATTCGGGTTAAATGCTCGAGCCGGTGCCGGGCCAAGCCACTGTGCATAATCGACCTGAGCTGGAACTTCACAATCCAGTTTGTGCCCAATCGATTTGCGGCGGTGAATGATCCACGCCTTGGCCAGTTTCACCTGACCCAACCGACCACTTCGCAGGAATTCCATCGCCGACTGAAAATGCAAACCGCTACGCTGCTGCAGACCAACCTGCACCACGCGCTGCTCACGCTGGGCCGTCGCCAACATTTCGGCCCCCTCACCGACAAAATGAGTTGACGGACTTTCAACATAAACATCTTTCCCAGCCTGACAGGCGAGGCGTGTCATCGATGCATGCCAATGATCGGGGGTCGCGATCACAACCGCATCGATCGAGCGATCATCCAGCAGACGCCGAAAATCGCGTTCGAGCGACGGCGCTTTGTGGCCGGATTGTATGACCGCATGCAGCGCTGGAGAGAACTGAGTTTCGTCCACATCACACAACGAGCGGATCTCGACATCGCCTAATTTCGCCAGCTCGACCGCCAGCAGCTTTCCCTGATTGCGAAGACCAATCAGCCCCAACCCAAGCCGCTCATTCGCAGAACGCCCCGATGCAATGACTGCGGTTGCTGCGGTGAGACCAACAACACCGACCGCCACACTCGCCGCACTCTGAGCACTACGCCCCAGAAATTGGCGTCGACTGACAGCACTGCGATTCAGGTCTTCGGGTGTCATAATTTTTCTTTCGGCGAAACCACCATTCTCACGCACGTTTCGCCACGCAAATCAACGGCATTCCTGTCAGGAATCATGGTCATCACTTACTGTGCCAAGCAAACCCCACAACAGAGCAAAATTGGCCACAATGTCCCATCACTCCCGCCAATCATCCCTCATCGTGCGACGATCGGCGAAGAGCAACCAGACTATCCAATCATATCCGATCCAATGAGTCGACCCAACGCCCAATCTCCTCAATCGCCGATTCTTCCGGATATTTTGCTCCGGATCCTTTTATTGTACTGAATGAAACGGGGAATTTGAGCTTCCGTAATCCCTCGACCGAAGCTTTGACTTTGGGAAAAACTGGGTCCCCATCACGACAGACGAAGAAAAACTGTTGACGCAATTCGGGTTCGTTATCCATCGGTTGGCCCAGATACGGAGCTCCCGCCACGACGATACCCCGAATCAGGTCCCGATGTTTTCCCCCCACCATCCAGGCCAAGCCGGCCCCCGTCCCAAACGAATGGAGCACAATCCGACTCGGGTCAATCGTGTACGTCGTACGGAGATGGCTGATCAGCTGCTGGATAAAGTCGGCCTCACCCGGTTGCCAGCCCGCTGGCTTATCCGCTTTCGGCCCGACCAGAATCAATCCGCGTCGATCACAAATCGATTTCCACTCTTTGAACATCGTCGCCTCCATGGTCTCTCCCCCTGGATGAATCCAGAGGATCAAACCCAATGGCTGGGTGCCAGTTGCACTCTCAGGAACGTAAGCCCAATAGTCATGATCGCTCCCTTCCAGAGTCGTGGTAAACCGTCCAATTTTGGGTCCCGGGCTCCCCACTGGAGCGGCGGTCTGCGGAGCCGATTCTTTCGCCGGTACGTCATCATTGGCTTGATGACCGTTCGCCTCGACCGGCTTTGGTTTTTCCGCTTCACCCGCATCCGCCACCGAACGAACCTCGATCAACTCCGCAGCTAGCTCTTCCACAATCCCCTCGGGAAGCGACCCTAAAATCACCTCGACCGACGCTTCAATCCCCTCGCGAAAATACGTCACCCGAGCGCGATCTCCAGGACGGCGACGCCCCACCAGATCGCTGAGTCCGCGAGCATCACTCACATTGAGCTCATCGAAACGAACAATCCGATCGCCCCGCACCAATCCCGCCATGGCGGCCGAAGTATTGGCTAACACCAACCGGATCCTGACCCCTGGCTCTTCGGCTTCCGTTGTGCTGGTTCTGCGCTGGGGAAGAATTCCCAAACAAGGAATTTCATAGGGGACAAGTTGCCCGACCAGGGCGATTTCCAGCGGAACGGTCCCCTCGCCACGCTCGACCACCAACTTGACAACTTCTCCCGCGTACTTTCGACCCATGATATGCTTTAACTGGGCCACCCGCACGATTTTCTCGCCATCGGCGCCGACGATCCGGTCGTTGGTTTTCAACCCGGCTTGCTGGGCGGGCGAGTTATAACGAACCCGGTCGACAATCGCCGGAACATTCAGCGACTGCCCCCCGACAAACGTGATTCCCATCAAACCGGGAACCAGATCCGTCCCCCGTTTGAGCTCTTCCAATGAAGCGTAAACATCTTCAAGCGGGATCGCAAAACCAATCCCCCCGTCGTACCACTCGACCCCCGCCGCATCGCCACCACCGGATGGAGACAGCGGGGCAATCACCCCCATCACCCGCCCCTCGATATCAGCCAGTGCCCCCCCATAATTGACTGGCGAGGTCTTCGCATCGGTCTGGATCGCCTTTCCCCACACACGATTGACGGCACTGACAATCCCGACCGAAAGACTGGGTGTCGAATTGTCCAGCGTTCGTCCCAATGCCAAAGCCCACTGTCCCACCTTCAAGTCAGCTCGTGGAGCCGGTTTGGCCGGAATCAAACCCTCGACCTCCACCTTCAACAGTGTCAACAACCTTAACCGATCATTCGCCACCTGCTTGGCCGCAAATCGCCGTCCATCTGCCAAGGTGACAAGAATCGAAGTCGGTTTCCCGACAAAATTGAACGAGCTGGAAATGATCAATCCATCCGCCGAGACCACCACCCCCGATGTTGGCCCCGTCGCCAGCAACACGTCGTCGAGTTGCTCTAATCCCCCCACGGTTTCGATCCGAACAAGACTCGGGTCCACCAGGGCTGCGGCCTGCTTAAATGCCGTTTCCTCCAGTCCCTCCAGCCCCTCGTCTTGCGCCAGGACAAATTGAGAACCGCACATCACCATCATTAAGATCATCGCCAGCAGGTGAGTGCAGGGCCGCAGTCGCCAAAAAATGTGATCCATCATGATTTTGGTACTTTTAAAATTTCAGCCGATCAAACGGTCGAACGGTCGAAATGTGAGAATCCGGTTAAGAACCTGTTTTATCGTATCGTTGGACCCCCGGTTGCGGAGCGCCAAACAGCAAACTCGACCAAGTTTTTTGGAAAACTTCGAGTTAAAAAACAGCGAGCGATTGCAATCCCATTTGAACCCTGCCGTCATCCCGAGTACGCAACTCGAAACGAGTCCACCGCTTCCGCCAGTGACGGGTTTCCCGATTTTTCCTGCTCCGAGTTCGTTCGCAATTGACGACGAACGTTCGTTTCCTGTTTGAGTCTGGCAATTGGGGAGACTGTTACGGTATCGTAACGAACAGCACTCGTAATCTTCACACATCCGTATTCAAAGGCGGCAGTTTCCATTTCCGGAGACGGTCGCTTCTTGCTCACGGGAGGTGCATGGGGATCACGAGTTGGGATTTCCTGCGAAATCCTGTTTCCTGACAGATTCACCCCGTTGAGATTTCAACGAGGTTATGAACTTACTGCGCGAGATTGACCATGCGTCACTATCAATTCTATTGCCTTGCCGTGCTGCTCAGTGCGGTCGCCTCCACCACCTTCGCTCAAGCCCCCACCGACGAAGGGGTCATTTTCTTCGAGCAGAAAATTCGTCCGGTGCTGGTGCAGCACTGCTACAGTTGCCACTCGGTCGAAGCCCAAGAGGCCAAAAAGCTGCAAGGGGGATTGTTTCTCGATTCCGCCGCAGGAACACTCACCGGCGGCGAAACCGGCCCGGCACTCGTCAAAGGGAAGTCGGCCGAAAGCCGCCTGATCAAGGCCCTGAAGTACGACGGAATGGAAATGCCCCCCTCGGGCAAACTCTCGGACGAAATCATCGCCGACTTCGTTCGCTGGATTGATCTGGGGGCCGCCGATCCTCGCGATGGGGCCGCTCCAACCAAGCCAAAACGAGTCATCAACATCGAAGAAGGACGCAACTGGTGGTCCTTTCAACCATTAAAAGTCGTCGTTCCCCCGGCGGTCACCGCGGCCAGCCCCCAACTGACGCCGATCGACCAATTCATCCTCGCGGCACAACAACAGCAACGATTGAAGCCAGCGGGTGCCGCCTCAAAAGAAAAACTGATCCGCCGGGCCTATTTCGATCTGATTGGCCTCCCACCCACGCCTCAGCAAATCGAACGCTTCCTGAAAGACTCGTCCCCGCAAGCATTCGAGACCGTCATCGATGAACTGCTCGCAAGTACCCAATATGGGGAAAAGTGGGCCCGTCACTGGCTGGATGTGGCTCGATTCGCCGAAAGCGGGGGGTACGAGTTCGACGGCTTTCGCCCAGGTGCCTACCACTATCGCGACTGGGTCATTCGAGCACTCAATCAGGATCTCCCCTATAACCAGTTTGTCCGAATGCAATTGGCGGGCGACAAACTGCAGCCTGACGAGTATCACGCCGCCTCGGCCAGCGGTTTTCTGGTCGCCGGACCATACCCCGGACAAATCACCGCCAAAACGGTCGAAGGGATCCGCTATGATCAACTCGACGACATGCTGATGACCGTCGGTGGATCCATGCTCGGCCTGACCCTCGGTTGTGTTCGTTGCCATGACCACAAATACGATCCACTCCCACAAAAAGATTACTACGCACTCGCCGCGTCGTTTGCACAGACCGTTCACGGAGCGAAAACCGTCGACCCCTCGCCTGCCGACTCGCAACTCGCCTGGGAACGACACCAGCAGTCGCAAGTCCCACTGACTGCGGCCCTGCGAAAATTCGCGGCCGAAGAATTGCCGAAACGCTTTACCCCCTGGCAGTCGGCCGAACTTCCTAAACAAGCCGACAATCCCCGCTGGCAGACCCTGGAACCGACCGCCAGCGATGCCGAGCGGTCCTGGCTGAAGTGGTTGCCAAACGGACTCATCGTCCATGACGGGGGGCTGACTCCCGGTACCGTCATGCTGCGACGGGGTGAACGCCGAGTCATCGCCAATGAAGAACGCTACTCGATTCGCTTCCAGACGCATCAAAAGAACATTTCCGCGTTCCGACTGGATGCCTTCACCGACAAAGGGCTGCCAGCCCGCGGACCAGGCCTGAACGGGGATGGCAGCTTTCAGCTCGCGGAACTAAAGGTGACCGCCCGGCCTCTCGATGGAAACGCCGCCGAACCAGCGCAGGAACTGAAACTCAAAGCGGTCTACTCGGCCTTCGAAGAAAAGGACCAACCGCTGGCACATGCTGTTGATGGCAAGCCCGAAACCGCCTGGGTCGTTCGCCCCCCTGCCAACAAGGACAATGCGGCAGTATTTGAACTGGAAGGACCGCTCGCGGGGTTTGCCAGCGGGACCGAACTCAGTTTCGATCTGAGGTTTCGCGATCTCGGCCTCGGACGTCTCCGTGTGGCTCTGAGCACCGAACCAAACCCCGCCACCTGGGCCGGGGATGTCGTCCCACAACATGTCGGCGAGATTCGAGCCATTCTTGCTGCCAACGGAAACCAAGTCCCCGAACCCCTGCGAGAATCCCTCACCCGCTGGTTTGCCCCGTTCGATAGCGAGACCGCCAAGGTTCATCAAGCAGTCCGGAATCATCTCGCCGCAGAACCACGCCCACCCCTGACAGAAGTCTATACCACCGTCGGCGGTGGCCAGGATGTCTTCCTGTTGCGACGAGGTGAAGTCGATAACAAGCTTGGCAAAGCCGAACCAGGCTTTGTCCAAGTCCTGTTCCGAGAAAACGCCGCTGCCCCTGCGAACCCAACGACACCCGCCGCAGCGCCGCCAACCCCCAACCCGATCGATCCACGAGTTCGCCTCGCGGATTGGATCACAAATGTCGAACAAGGAGCCGGACCGTTGCTGGCTCGCGTCATGGCGAATCGCATCTGGCAACATCACCTCGGGGAAGGAATCGTCGGGACCCCCAACGATTTCGGCGCACAGGGAGATCGGCCAACCCACCCGGAATTACTCGAATGGCTGGCAACCCAGTTCGTCTCTGGTGGC
>Ga0114978_10001985_pt1 | contig 17064 bp, 14 predicted proteins | sample S_140212_EF_Meta_FD_87027 | JGI IMG/M metagenome (GOLD analysis project Ga0114978, IMG submission 87027) | Freshwater microbial communities from Lake Simoncouche, Canada to study carbon cycling - S_140212_EF_MetaG | ecosystem: Environmental > Aquatic > Freshwater > Lake | place: Lake... | reverse complement strand
ATTTTCCGAAGAGTTGCGGAAGTACGTTCAGGAACGGGTCGACGATGAATACGGCCTCGCGGTCCCCCAGTTAATCATCGTCAACATTTCCTTTCCAGAAGCGGTGGAAAAAGCACTGGACACTCGTACCAGCATCGGTGTGCTGGGTGACATGAACAAGTTCCAACAATATTCGCTCGGTGAAGCGATGCGCGAATCGGCTCAACACGGCGGCGGCGGCGAAGGGATTGGCCTGGGAATGGGTGTGGCCATGGCCGGTCGGATGATGAACACCCCCGGAATTGGCCTGGGAGCCCCTGCTTCAGGCGCCCCTGTTCCACCACCACTTCCCGCCTGGCATGTGGCGGTGAATGGACAGCAACAGGGACCGTATTCTCCGGAACAGATTCAGCAGGGAATCGCTGCCGGTCGGATCACCGGCGAGACGCTGCTCTGGTCACCACAACTGTCAGGGTGGACGGCTGCGGGAAAAATTCCGGATTGGTCCAACTTCTTTCGGCAGGCATCCTCACCAACCCCACCGCCGGTCCCACCGCAGTAACCGGTGGTGAAACTCGGTTTGAATTTTGTTGCCCTGATTTCGAAAAGGGGGACGGTCTCCGTCTGCGGTGCCTGCTCCCCTTTTCGTATGACTTTATCGCGATCAGAATACGCAATATTCCAGAAAGCTCCCTTTGTTTTCCTGGACGAGCATTCGATCCTTGTCAATGTCTCCCAACTGAAGATGCAGCCCTTCTTAGAGCCGCAAACCGAGGGAATCGAGTATTTGGTGAAACACCCGGTTGTGAACGGTGTTGACTGCGGCGAACACTTGGCGAACTTCATTGATGGACATCACGGCAGGAAGTTTGTGTGTTTTCGGAACGCACAACGTTTGAAGTGTTAGCCAATCGTGTTTTACCGTCGGTGAGTAGAAAAAGCGGATCGCGTGACAGGCGATTTTGAATGTGCCCGCCGCTCAGCGGCGTTCATTCTTGAGAAATATCAGATGCTGACGCAGTTGTTCTTCCGTGATTTTTTCGGGAGACAACTGAACGTGCTTGGCAAGCCCCCGAACAGTCTGTTGAAAAACGGGGACTGGCTCCGACCGAAATCAAACAATCAAAAGTTGCTGATCAGCCAACCTACAAGCAGGCTGGCCCATGAAACTCTGCCGCTCTGAGCCGCTTGCTTGAACAATCGTTTCTCAGGCCGACTTTCGAGCAAAATTCCAGCAATTGCCCATCCGAAGTCCGATACTCGCCTCGATCATTCTGCAACCCGCGACGGGAAAATCGGTCTGCAACAGGCGAGCAATCAGCGAACCCCCAAGGGAATGCGATAAACTTCGCCATCCAGTTCAAACCGCAACAACCCTTCAACCTCTCGGCCGCCAAAGAGAATCGGCCCCTGGGGAGTTGTCAGAGAGTTCTCGTCTACGATCAACGAGACCTTCCGTTGTTTGTCAATTTCCAGTACCGCCTCGGACAGCGTATCACATGGCGTGAATGCCGCATCCCGATAAAGATAAAAGGTAACCTCGTCCTGAATCGGCGCAGGTCCCTGATTCTTGACAACCTCCAGAAAGAGCTGGCCGCCAGGAATGGTCGCCCACGACCCACCATGCGGAGGGGGGGTTCCCGCATTGGCAGTTGAGAGCGCACCGGAACCGCAGCCAACGAACAAACAAACACAAGAGACCGAGAGCAGTAAAGAAACCGCAAGCCGTGAAGAAACGGAGAGTAGACCGTACCGAAAACGGAATTGAGGGGTCATTGTTACCCTGCAGAAAAAAAGAGTTGTGACTCGAAAAACGAGTCACAACTCGAGAAAAACTAGATCATCAACCACGAAAACCGATCGAAATTTAACTGCGATCAAACCGATCGCTCGACGACAGTCATGGTACAGGCTCGAAAGAGCGACTCAATCAAAACTCACCGACAACCTCGCCACCACTGCGCGTCGAGAGCTTCTGATAGAGCCCCAGTGACGCATTCGAGGTATTCAAATAGGAACCATTCTTGGAATTAGGAGCCGTATAGGTCACTGTCGTGAAGACCGTATTATCGGGCATCGCATCGTTATACGTATCCGCGTTACCTGCCGAAAATGACCAGCTATCAATCTTATCACTCACAAATCGGACCGAACCGTCGCACATGGCGAAATGAGCACCGCCAGTATGCAGGCTTGAAGCACCCGTTGGCTGATAATAACCGGGATTGACCAGACCATTCCTCAGACTGGCATTTCCAAATCCCAAATTCACAGGGTACAACGTCGCAAACAAGGTGTCATACCAGCGACCCGAATTCCATGCCCCATCAGAAACAGCATAAGCCGGATCGAGAAGCAGTAACTGTGCCTTGCTGTGTTCGGCGAATAAAAAGGTGTTGCTGGTTCCATCGGTGACATCCGCAATCTTCACCGAACTGTCATTGTAAATCACGCCGTTAAATTGCGTCAGCACCGAATTCGGCATCAAATTTGAGAATCCAAAGGTGAACAATCCTGCATTCCCCGCATAACTGGTGAACGCTTGACTCCAATTTCCTGCAGGTAATGGATAGTACTGATTAAAACTCCAACCGGGGCTCACCCCCGATGCCGATGCTCGCGTTGAAGGAAGCGCAACGGGACCGTTTCCGGTATCGGTGGGACAGATCAGGGCCTTCAATTGCAAACCAGCGACCGCGACATTGGACGGCCCCGACGAACACTCATTGAAGTTGATCGCGTTATACACGTTGGCCTGATCAAAATAGGGTAACATCCGCACGAAGCAACTGAAATTTTCTGGGTAGGATGACCATCGGTTCGGGCAATTGACGGTTGTTCCCGAATAAGAACCACCAGGAAAGCATTTGTTATCCGACTCGTAATTCAAAGCGGCCAAGGCCATCTGCTTCAAATTATTTTTGCACTGTGTTCGACGAGCCGCTTCCCGAGCCTGCTGGACGGCAGGGAGCAACAAGGCAATTAACACCGCAATGATCGCAATCACCACCAACAACTCAATCAAAGTAAACCCGCGCCGACGAATTGGCTTCATCTCCGCACCCCTTTCAAATACAATGTAAAGCAAACAGAACACTCAAAAGAAAAATCGTGCTGAAGCGCACTCCCCGCAGCGATTTCACTCAGTTGCGGCTTAGTCTAGTCGTCAAGATGAAGAAATTATGAAGCGACAATGAATTCTTGTATTCGACAGATTCAACGGATCAACGGATCAAGCCCAACGAGGCTTCGGCTTGCCGAAGATCAACTCGCAAATTGCGTCTCCGCAACCCTTTCTCTCTGCGGCATCATTCATGACGGTCTCTCACCACGAGCCGTCCGTGAAACGGGATGTGGCGTCCAAACGACAGAACTCGGCGGAGAGAGGACTCGGGCTTCTCGTCTGTCGCCTCGTGACATTCGTCTTGCAGCAAAAGTCACCACTCCAGTAAAACCCCTTTTGACGGAAGAGACACCGGAAATCAACCGGTTCATTTCTGCTTTATTGAATCGCTACCGTAATTCCTTCAGTTCCAAAACCTTACGCCGACGAAACCAATTCCCCCCGCATGGACTACCACCTCAAATCACTGGGTAAGAACTGCGCCTCGACCGGCAAACCGCTCGTTCCAGGATCGCAGTGTCATTCCGTGCTGATCGAGCGGGAAGGGAATTTGGTAAGACTCGATTTTTCGCCGGAAGGATGGAGCGGACCACCACCAGGTCATCTTGGCTGCTGGACGGTCGAGGTTCCACTGGCTGCCGATCCGAAAACCACGCGAATCGATCCCGAAGTGGCTCTCCGATATTTTGAACAGCTGAGCGAAGAAGCGAGTCCCATCCACGAGCAGACCCGTTACGCCCTGGCTCTGGTTCTCTTACAACAACGAAAATTAAAACTGGAAAACGTCCGATTTGACGACGACGACGAAGTGCTCGAACTGAGTGGCCTGCATGGCGAGGGAAACTTTGAAGTTCGCAATTACCACCTCGATGAAACGCAAACCCAGCAACTTCAGGCGGAGATCAAATCACAACTCGCGACGGAGTGGCAGACATGAATCGATCCGCCGCAACAAGATTCGATTGGCGATTCGGCCTGACACGTAGAACCTACTTCATGCTGCTGTCACTCATCGTCTGCGGGACATTGCCCGGATGCCTCTCAGCCCGCGGGTTGATCGCGACCCGGCATCGTGACCCGCTGGCAGGTGCCCCACGCCTGCAAAATGTTCGCAACCCACGCGTGGAAGAAGTCGTTGCTCATCTCAATCAGAACACGAACCGAATCCAGAGCTGGCGCGCCAACAGCGTCAAGATTCGCGCCGACAAGTGGTCGCTGGCAGGAACGATTGCGGTCGAAAAGGGACGTCATCTGCGATTGGTCGTCACTTCGCTCCGCGGCAACGAAGTCGATCTCGGTTGTAATCACGAACGGTTCTGGGTCTGGTCTCGAGAAATGGATCCGAACTTTGTGACATGCAAACACGAAAATCTGGAACGGGCTCGACACCAACTCGGCATTCCTTTCGAGCCTGACTGGCTTTTGCAGGCACTGGGAGTTTCCCCTTTACCCTCCACAGGAATCTCGATGGAACTTGACGCAGCCAATGAGCAGGCGAGGCTGGTCGAGCAAGTCGTTTCGGTGGAAGCTCCCCCGATGCGGCGAGTTGTTCTGGTCGATTTGAAGCGAGGAATCGTGCTCGAGCACAGTCTTTACACCGTGAGTGGCTCATCCAACTCAGCTCGCACGCGAATTGCCATGGCTAAACTGGGGGATCATCGGCTCGATCAGGAATCGGGCGTTGTCCTTGCCCATCGTGTGCTGATTGAACTCCCGCAAAACAACATGTCGATGACGATGAATTTGGGTGAAGTGCAGATCAACCCCAAATCCATCCCGTCGGTCGTTTGGGACATGCCACAGATTCGTGACTGTCAAGTCGTACATTTGGATGCGGGTGTACCGCCCGGTGGCATCCGGACGGCAATTCGCCCTGAAATATCCCCCTCAGCGACCGACCATGCGCCGATCGAAACCGTGCGCTCACATGACGCACACAACTTTTATCGGGACCAGGATTTTCAGGAACAAGCAGCCGACTCATCCGCTGTGGACCTGCCAGACGACATGACAGGCAGATCCCAGCTATTAGACCCGGCACCCGATGAATTCGATTTTGCCAGCGAAGCCGAGTAAGACAACGAACCCAACAGCAACCACTAAGTCGACCGACGAACTTGGTGGCCCCAAGCTGACGATCGTGATTCCCTTCACTCGCTGATGTTTTTGACGAAAAATCGCTCACCACTTCAGCCGGATCGAGCCACGATTGCACCAAACTTAACCTCACCACTTGCAATCGTCGCTTCTACCGCCAGCTTTTGGCCAGCGTCGGGCACATGAAAAATCACGAGATCCGCGAGCGAGCCGCGCCGCAAGCGAACGACTTCTTGCCCCAGCAATCGAGCAGGGTTCTGACTGGCCATCTCGACCGCTTCTTTCAGCGAAGCCCCCGCGAACGACATCATGTTTGCGACACACGTATCGAGCTGTTGCGCCGAACCTGCCAGCAATTCCTGTTGACCGGCAACCACCAGCTTCCCACTGGAGAGCATCTCGCTGCGGCCCAGCTTGTTTTCATAAAAACCCGCTGGACAACCGGCCCAACCCGCCGCATCGCAAGTCAGGATCGTCCGTTGAGTCGTCTTCACCTGAAAAAAAATCCGGACGAGGTTTGGAGGGAGATGATGCCCGTCCACAATGAGGCTCGCAGCCAGCCGTGGTTCCGCTAACTGCTCAAAAATCACGTTTCGATGACGATGAATCATCGAATGAGCTCCATTTCCCAGATGGGTACTCAATCGAGCCCCCGCATCCACTGCGGCCTGGATCTGTGCGGGACTCGCTGCGGTATGCCCCAGGGCAATCACCACCCCAGAACGAACGGCCTTTTCGATGAAGGGGATCGCCTGGTCGGTTTCCGGGGCGATCGTCACTAATCGAATCCGGTGACCTGAAATTTCCTGCAATTGCTGAAACTCGTCCCAGTTAGCACCCCGGACGTGCTCTTTTGGATGAGCCCCACGCGGCCCTTCTTCTGCGGAAATAAAGGGACCTTCCAGATGACATCCACAGACCATGCGGTCGGCCCAGGCCGACTGCTCACAGGCTTGCCGAATGGCTGCAAAACCGGCCGCCAATCCGGCAAACGAATTCGTAATCAGCGTGGGACAAAGTCGCGTGACCCCAAAACGATAATGCGGCGCGAGTGTGGTCAACACCGCATCGGCCGTCAGTGCGTCATCACTGAACCAGACACCCCCGTGCCCATTGATCTGGAGGTCAAGAAATGCGGGAGCCACAAAGGGCCAGTCGACAACACCTCCTGACGGCCATGCCGGCTCAATCCGGACAATCCGATCCGCTTCAATCAAGAGACGAATCGGTTCACCATTGGCGAAGTGACGAGCAACAAGAGTGAGCATCGACGCCCCCTGACTGGAAGACCGTATCCGGAAATGCCACTGCGGGCTTCAGGCCAGCATTTTTTGAATCCTCGAGACCGCCTCTTCGATATTCGCGCGACTGTTGAATGCACTCAGCCGAAAATACCCTTCGCCTGCCGCTCCAAAACCGCTTCCAGGAGTCCCCACGAGATTCCCTTGGGAAAGCAGGTGATCAAAAAACTGCCAGCTGCTCATTTCCCCTGGTGTCTTCAGCCAAACGTAAGGGGCATTCGTTCCGCCGTAAACGACCAGCCCCGCCTGACGTAACCCGCGACACAAAATCGCCGCATTTTCCAGATAGAAATCGATCATGGCCCGTACTTGTCGATGGCCGTTTTCGCTATAAACCGCTTCAGCGCCCCGCTGAATGATGTAACTGACTCCATTGAATTTTGTTGTATGCCGACGGTTCCATAATGCGTGAAGCTCAACAGACTCACCACTCGTCGACTTGGCCATCAACCCTTTCGGCACGACAGTGAAAGCACAACGGGTTCCGGTAAAACCGGCGGTTTTGCTAAAGCTGCGGAATTCAATCGCGACATCTCGAGCCCCATCAATCTCGTAAATCGAATGAGGAATCGAGGGATCCGTGATGTAAGCTTCGTAGGCGGCATCGAAAAAAATGATCGTGTCGTTAGCTTTGGCATAATCCACGAATCGCTTCAAAGTCTCTTTGGATGCGACAGTCCCCGTGGGGTTATTCGGGTAGCAAAGATAGAGCAGATCGACCTTCCGATCAGGAATTGCGGGGGTAAAATTGTTCTCGGCAGTGACTGGCAGATAAACCAGACCGGCGTAGCGGCCTGTTTCGTCGGCCGCTCCCGTCCGCCCCGCCATCACATTTGTGTCGACGTACACCGGGTAAACCGGATCTGTCACCGCAACAATGTTCCCCGCACCGAAGATATCAAGAATGTTCCCTGTATCGCATTTGGAACCATCCGAAACAAAAATCTCGTCCGCTGCGATCGTTGCCCCACGCTCGATAAAGTCATGCTGGGCAATCGAATTCCTGAGGAAATCGTATCCCTGCTCAGGGCCATACCCCCGAAATGATTCCCGTTTTGCCATCTCATCCGTGGCACGGTGCATCGCTTCAATGATGGTGGATGGCAATGGCTCGGTGACATCACCGATTCCGAGCCGAATAATCTTCGCGGACGGATTTTCGGCAGCAAATTTGGACACCCGTCGACCGATTTCCGGAAACAGATAACCCGCTTTAAGCTTCAAATAATGATCGTTGATCAACGCCATCGAAAAATTCTCCCGTTTGCCGAATGCCGATTTTTTAATGCGGCCTGTAGTTTTGATGATGACTGGATTTTGATGATGACTGAAATGGTGTTGTAGAATTGATGGCAGATGAATTCAACCGACGTCACCCCCAATCTCGCCCCTGCACCCGGGAAAGGATTGGAAATTATCGCACCGCCCCACCATTGACGTTGATAACTTGCCCCGTGATGAAGGAAGCATCATCACTGCACAGAAATCGGGCACACCTTGCAATATCCTCAGGCAAACCCCAACGATGAAGTGGAGTTTCTCGTAAAACTCGCTGCTGCCAGGAACTGCTGGCATTTTCCCCCCAAGCGGTTTTAATCCAACCGGGTGCAATACAATTGACGCGAACGCGCGGAGCGAGACTTAAGGATAGCGAGCGACTGAATCCCATCATCGCATTCTTGGAGGTGGCAAATAGCTCGCCGCTATTCCCCTCCATTCCCCGATCAGCCTGATCCCAGCCGATCGTCAGCACCATTCCTGCACCTTGCTCAAACATCCGCTGACCTGCTTTTTTTGCCAGAATCAAGCTGGAAAGAACATCCACATCCAGCAATCGCTGTAATTTGTGCTCGTAACTCCAATCCGCAGCGGGTCCAGTCAACACATCCACCCCTGCATTATTGACCCACACACCGAATCCACCCCACTGCGACCATGCCCGCTCAACAAAGGCTTCAAGTCCCTCTGATTCCGCAAAATCCGCCTGCAACACGACAGACCTGCGCCCCAGCGAACGAATCTCTTCCACCAGCGACTCCGCTAACCCCATTGAGGTTGCACAATGAACAATCACATCCGCTCCCGCCCGCGCGAACTCCAACGCGATCGCGCGGCCAATCCCGCTCGATGCACCCGTCACAACGCTAATCACCCCCGTCAAATCGGCAAATTCCCGCACCACATTCGCCCCTTGTAAACGCATTTTTCCCGCGAAGCCGCCAGAGAATACCAAACCGGAATGATCCCGAGCCAGCTACCGCTCAATCGCCTTTTTTTCCTCCCACACTTCTTGCAATTCTTTCGACAATCGAAAGCCAAGAAAAATTCATCCGCACGCTCACAATTTCACTTTATCCGGAAATCTTCGGAACATTTATTGCACCAATGTTTTGCCGACCGCACAAGTTGTCTGAGTTTCCGAAGATCGATCGTGATCTCCCAGAAACGTGAATTATTGGTTAACTTCGAGTAGAATTTGCGGAAACCACATCAATTTCAGCGATTCCCGCATTTGGAAACTTTGATTCTTCCCTGTTGACTGTTGAAACCACCCCCCCATAATATATGACAAATACTCAAACGCTCACCCGAGCAATTAAGAAACGGATTGCTTTGTTTTGATGTTGTTCACTTCTTTCGCCTATCAGGCTTTAGCAGCCAGGACTGTTGCCTATTGGAATGGATTTCTCGATTTCTTGCCGCTGCACAAGCGGGATCTGATCCGAATTCGATGCACTGGCAAAGTTCAATTTTGGGATCATGATTCTCTTCTTGGGAATCTCCCGGAAGACTACGGCTCAAACCCTAAGATGATTTTTACCGAAACCCCAACACATCAAGCGTTTATGATGTACATGAGTCCACGTGATGTGCCCGCCTCGACCGCACCGCTTAACCGTAACTTAACATAATACCGAAGGATCAACGCGTGTCGAATTTAGACACAGGCAAAACTTTCCATTCTCAATCTGGGCCTGAACTCAACGCTACTCAAACTCAAACTCCACTAGAAAGCCATAAAAACATGATTGCAACCATGGATTCGCTCGGCCTACCACCAGCGACCACTTCGTTCCCCGAATTGTCTCAAGATCTCGAACGGGATCTTGTTCAAGTGTTCAAGTTGCTTGCTGACGAGACCCGGTTGAAGATCCTGATGTACTTGCTTCGCGAGCAGGAACTGCACGTATCAGCCCTCTGCGAACGCCTGAATCAGAGCCAGCCAGCAGTCAGCCATCATCTTGCATTGTTACGGGTAGCTGGATTGATCCAACCGCGACGCGATGGCAAACACAATTATTACTCTGTCCGCGAAAAACACTTCCACAAGTTGATCGGGGAGTTGTTCAAAACCATCACAAACCCGGATCAGGATCAAGTTCGCTTTCAGAATTTCGTTCTGACCCAAGAGTGATTCACCACGCATCGAATCCTGTTTAGGCACAGCCGTTCTTTACGGATCGGTTTTCCGCTTGGCAAGTTTCCGGGATTGTGCGAGCATCAAGCTGTCTGTCACAGGGCTTGATGCTCGATCGAGCGACCTTCCTGGCAGGGGCTTTGAAGGGAGTCGGATTGATGACATCATTTCACTCGATGCTCACTGGTACCGTCATTGATCACCGCATCTCACCGCTCCTCGCTTTCGCCTCGCTCTTGCTGCTGATGGTGAACAAATCGTTCTCTGCTGACGATCTCGCAGTACAACCATTAGCCGAACGCCCATACCTCACCCTTTTTGCTGCCAGCCTCGACCGCCTCCGCGACTCCGGTTTGCGGATTGTCGAATCCGTTGATCGGACCGATCTGGCGAAATCCCTCGATGAACGCTTCAGCAATACGCAGAATTTCGCGGGAATCGAGCGAACGAGACCGCTCGGAATGATGTCAACCTGGAATGGAATCTCCACGGCAGACATTCTGTTTGTTCCCATCGATGACATCCAGAACCTCCTCCAAACTGCGACATTCGGCGTTGTTGGCTTTCATCAAGTCACCCCCAATCACTATGAAATCGAGCGACCTGGGTCTCCTTATCAAGTCGTGATTCGCAGTCCGTATGCCTTGTTCGGAGACTCACTCGCATCCATCCGAGCCATCAGGGGTTCTCCGGATCAACTCACTCAAGGACTACGCCAACGGTATGATTTCGGCCTGAAACTGGATCTGTTACAGATCCCTCAGCCCGTAAAACTCCGCTATATCACCAGCCTCAGGAGCCAATTTGAACCGTTACTACAACCGCAGGACGACGAGTTGATCGAGTCGGCTCGCCTACGAAAAACGGTCGGAAAAAGGCTGCTCGATCTCTTCGAACGAACCCTACTCGATACCAGACAGGTCACCCTCGGCATCCGTCTGGATCCTGATTCCCGTCAACTTAGCCTCGAGATGGTGATCGAGGCCGTCGAGAAAAGTCGGATGGCAAACGGTTTAAACACCAGTTCGTCCCATCGCAGCGAATTCGCATCACTCATTCAACCTGATGTCCCCGCAGGAATCGCGTTTCAACTCCCCATTTCCAGCTTGTTCTCGCAAACAACTGATCTTAACACCGAGTCACCGACAATCGATTCTCCCCTTGAGGCCGCAATTCAAATCGCCGGTACAGGATTGGGTGACTTGTCACTCATCATGGCGGTGCATGGACCCGACGCGAACAAATTCAATGAAATGATTCCCAATCTGATTCTCAAACTGGAAAAATCGGGGTATTTCCGTGATGTCTACGAGAATCTCGACCTTCACTTGGGCGTGGTGCTGCACCGTGTTGTCCCCCGCGAACTTCCCGCGATCATGACTCAATGGATTGGTTCTGAGATCGAAATGCTGATTGGCCAAGGAAAGCAAACGGTCTGGATGGGTATTGGCCATCCCGGCCCTCTGCAGGAACGACTCCAGACGGCAATCGAACTCGTCGATCAGCCAACCACAAACCGGGCAACGTCACAGTTTGTCAAAGCACGCTTCCAGGCCAGAAAACTCCCGGAACTGGTCGCAACCGATTTGCTCGTCACGGATACGGAAACCGCTCGCACCGAGTTTGCGCAAGGAGAAGACGGCTTCAGTCTCACCGTTGACCCGATTCCCAATGGCCTGAAAGTCCGCATTGAATTCGAAGCGGGGTTCGTTCGCTTCATCGCACGAGGCTTAATTAATCAACTGGAAACCGGACTAACGCCTTAAGCGCATTGCTGACAGACGGCCACTGAGTCATATCAAAACTCGACTCAATTTCTGCAAACAAGGCGTAACTGACCGGGATCCCGAATCGCCTCCCCACACTGCGGAATCTCGCCTTCGCTTTCGCTTTCGCATCACCAAACACGAATGCAGGAATTCACGATTGGAACGAAATCCGATCTTAATCCCCCGGTTTCAATCCCTCGCATTCAGCAGCTTTTTCAATTCCACAATTAGCTTATCGATCGACTTTTCGGCTTCGACTGGTTTTGTCAGATCTTCTTTGGAAATTTCCTGAAGCTTCTTCGCGAGCGTTCTCAATTTGACCGTGGGAGCACCCGCTTTTCCTTTGAGCTCCGCTTCGATCGGCTTGGCGACTTCCACCAACTTCGCCGTCACCGCCTTGAAATCCTCTTTCTTGACATTGTCGGTGTTACGAGTGAATTTGATCTGGTTGTAGGCGGAACGGAGCTTAACAAACCGATTCAGATCCCCACCACCCATCACGAAAGGGAGTACAAAGTAAATCAAAGCCCCGAGCAGACCGACACCCGCAACACCCAGCGCGGGCATCATGAGTTTATCAAGACCGCCCGAGCCACCCTTGGAGGATGGTCGCCGCACCGGGGCCGCCGGCCGACTCATCGCAGCCCCACCCCCGGTTCCTGCTGAATTTGCTTGCCAGTTGGTAACCGGTCGAGGTGCGTCGGCGGGGGCAGAAACCGGTTCCGAGCGAGAAACGTCCGATTGAGACGCAACCGGGGTTTCGACCCGAGGCATTATCCGGGTGGGGGACTTAGTTTGGAGCTCAACCTTCGTTTCTGCAGCAGCCACTTCCGAGGGCAATTCGGGAAATAAACCGGGTAATTCCCCGGCAACTATGTACGCCTCCATCCCATGACGCACGTAATCTTTACGGAGTAACCTTCCGTTCTCTGCCCAGGAAATCAACTTTGCGAGTTCCACCGGCCCGTATTCTTTGCCCTGAATAATACACCACCACACATCGGCAGCAGGTTCGGGTTCTGGTTCGGGCTCAGGTTCTGGTTCTGGTTCTGGTTCTGGAGCAGCAACGGGAACCGGAACCGGAGCACTTCTACGAGGTTTCGGGGGCTGCGAGACACTTTTGGCAACCGGCATTACCGGCTGTGAATTGAAGAAGGAATCGAGCTCATCCGGAACCTCAATTTGTGGGTCAGACCCTCTCTTGCCCGATGCCGATTTCTCGACTTCGACGGTGAACGCTTTTTTTCCCGCCTGAAACGGCAGGTGCGACATCAATTGTCCGATCGATCCCGCCCGACGCCAGGGACCACTTTCACCGAACCGAACTTCATCATCTACCGACAGGGAGTGACTCTTGGCCAACTCGATCAATTCATCTAGCGTCAACGGGCCAAATTCGGCCCCAAAAGATTGATAGTACCACCCTGAGGGTTCAGCGGAGCGCGAGGATGTCGCAGCGCTTGGCTTGGGTGTTGCGGCAACGGTTGACGGCGCGGCGTTCGAGGGAAGATGGGAACCTGACGCCATGTGGGCCATGAGTTGCCCCATCGAACCCGCCCTGCGCCAAGGGCCTTTTTCGCCAAATCGAACCTCGTCGTCGCTCGACAAAGCTCGGTTCTTGGCCAGCCCGACCAGTTCCTCAAGGCTGACGGGTCCGTACTCGTCACCAGATAATTTGTAGTACCAACTATCCATCGCAGTCCATTCCCAAATGCCCAAACGCGAATCATGAACATCGGCGACAATCGCATCAACTCAGCCTGATTCATGATCGCGAGAAGTTTGTGGCGTGTCTACCAATCCGAACCAGGAACTTTCCGATTTTCGCCAGAATTCACGACTGACGATAGTATGCAAACATTTCTGGAAAAGAACACGATTGCAATGATCATCTTTCCGAAGGATCAAACGAAAAACACGGAATTGACGCGAATCGACAATGATCTTAGCCCTCTGGCCATTCTCCGTTGACGCTCAACGAGAAGCATTCTCCAAATCTTGATGAACAGACGATGAAGAAGTCGTGAAGATTGTTCCGTTCGACAAACAACATCTTGATTCTATCAACTCCTTCGCCACTCAATTCCGTCTCCACAGTGTTTGATCGGTCCGATCTTCGAGTGTGATCTTCAGTTCGTTGAGCTTATTTCGGATGAGATCGGCGACGGCAAAGTTTTTATTCTTCCGCGCGTCAGCACGAATCTGAATCACCAACTGCATCAATCCGTCCAAGGTGGCGTCATCCGCCGTCGTGACCTTTGGTTTCGCGACCCGGAAGACTCCCAAAATTGACGATAATTCTTTTAACAGCCCCATACCGGCCTTCAAAGGGGGGAGATGGCTCGAGTCCGGATTCGCTGTATCGAGTTTCTGATCCGAAATATAGGCATTCAAGGTCTTGCGCAAATCGAACAGCACACCGACCGCGCCACCGGTATTAAAGTCATCATCCATCGACTCAAGATAGCGCCGCCGCAACTCATGAAGTTCCTGGTACAGAGGCGAAGATTCACCAAAAAATGAGGGACTCTGATCGCGGCTCGTTCCTGCAGAAATCGCATAGAACGAGTTTCCCGAAATCCGCTCGAACGTTTCAAACAGCCGATGGAAACCCTCCAGTGACTTGCCTGTTTCCGCAATCCGATCATCACTGAAATCAATCGGGCTCCGATAATGCGTCGCCAGCAGGAAAAAACGAATTGTTGCTGCATCGTGCTTGGCAAACAGCTCTTTGACCGAGGCGGCCCCTTTCGATCCTGCTAGTTTATTTGCTTCCTGCGCCTCTTTCGCGGCGGTCAAGTCCGCTGGCTTATCACCCTGCTTATCGTGGCCTCCCCCCACTTTGCCCGAAGCACCGCTGGCCTGCATCAATCCGTTATGCATCCAGTAGCGGGCGAATGGCTTTCCTGTGCAGCTTTCGGATTGGGCCAATTCATTTTCGTGATGCGGGAACATCAGATCGAGACCACCACCATGAATATCGATGGAATCACCCAGGATTTTTTTCGCCATCGCCGAACATTCAATGTGCCATCCAGGACGACCCGGCCCCCAGGGACTGGGCCACGCAGGTTCACCCGGCTTAGAACCTTTCCACAGCGCAAAGTCGGCAGGGTGCCGCTTGCCACCGTGGGTTTCCGCACGAGTCCCCACCAGCAATTGCTCGAGACTGCGTCCGCTCAGCTTGCCATAATCTGCATCCTGCGCACAATTAAAATAGACATCCCCTTCGAGCGGATAGGCAAACCCTTTCTCAATCAGGGTGGCAATAATATCCTGCATCTCCTGGATATGCTGTGTCGCATACGGGAAGTGGTCGATCCCATCCACCGCCATCGTTTTCAAGTTGTCAAAGTAATCTTGCGTCATCTCTTTCGCGAGAGCGTCAACGGTGACCCCTTTCTCGTTGGCACGGTTGATCAGCTTGTCGTCCACATCGGTGATATTCACCACCCAGGTCACCTGATAACCGGAATACGTCAGGTAGCGTTTGATGGTATCGAAAATCACAGGGCCAACCATGTGCCCAATGTGCGCGGGCTTATAGACGGTGGGGCCGCACAAATACATGCTGACCTTGCCGGGTGCAACAGTCTGGAAATCTTCCTTCTGACGTGAAAGCGTGTTGTAAACTCGCAGAGTCATTGCATGAAGTCCGTAGTAAATACCGAAAAACGGGGAATGCCAAAACCAATCATAAAACCATTCGAACACTGTTCAGACCCAGGGAACTGGCAATTGGGAATTGGGAATTGGGAACTGGCTGATTTTTTCCGCAACGAAAAAAGGTCAGCCAAATCACTCAACCCCCTCGCCTTGTTTATTTACTGAAAAAAGTCCCCTCGTCCGCTCTTTCGATCGACGACGATGAAATCCCTCTGGCGTCCGATCACAGACTCTAGGTCCTGGAAGAAAATGCGTAAAGAGGGACTGGACCGATCGCACCATCGCTTCTCTGTTCATTGCAAAGCTTCCATGTTCATTGCAAACCAAAAACGGAATTGTCAGCAGGTCTCTTCCCACTCTGCCCCAACCACCCCCGTTTTTTCCTGGAACAGATTTTCCTCCAGTACAAATTCCGTCATCACAAATTCCGTCATCACAAATTCCGTCATCACAAATTCCGTCATCACAACAGATCTCTCTGCCAGACCGGCTGGATATGTGAAGTCCCTAATCCATTCACTTCGAAATCTGCACTTGTCGCAGTTTGATTGTCTGCGTATCTTTCCAGTCGTTCTTCCCGGTGGACCTGGGTATTTGATGGATGAATCGCAAGGATGCGACAGATTTTACAATCGCTGGCCACAGGCCAGACTGAACTCGTAGACGTTCCGTGCCCTGCAATCGGAACCGGCCAAGTTCTGATTCAGTCACGAATCAGTCTCGTTTCCGCCGGTACCGAGCGGATGCTGGTCGAATTTGGCAAGGCGAGTCTGCTCGAAAAAGCTCGTCAACAACCGGATAAAGTCTGGCAGGTCCTGGATAAAGTGAAAACCGATGGGCTCGTTCCGACGCTCACGGCAGTCCGCAGCAAGCTCGATCAGCCAATTCCCCTTGGTTACTGCAACGTTGGTGTCGTGCTGGAAGTGGGCCAGGGTGTTGACCAATTTCAGCCGGGCGACCGGGTTGCCAGTAATGGACCACACGCCGAAGTCGTTTCCGTTCCAAAAAATCTCTGCGCCAAAATTCCCGATGGGGTCACTGACGAAGCCGCCGCTTTTACTGTCTTGGGCTCAATCGGATTACAGGGGATTCGGCTGGCCCAACCGACCCTCGGCGAGGCCTTTGTCGTCTCGGGTCTTGGACTCATCGGACTGATCACCGTACAACTGCTGAAAGCCCATGGTTGCCGAGTGCTCGGGCTCGATTTTTCCCCGGCACGACTCGAACTGGCCAAAAAACTCGGAGCGGAGACGTTCAACCTTAGCAGCGGCAATCCACTCGACGCCGCCACCCAGTTCTCGCGCGGTCGTGGGGTCGATGGTGTGATCATCACCGCTGCAACCGAGAGCGACGAGCCAATGCATCAGGCCGCACAAATGTGCCGCCGTCGCGGTCGAATCGTGCTGGTCGGTGTCGTCGGCCTGAAGCTGATGCGCGCCGACTTCTACGAAAAAGAACTCTCGTTCCAGGTCTCGTGCTCGTATGGGCCAGGCCGCTATGACTCCGATTACGAACAGCGCGGCCACGACTACCCGATTGGATTCGTTCGCTGGACAGAACAACGCAATTTTGAAGCGATGCTCGACATGATGGCCAGCGGCCAAATTGATCCCGCAGCTCTCGTCTCACATCGATTCGCCGTCGACCAGGCAGTCGAAGCGTATGATTTGATTTCCAGCAAACAACCCTCACTGGGGATCCTACTGGAAT
>Ga0114978_10001984_pt1 | contig 17071 bp, 9 predicted proteins | sample S_140212_EF_Meta_FD_87027 | JGI IMG/M metagenome (GOLD analysis project Ga0114978, IMG submission 87027) | Freshwater microbial communities from Lake Simoncouche, Canada to study carbon cycling - S_140212_EF_MetaG | ecosystem: Environmental > Aquatic > Freshwater > Lake | place: Lake... | reverse complement strand
TTTTCACGAGCCATCGGGGTCCAGCGTTCTGGAAATCCTTTGGCCAGCAGATCGACAGGGGCGTGCCGATCATCGTAGACAAGAAGTTGCAAGAGCTTCTGTTTTTCCGGGTTCTGTTTCCGTAAGATCTCAAATTCACCCTGATCCCCTTGCCGTGCATAAACATCACCGCGCCCGATGCGGATCGTTTCGCCGGGCAATCCGACCAGTCGCTTGATATAATTTTTTTGCATGTCTTCGGGGTAACGGAAGACAATGACATCCCAACGCTGGGGATTTCCGACTTGATAGGTAAATTTGTTGACCAGAATTCGATCCCCCTTGAAAACAGGGAGTTTGAGAATTTTGTTGGGGTTGCGGCAGTTAGGGCAGACGGATTCTTCAATTCGGCGCACGAGAAAGCCATCGTCATCCAGTTCATCACTGGCACCGACCTGATAAGTCTCGTGACATTCCTCGCAGGTGACATCTTTGTTTCTGCCGAACAACGTGGGAGCCATCGAACCGGTGGGGATCACAAACGCTTCGGCGACGAAGGTGCGAAAAAGCAAGGCGAGCACAAAAGCAAACGCAATCGACTCGAGCGTTTCCCGGGCGGTATCCTGGTGCGAGCTCGAAGATGCAGGTTGAGGCGGATTTGCGGTCGTCTCTTTGAAACGGGGGCCCGCAACGGAAGTTGGACTAGGTCTGCTCATGCGCTCTGCTAACAATCAGCTGGAGGAGTCAATCGCTTGGGTCATCGCAACAGGGACAGGATCGGTCTGATGCGTTTACCCCAGGAATTTCATTTTGCTGCAACGAGGATCATCATGAAGGGGATCATAATGAAAATGAGGAATCTCGAAAATGCGGACTCTGGTAAGAAATTGGCCTATTTAATCCCCAGATTTTTGACGGCCGAGGCATCCACTTCTTCCAGGTAGGCCAGCAATCGATCGCGCTGGCTGGTTAAATGGCGAACCCGCAGCAGCGATTTGACGCGGATCGTCAATTCGAGGCAATTCACGGGCTTGGTGAGAAAATCATCGGCCCCCGCCTGAACCGCCCGCTCGATATCCCCCATTTCGGCGAGCGCGGTCACCATCAGGATGGGAATATCACGCGTGGCCGCATCGGCTCGAAGTTGTTTGCACACCTCGTAACCGCTGAGTTTCGGCATCATGATATCCAGCAAAATCAAATCTGGACGGAACTCAGCCACTTTTTTCAGGGTTTCGCGGCCATCATGCGCCATCGCAATTTCATAATTTTCTTCTGCGAGGTACGCATCGAGCAGCTCACAGTTTTGCAGATTGTCATCGGCAATCAAGACTTTTGAGGTCACCGTCATTTCACCCACCGTCAGTCAAAAAAGTACGCGCTGCGGCGGAAACCCCACAGACGAGGGATTCCGCCGGATTTCACTCTCCCCTGTTACCGACTGCGAAGATCGCCCGAGAAGATCGTCACTGCAACAGCTTGCCCACGGTACTTCAGGAAACCGGACCAAACCTTTTCTCCAAGCGTCACGCGTTGTCAGCATGATAACTACTTGATCGCGCCAGCGGAATCAGGAATCTCCCCTTCTGCACAGGATCCGCGTTGGCTTGTTAGCGGAAGTCCTGCAAGGAATTCCGCTAATAAGTCCAGATTTTCCGGATCTCTGGCTTAAAATTACCGAATTTCGTCCGCAGATCGTCTCGGAAACCAACTGTCCTGCTGACGAAAGCGTAATCCTCATAACGCCTCACAAGCCTTGACTCTGTTTGAGTTTGTGTTTTTGGAATGTTGTTTGCTCCTCTCGCCGTTTTCCTGTTTTTCTGCGAGATAATGACATCGCGATGAAGCCGAATCTCATTCTCGCAGGTGAGAGCGGGGGAACCAATACTGGCGACTTGAAAAACGAGTCGCCTTCGGGGCGCAGTTGTGATGCAATCAAATTTGCCTCTCCAACAGAGCACTTTCAAGCTCTAGCCCGACAGCTAACCTCGCAGGCGGGTTGAGACATGTGTTCTCAACCTAGATTTGAAAAGCATCCATTGTGAGCAGGATCGAGTATCCCTCTCTTGCCTTTGCCCAGGGAAAAATAGCAAACAGCCGGAACAGCCCCCTCGATGTGGTGGCTGTTTGCGAGTTATTGCTGATCGTGGTTCAACAGTGACCACGATCAATTTGAGTGACCTGAGTGAGAACCTGGATGCCTCCTGTTTCGGAGGTTGATCATGAAAAGTCTCTTTGTTCCCCTTTTCCATTCGTTGGCAGGGGTGTTCGCGGCGGTTTTTTTGCAGAATTTCGATGTGAATTCGTTCCTCAGTGCCAGTCTCTTAAATATGCTGGTGATGGGGATCCCGGGTGCGCTCTTGCTGCTGGTCTGGTTTGGAGTCCGATACATACCGCATAATCGCGTCGGTGTGATTGAAAAGTTCTGGTCCAACAAGGGATCGCTCGGCGAAGGCCAAATCATCGCGTTGAATGGCGAGGCGGGATATCAAGCGCATCTCTTGCGTGGTGGGCTGCATTTTGGCTATTGGCGATGGCAGTATCGAATCCATCAATCACGATTGGTGACGATTCCCCAAAACGAAATCGGCTACGTCTATGCTCGCGATGGTGAATCGTTAGACCCCAGCCAGACTCTGGCTCGGGTTGTAGATTGTAATCACTTTCAAGATGCGATGGCATTCCTTGATCCTGCCGGGGCGATGACGGCCCCTTCCTCAGCCAACAAATTTGCCCCCGCCACTCAACGGAACGGTGAGGGCCAAACCGGCTTGATTACCAATCCCGGAAATGCCGTTCGGCTGGGTCAACGAGGTCGCCAGCGGGCGATTCTGCGTGAAGGGGTATACGCCATCAATCCGGCGCTGTTCGTGGTGATTACCGAACGGCAAGTTTTTGGCATCCTCCAGTCGCAGGAAAGGATCGAGCGAGAAGCGGTCGGAAAATGGCAGGAAGAGCTTCGGTCTGTCAAAGGATTTCAACCGATTGTCATCGGTGGCCATAGTATTATGGTGGATGCGAACTCAGCAGAAGGGACTTCGGTCGATGATACCATTGGGATCGTGACCATTCATGATGGACCGTCGCTCCGTTCTGGCGAATTAATCGCTCCTCCCGTTGGTCAATCGGCAACAGGAGGCAGCACGAATTCCACGACCCCAAACACCCTATTCGAGCACAATAACTTTCAGGACCCGGAAGCGTTTCTTTCTGCAGGAGGACGGCGAGGACGCCAGTATCAGGCGATCACGGACGGAACATACTTTATCAATCGCTGGTTTGCGACGGTGGAAACCACTCCGAAAACCGTGGTTCCGATTGGTCATGTCGGTGTCGTTGTCAGTTATTACGGCACCACCGGTCGCGACCTTTCCGGCGATGCCTTTCGTCACGGCGAGCAAGTTGCAGAAGGGGAACGAGGTGTTTGGGAACGACCGCTTGGTCCAGGAAAGTACGCCTTTAATACCTACGCGGGAAATATCGTGCTGGTTCCGACAACCAATTTTGTCTTGCACTGGATTACAGGACGAACCGAAAGCCATCATTACGACGAAAACCTGCGCAGTATCGACTTGGTCACGCGTGATGCTTACGAACCCAGTCTCCCGCTGTCGGTAGTCGTCCATATTGACTATCAGCGGGCTCCGGCCGTGATTCAGCGTTTCGGAGATGTGAAGAAACTGATTACTCAAACACTCGACCCAATGTTGTCAGCCTACTTTCGTGATATCGCACATCGAAAAACCATGCTGGAACTGCTGCACGAACGAGATCTGATTCAGCGAGAAGCGCTGTCCGAACTTCGACGCCGTTTTCATGAGTTTGACATCGAATGTGTTGATGTTCTGATTGGTAAACCTGATACCGACAAGGCCGACGGAAAAATCGAATCGCTCCTCGAACAGCTCCGAATCCGACAACTGTCGATCGAACAGTTAGAGACCTACGAGCGTCAGCGAGAAGCGAACGACAAATTGCGGTCACTGAATGAGGCGAAAGCACAAGCCGAAATGCAGGCGACCATGACCAATGCCAAGCTCCAGGTTCAGATTGCAGAAAGTAAAGGAGATGCCGACCTGGCGCTGGCCAAACGGCAGAATGATCGCACGATCATGCAGGCTCAAACGGAATTAACCAACACACGATTGAAGGTCCAAATGGCCGAATGTGAAGGGGATGCGGAAATTGCGCGGGCAAGACGCCATGCCGAAGAGATCGGATTGCTCGCCGAGGCGGAAAGTCAGCGAAATCGGCTGACCGGTCGCGGAGAAGCACAGAGAATCTTGCAGGAAGGACTGGCGGAAGCCTCTGTCCTGCAGCGAAAAATCGCCTCGTATGGCGACCCACGTCTGTTCGCACTGACGTTTGCCGCTCGCGAACTGGCCCAATCACAACAGCCGCTGGTTCCCGAACGCCTGTTTATGACCCAGGGAGGTGGTGATTCGGCTGACAATGGGATGGGTGGACACGGAATGGCCGGCCAGGGAATGCTGGGAACACTGATCAGCCTGTTGGTTTCAGAACGGGCCGGCTTTTCGCTGAACGGGGGAGCCGAGTTACCCGAGATGCGTGAATTGATGGACCAAATGGTCAAAGAGAGCGCCGCAGGACTCAGTAATCCCGTTCCCACCACCTCCCCAGAGGTGACAAATCCATAACACTTAAGGCCCCAACCCGGAATCGGAACGGGAGCGAGGGTCAATAAAAAAAGCGGTGTTTTCGAGTCAATCGAAAACACCGCTTCATTTTATTCTCTATCTTTTCTGCTTGCTCTTGGCTGCCGTTGATTCCTCTTCCCCTATCAACTTGTCTTCGCCAATCAAACAGATCAGCGGGACATGAATGCAATCACGCGACCGATTTCAATGGCAGGAACCGTGGCATCACTCGGAGTTGGCAAGGCCTGAACCCGTGCTTCGAGATCCTTCGAGTCAAACGAGACCCAGTCAATCGATTGTCGCGATGAACTGTCGACGATTTCGCGGTACAATTTCTTCACGTTTGGACGATTGCGCAAGGTGATGACATCGCCGGGACCTACAAACATCGAGGGTTTGTCAACGGTTTTGCCGTTCAATTGGAAGTGCCGATGCACAATCCCCTGACGAGCTTGCAACCGAGTCACAGTGAAGCCTGCGCGACGAACAACGTTGTCCAATCGGCGTTCACACATGACGAGCAGAATATCGCCAGTATTACCTTTTTGAGCCCGAGCTTTCGCAAAATAGCGGCGAAGCTGAGCTTCTCGCATACCGTAGTGGTACTTGATCTTCTGCTTGTCCGCGAGTGCCATCCCATAAGTGGATAGCTTACGACGACGCTCGGCCATCCCTGGTGGATTGGGTCGCTTTTCTAATGCCCGTGCAGCTCCGGCGTTTTCAAACACCATCGCCCCTAAACGGCGATTGATACGTCCTTTGGGACCCGAATACCGACCCATGCAAAACACTCCCGTGCAGTCACACCTGCGTCTTCCGCCAAACTCAAAAATCAAATCGAGGAACGAGAATATGGCAAGTCACGCGGCGTCCGTCAACAGACATGGGGATCGGTATTCGAACAATCGCGCTTTAATTGCCAAAATCCACCGATTTCAGCGATCTTCGTCAGACAACGGGTTTGGGACCGATGGCCCGCGTCCCTTTACCATGACGTGCTTTCAGGTCAAACAGACCAAAGATTTCCGATGCATTCATGCTGAGTGTGACGTTGGTATCATCGCCATCTCCAAGAATCGCAGCGAAAAGTTCTCGTTTTTCCGTCAGCACTTTATCGATTCGCTCTTCAATGGTGTCCTTCGAGATGAAGCGGGTCACAATCACCTGACTTTTGCAGCCAATTCGATGGGCCCTGTTGATCGCCTGATCCTCAATCGCAGGATTCCACCAGCGATCAAACAAAAAGACGTATCCTGCGAACTGCAGATTCAGGCCCACAGCTCCCGTACCGTAGCTCATCAGCAAGATATGGGCATCGGGATCTTCTTTAAATCGGGCCAGAATCGGTTCACGCTGTTTGTTCGGAACACCCCCGTGGTAAATCAGTGCGCCGTATTTCTCCATCGGTTTGGCGAGCCAATCAATGACCTTGGTCCATTGACTGAACAGAATTGCCTTTCCGCCGCTGGCGGCGATTTCTTCCATATCCGCTTCCAGCCGGTCGAGTTTTGCACTTTCACCGGTTAAAGGGTCAAAATTGGTGATTTGTTTCAGCCGCAAAACCAGTTCAAAAACATGCTGAACGGTGATCGAATCCCCAAGGTTATTGAGCTGCACCACTCCTTCATTCTCTGCCATTTCGTAGGCGGATTTTTGAGCGGGAAGCAATTCCAGATAGGCGTCACGATCCAGTCGTGGCGGCATGTCTTTCATCACCAGGTTCTTGGTTCGCCGCAGGATGAACTGCTTGGCCAGCGATTGCAACTGCCGCAAATCCGGAGTCGCATTCGGGGGAACGACCTCTAAGAATTCATACAACGCCCCCAATTCTTCCGGGCGATTCTCGATCGGAGTTCCCGTTAAGGCCCAACTGCGGCGACGGGGGAGCGCACGAGCTGTTTCCGCTGTCCGTGAAGTCCGATTTTTGATTCGCTGCGCTTCGTCCAGGACAATCAGGTCAAATTTCGGAAACTCCCCCTCGCCAAACGCGGCAAAATCGCGAACCACTGATTCGTAGTTGGCAATCAACACCGGGACACCCGGAATCGTCCAAGTCAATTTTCGCCGCTCGCCGTCCCCTTCGACGACGACAAATGGCAATTCTTCGGCCCACGTTCGAAATTCCCGCTGCCAATTCGGTAACAACGGTTTCGGACAGACCAGCAGCACACGACGAACCTGACCGCTGCGAACCAACAGCCGAATGGCGGTGATGGTCTGCATGGTCTTTCCCAGACCCATTTCGTCCGCAAGTAATGCCGAAGACTTCGAGAACAGCCAGCCGATCCCCTCGTACTGATACGGGAAGGGCTCGAACGGCATGATCAGTTCCTGCCCCGCCAGCCACGACTGCAGCGGTGGTTGCAACAGGTAAAACAGCCGATCCTCGATCGCAAGTGCATCGTCAGGGGGTTTAATACGGGTGACTTGCTTTGGCTTCGGCTCTTCCACCAGTCCGTCGACGAGTGACGCCAGCGTGGGAGGCTCGTATCCCGGCAGGATTTCGATCGGAGGTGGATCCGATTTCCCTGCTTTTGCCTGATCGGAATGATCCGATTTTCCGTCGCTCGCCGCTTTGGCGATCAACGACAACCCTTCGGGGAATTGCAGCCCGTAGGTGGCGATTTTGGGACGAGTTGGTTTCCAGGAGGGCATCACACCAGGAGACTTCGGCAGATGTTGTGACTCGACTTCCACCGCTGGCCAGCGGCGAAGGGCGACGTTTTGACCCGAAGAATGAATTTCGGCACGAATTTGCAGCGGAATCGCCGCCACCGAAACATCCGGCTGCAGCTCATCCAGTAAATCGTTGGTCTGGCTTCCCAGGTCACGTGCGTCAATTTCTTGCAGCGGAGTCCAGTGGGGACCGCCGGTCGAATGACCGGCGATCGTTCCACCGGTCGCGGAATTTCTGATCGCTGAACTGTTGCTCGCTGAACTGTCGATTACATCCGCCATACGATCATCCTTGATCCGGTCTCGGCCACATCACTCGGTAAGCCATATCACGCTGTACGCCAAATCAACCAGCACGCCAAATCACTCGGTCAAATGGATTGGTGACAAGGAATTCCCCTGAAAATCAGCGCTGGGATTCCCTCGCTGACGCCTCGATCCTTCAAGGCGTATCAGATTTCGAACTACGCCGGGCGCGCGGCACTCAACCGAACCGTCTCGGCCAGCGCTTCGCGAACTCGCTCGAATGGCTCGCGGAGGTCCGCGTCGACCGGGACTAGCTTGGCAAATTTCTCGATTTCCGTACGGTCTTCATCGTGTGTGGAATGAAAGACAACCACTTCATTCCCCAAACGCAGGGAATTTGGCAATACGGGAGCCGTTGCCATCTCTTTCCCGTCTCCCTGTTCCTGCAAAGCAGGCCTCGAAGCATTCGGCGCGAGGACCAGGCTGGCTACCGGGGTCGAGGTGACACTGCGCAAATCGAGTAGATCCAATGACTCTAGCAGAATCAGATGCGGTTTGACCCCGACTTTTTCCAAGAGCGTACGGCCGATTAATTCCGACAAAACGTAGGGCTTCAATGTTGGGCCGTACAGGATTTGTTGTGTCCGATTCGGTTTTACAGGGGCAGTACACTGAAATTCGAGAGGTCTTCCAAACCGATTGGTGATCAAAAGCCCCCCAACATACCCACGTTCCGCATCCTCGACCGCTGTCAGGAAGCCCAACCGAAACTGGTCGTGATTCCCGTTCGACATGCACTATTCCTTAAAAATACGAAGGATCATTGTCAGGTTGCGTCGCCAAGTTACGTTGCCATGCGAGTCTTGCTCTCTGGCAACGTGCTCGACCTTGATGTCATTTACTTTGATCGTCGGTTCCGTGGCGCGACTTGAGTGCGAGAATCGCCACGTGAGTACCTTGGGTAAAATTGATTGAGGACTTTGCCGCAAAATTCCAAAAATCCGCAAAAAGGACTCAAGTTCGCCCCAGCCCCCAGCCCTCTTGCTGAAAACTGAAAACTGAAAACTCCCTCTTCAATCACTCTCAACACTCTTCCCCGTCATTGACATCGTCCCCAACCCCTGGTATTTCGTGCGAACTTGCCAGAATTTCAGCCATCGAGGGGCTCGTTCGTTCAGCAGTGCCATGATCAACCACCAAGACCCGGCCACCAAACCAAACACCACAAGAATTCCCCCTTTCGCCGAACTGAGTAGTCGAGATTGCAAATCTTCCACGGGTTTGAGCGCCGCATCCTTTCGTTCCTGAACCACCGCAACCCATTTGGTACTCCCCACCGGACTGAATGCGGCGAGCCACTCACCCCCATAGGACTCGGGATCAAATTGCTGAACCGGGTCGATGTAATATCGGGTGCGGTCATATTCCCCAACCGGGACTTCGTCGTCCCCTTTTCGGCTTTGTCGCATCAGCAATGCCAGATCCTGGATCACCTCTTTATTCAGAATTCCTTCCAGGCGAAGTTTCTTAAAATCGGCTTCACTGATGCTGCCAAGCTTTGAGTCATCCATCCAACTGTGTGCGAGCAGTTGCCAGTGATATTCCCCGTCCAGATCGCGGCCATCAATGATCGCAAGCTTGCGATTGACGCCATCCGCATCCCGACTTTGCCAATTCCGTTGGTAGTCCTTGATCAAACTCCCCAGAGTCAGTGTTCGTCCGAGCACCCCAATCACATCTTCCCCTTCCTGGGGGTCAAAAATGGGGACCGAAAGCGCCACATCGTACAGCTCACCATTCGGTGACTTGAATGGAATCGAGATGCGACAACTGCGAATCGCGTGATTATCAACCGGAATGTCATTGGGAGGATAATCGTTTCCGCCACCATGAAAAAAATCCCTCCACGCCAGATTTTCATCAGCACGGGGACTTTTCGGAGACCTCCATCGCTGAATCCCCGCAGAATCCAGCAGGAACCAGCTGGAATCCAGCACGCGGCTGAGCTCTTTCAGGCGTTCGTCATTTTCCCGCTTCAGTCGATCCAGTCTGAGTGTCAGTGGCTCACGGTCCGCAATGATCTTTGTCGCCAGTTCGGCGACGCTTTCACGAAACAGGGAATCGGCGGCGAGTGTTTCCAGTTCATGACGCCGATCTTCCAGTTCGCGATTGATGCTGTCCGCCAGCAAATTGGCAGACAAGACATCACTTTCCAGGGCGCGACGAGTCAGGTTTTCCTGCGTGGTATTCACCGCATCATTCATGGTTTCAAAGGCTAACGGAACAATACAGAGCAGCAACAGTAGCGGCAGAACCAACCCCAGCAGAATCAGCGGACGTCGCGCACGAAATCGTTCGCGACTGGTCAATTTATCCAGCACCGCCTGGGCGTTGGGAAATCGCTTGGCGGGATCCGTCGCCAAGCATCGATCAATGATTTCAATTAACTGTTGATCGACTCGGGACACACGTCGATGCCGGGCAGGCTTGGGGCTGGAATAGACCAGCTTTCGGTAAATCGACAATCGATCTTCCAACGAGGATGTCTGACTGAGCCGTTTCTCGTTTTCCTCGTTCCGAAACGGAGGGCTGCCGGTCAGCATATTGTAGATCAACGCCCCCAGGGCATACACGTCCCACCGGGCATCGGGAACCGCCTTCAGATCGGCCTGTTCGGGGGCCATGAAAAATAACGTCCCCAGCGAATGACTCTGCTCATCCGCCAGCCGCGATTGGCCAAAGTCACACAGCCTCGGTTCAAAATCCTGATCCAGCAAAATGTTGGCGGGCTTTAAATCACAATGCAGAATCCCGCTTCCGTGTGCATGCACGAGCGCCTGGCAGACTCGCGTAGCAATCCTGACCGCATCGGAAATTGCGAGCGGCCCACTGTCGAGCCGGGTGGCCAACGAGCCATTTTCCAGATATTCCATCACGTAATACGGCGGATCATGATCCCAGCCCACCGCCAATAGTCCCACGATATTTCGTGAGGTATACAGGACCGCCAGTTTTTCGACTTCGCGACCCAGCAACGACCAGTCGACGCCACGTCGGTGGGTGTAGAACTTGATCGCAACCTGCTTACCGGTATTCTGTTCACGCGCCAGCCAGACCGAGCCATATTTTCCCTGGCCGATCGGCTTCAAAATCCGATAGCCAGGGACCACCGACGGTGCCTCACCCGCCAGGCCACTCATGTCAATCGACCGTTGAATCGCGTCGGCATCCTGACTGAGCGTCGAGGTCAGGTCACCCCCCGGCTCGTTTTCCGTGATCTGTTGTGAACTCGACAACACCATCGCTGATCCTAATCCACGTTAAGCACCCGGTGCGAATCGTCCAAACATCGATGACCCGAACTCAATCTTGCTTGCTGAATTCCATCCTAATTACTGTTGAAAACGATCAAACAGCATCGGCCTGAGGTCCTGGATCAGTTCCCGTACCCATGCGGGATTGTCGAGCAACAGTCCCTCCGGTGCCTGCATCAGTTCACCGGGAAGCTTTTTCGCCAGATCCTTCAGTTCACTCACCAGCGAAGCGAGGGCTTCCGGGCTGTTGGGAATCTCTTCCAGATAGCGTTCCAGTTCTCCCAGCGGGCCTGCGTGTTGCGATGATCCCAGACCTTGTTGCCGACTACAAGTTCCGATTTTAACTTTCTCGATCCACACTTTTCCATCAGAAAGGGTGGTCGCCATCGACCGAATCTCGGCCGTTACCGCGACCCGATGACTGGTGACTTCCTGATGCACGGCCGTCGCCCCCTCCAGGCGGACACGCAGCCCAAGTGGTCGCCCTTCCTGCTGTTCCATCAGCCGACGCAGGGCCTGACCAAATCGTGCGAGAATCTCATCCAGACTGGTCGCATTCTCGCAAGAGACCTGACAAACCTCCCAGCGAAAAACGTCGAGCGCCCGAAACGCAACTTCGACTTGCTGCCTCGAATCGACCGTCACCAGCAGGCAACCTCGCGGACCACATTCGCGAATGTGCCTTCCTTGGATATTCCCGGAATAGAGCGCCGGCGGCGCAACCAAAGGTGAACCGTCAGCGGGAAGCAGTGACCGTTTGTGGATGTGCCCGAGTGCCCAATAGTCGTAGCCTTTGGAACGGAGATCGACGAGTGTACACGGTGCGTATGTGTCGTGATCTTCGGTACCGCTGAGACTCGTATGTAGCATGCCGATATTGAACCACGTACTGACCGGCGAGGGATAATCGGGGACCATGTTTTTTGTTTCGGCCTGATGAGCGAAACTTCGTCCATGAATTGCGACACCCAGATCCTCCAACCGTCGCGTCTCGGGATGTTCACTCGAAAGCATGACACTCAAGCCATCCGGATTCACGGGTAATCGCAACTTCCGCGTCATCACACTGGCCGCATCATGATTTCCGGCGATTAAATAGTGCCGAATCCCCGCGTCGCAAAGCTTGTTCATCTGCCGGACGAAGAACAGTCCGGTATTGAAGTCACGCCAGTCGCCGTTGTAGAGATCGCCGGCAATCACCACAAAGTCGACCCGCTCTTGAATCGCCAGTTGAACCAGATTTTCGAGCGCCCGTCGGCTGGCGCTCCGAATCAGATCGACGGGAGCCCCTTCGTAGTTTTCCAAGCCTTCCAGGGGACTGTCCAGGTGCAAATCCGCAGCGTGTAGAAATTTCATCACAAATCGATTTCGTCGGTGGGTCGCCATCGGTCATCCGGTTCCGAAGCGAGCGCGATATCGCTCGGCTCAGGACCCGACTCAGTCTGTAACAACTGTCGATCGCAATGTCACGGGGCACAGGGATGAGACGCAAAAAAACGACTTGCGAATTTGGTCCGCTCGGGACGCTCAACATTTGCCTGCTAACTTACTAGGATATCACGAAGCATACCTGTTTCTTCCACGAAAGCGACTCCGATGACTCAATATCTCAAATGGATGGCGGCGGTATTTCTGTCGGTTCCCGGCTTGGTATTTTCCGCCGATGGTCCCCTTTCGCCTCAAGAGGCGAGATCCAGTTTGAAAGTCCCTGCCGGTTTTCGTGCCACGCTGTTTGCGGGTGAGCCCGATGTGGTCCAGCCGATGTCGATCACCTTTGACCATCGGGGTCGGATGTGGGTGGTTGAGTGCCGGTCATATCCCTCGTGGCGTCCTGCGGGGACCAAAGAAGGGACGGATCGGATTTTGATCCTCGAAGACACCAATCACGACGGTGAATTTGATCAGCGGACCGTGTTTTTCGACAAAGGGGTCAATTTCAGCTCGATCGAATACGGATTTGGGGGCGTCTTCGTCACGGCGATTCCTCACCTGATTTTTATTCCGGACGCCAACGGCGACGATGTCCCAGATGGTCCAGCCCAGATATTGCTCGATGGCTTTGACCTGACGGCCAAACACAATGTCGCGAATGGCCTGACTTGGGGGCCAGATGGCTGGCTCTATGGCTGTAACGGAATCCTGTCCAATTCACGGATTGGCAAGCCAGGAACGCCGGATGCCGATCGGACTCCCATGAATTGCGGAATCTGGCGGTTTCATCCTGTCCGTCAGAAATTCGAGGTCGTTGCCCATGGAACAACCAACCCCTGGGGACTCGCTTTCGATGACCGTGGTGAAGCCTTTCTCACCAATTGCGTCATCGAGCATGTGTTTCATGTGGTTCCCGGTTCCCGCTTTAAGCGGATGTTCGGGCAGGACTTTAATCCAAAAACGTTTGAACTGATGCAGACCTGTGCCGACCATATTCACTGGGCAGGTGGCACATGGGAAGGTTCACGTGACGGAACAGGAAAACATGGAGAAGCGGGTGGTGGTCATGCTCATTCGGGTGCCATGATTTACCTGGGAGATCAGTTTCCCGCCGAATATCGCAATAATCTGTTCACACTCAATATCCATGGCCAACGATTGAACCGTGACAAGCTGGAACGAAAAGGATCCGGTTACGTCGCCCGACATCAGACCGACTTCGCACCTTCCAGCGACAAGTGGTTTCGGGGTGTTTGTGTGAAGCAGGGGCCCGACGGGATTTACTTTACGGACTGGTCTGATACCGGAGAATGTCATAACTATGAAGAAGCAACCATTCATCGCGACAATGGTCGTATTTTTCAAGTGGCGTACGGAGAACAGCGTCCCCAGGCTGTCGATTTTGCCAAGCTGACGGACCGCGATTTAATCGACATGCTGGCGAATCGTGATGGTTTTCTCGCCAATCACGCGCGACGAGTCCTACACGAACGGGCCACAAACCACACCCTCACCCCCGCCGCAGTGACGCAATTGACGCAGGGGTTTGCCTCGGTTGTCGCCAGTGAGCCTCATTCCACCAAAGCTTTACAATGGCTTTGGACGCTGCATGCAATCGGTGAATTAAGCCATGCACGGCTTACAGAAAACGTGGCACGAATCAAGGGGATTGCAGACGACACGCTTCGCGGTTGGCTGGTCAGGCTGACCATGGAAGCAAGCAAGCTTTCGCCCGAGTCGCAAACGGAAATGGCCGAACTCGCCCGAATGGATGCATCCCCTTATGTTCGGCTGCAACTCGCCTCGGGCCTGCAACGATTGCCGATTGACCAACGGAGCGAGATTGCGCGGGGGTTGGTCGCTCATGCAGAAGATGCAACGGATCAAAATCTGGTTTTGCTGACTTGGTACGGCATCGAACCGCTGATTGCACAACCGGATGGCGAAGCGCTTTCGCTGGCGGTTGCCACAAAGATTCCCCAGTTGCGGCAATTCATGGCCCGACATTTCGCGACAGGAAATTCGCCTCGATTCGCCCCCCTCTTGCGCTGGCTGGAAGAATCGCAGGATGATCTGGCGTCACAGCGAGACATCCTGACGGGTCTGCATGCGGCGATCGAAGGACGCCGTGATTTAATTCCCGACGCAGGCTGGAAAGGGGTTGAAGCACGATATTCTTCCAGTTCCGATCCGACGGTTCGCGAAATCAGCCAGCGAATTTCCTTGCTGCAGGGGAGTGACCGTGCATTCGCTGAGTTTGTGAAACTCGTGAAAAACCCCCAAGTCGAAACCGCTCGACGCGAACGCGCTCTGGCCGACCTGGTCGCCACCCGACGGCCTGCGGTGGCGGACTTATTGCTGGATCAGCTGAATGAGGCGAGTCTGCGTCCCACGGCGATCCGTGGTTTGGCAGGCTTTGATCGCAGCGAAGTCAGTGGCCAGTTGCTGGGGCGTTACAAAAAATTGACCGAGTCCGAACAAGGGGATGCCATCAGCACGCTCACCGCGCGCGAACAAAACGCGTTGGCTCTGGTGCGGGCTGTTGATGTCGGTCAAATTGAAAAACAGGACCTCTCGGAATTTGATATCCGCCAGTTGCAGCGGTTCAAAGAGCCCAAACTGAAAGAGCTCGTCAACAAACTGTTTGGAGCCAAACCCTCGACCGCCGAACGAGCCCAGCAAATTGCCGAAATGAAGCGGCAAGTCCTCGCGGGTGATCCGTCGTCGACCAACGCCAACCATGGCAAAGCCATTTTCCAGAAGAATTGCTCGTCATGCCATACGCTGTTTGGCGAAGGCCGACAAGTGGGTCCCGATCTGACCGGAGCTCAGCGTACCGACCTCGATTACGTGCTGATCAACGTCATGGACCCGAGTGCTCTGGTGGGACACGCCTATCGCGTAACCATTATCGAATTGAAGGATGGTCGCGTGATCAACGGGATCGTCAAAGCCGAAGATTCCAGCACCATCACCTTACAAACCGCAACGGATCGCCTGGTAATTGCCGTTCAAGATGTCGCGGAACGTCAGCAGCAATCCGTCTCGATGATGCCAGAAGGTTTGTTAAACCGACTGTCGATCCAGGATGTTCGTGACCTGGTGAAGTATCTGAACAGTGAAAACCCTGTTCGTTGAGCCAATCCATCTTGCTCAAACTGCGGAAATCTCCATAATCCCTGAAACTTCGGGAACTTGCACTACAACCGATCGAGGATCGCTAGTGTGAAAGAAATTCGGACGATATACTGGGAATTCCATATTTTCTGTATTTTGATGTTTTGATGATTCCCGTCACAAGCGATTTTCAAAACGCAAGTATGGTTGATAAACGCGATTTTTTGGGATCTCAGCAGGATCGAGCTGGTTTTTACGATTCGCTGATCGAGGATATGATCCATGTACGAGAGCGGAGTATTGCGGTCAAACGGCAACCCTGAGATGGGCTTGGATGCCTCGTCTGGTGTTGCCCCGAGCCGAAATGCCGAATCGAAATCCGGTTGGAGCCGCCGAACCCGTTCACTGATGGGAGTCCAGGTGGTCGGCACGGGTTCGTACGTTCCCGATCACATTATCACAAATGCGGATCTGCAGGCGCAGTTTGGTTGCGATCCGTCTTGGATCGAACAGCGGACGGGAATTCTGTCGCGTCGCTACGCAGGACCCGAGCAGGCCACCAGTGATCTGTGCATTCAAGCCGCCCTCAGGGCCATTGAGAATGCGCGTGTCGACGTTCGGGATATTGACCTGGTGGTTGTCGGAACATTTACTCCCGATTTCAATTGTCCGACCACCGCCAATCTGGTGCAGGAAAAACTCGGAATTGACGCCCCCGCGATGGATCTGCATGCCGCCTGCTCAGGCTTTGTCTACGCACTGGTGACTGCGGCTCAATACGTGGCCACCGGCAATAGCCGACTGGCGCTCGTGATTGGCGGAGATTGCAACAGCCGAATCGTTAATCCGCTCGATCAAAAGATTGCTCCGCTGTTTGGTGACGGTGCGGGTGCGGTTTTGCTGGCCAAGGGGGATGCTCACCAGGGATTGATCTGCTATCAGCTCGGATCCGATGGTGGTGGTGGCTCGATGCTCGGTCGTCAAGCGGGTGGCTCGAAAAGCCCCATGACTCATGAGGATCTCGATACCGGCCGCCAATTCCTGCAAATGGATGGGCGAAACGTTTTCAAATGGGCCGTGCGTGCCGTCGCGGACAGCATCGAAGTGGTGATGCGGAAAGCGGGAATGACTCCCCAGGATATTGCGCTAGTCCTGTTGCACCAGGCCAATATCCGCATCATCAACAATGTGGCCGAGCAATTGGCGATCCCCGTGGAAAAGATGTTTAACAACCTGAGAGACTACGGAAACACGTCGGGCGGGTCGATTCCGATCGCTCTCGACGAAGCCAACCACGCAGGGCGGATCCATCGCGGCGATACACTGCTGGTCAGTGGCTTCGGAGCGGGACTCACCTGGGGAACATGCCTGCTTCGCTGGTAAGGTCACCGCGTCGCTGCTGAGGTCACCGCGTCGAGCGGATGAACGTGCTTTGTGTCCCCATGGCCTAAGCCCTTCAACGCCTGCGTCCTGTGAGCCTGCGTCCTGTGAGCCTACAGCGGCGTGATTCTTCGCGGTCGGTGGAACATTCGCACGTCCACCCATTGCATGCCGGCCCGACGGGCCGCTTCGATCCCTAGGTCAGAATCCTCGTAGACGCGGCAGTGAGCTGGCGCCGCTCCGAGTCGGCGGGCCGCTTCCAGGAAGACA
>Ga0114978_10001981_pt1 | contig 17077 bp, 17 predicted proteins | sample S_140212_EF_Meta_FD_87027 | JGI IMG/M metagenome (GOLD analysis project Ga0114978, IMG submission 87027) | Freshwater microbial communities from Lake Simoncouche, Canada to study carbon cycling - S_140212_EF_MetaG | ecosystem: Environmental > Aquatic > Freshwater > Lake | place: Lake... | reverse complement strand
TAAATATCTTCTAGCTCTGCAACAGTAGTAGCCCCATCAATTTTAGCTTGCAATGCAGGCGTCATTTTTTGCTGCTCAATAATGGTTTTTTCTATAAACGACTTTCGTTCAGTAAACTCCTTCAAAAATTTTAACTCATCCTGTATCTGCTGAATCTGAACCTCATCTAATGCACCCGTTTTATCTTTGCGGTATCGAGCAATGAAAGGAATCGTTGCACCCTCGGCTAGCATAGCTAAAACAGCTTCAACGGATTGTAATTTTATATTTAACTTTTGTGCAATAGGCTGAACGAATGCTGACATAATTGAATGAGTTTTTTTATAAGGGCTGCGAAAGTAATGTTGCGCATTGAAAGAAAAAATTCAAGATTTAAATGAAAAAGACTATTCTTTCATTAACCTTGGTTTTTAAAATTCCTTAAGCCCCTGACTGTGTTGATTCTTTGTCATTTCTTGTCTTTTAAAGATATTTTTTTGCATAGTTTTTTTAAGCCCCCGTATAATTTTTTAATCATTCAAACCCAGTATCAACTTTGCAAACTGACTCGCTTGTGTGGATACTGCATTGCAAATGAATAAATACTTTTACGAATGGTGTCATTGTCTTGGTAAGGAACTAATAAATTTTTAATTTCTTTTGCGCTGCTCAACTGCATCGTGGAGGGCAAATATCCCATCCCCCAAAAACAACCTCGTTCTATTAATAAGCAGAGTTTTTCCTGCTCATTTCTGCCCCTATCCACTACCGCAAAGGTGGGTAGCTGTTGTTCCAAGGCCGCTAACATCTTAGCTATTTTCAAATTATACATTGAAGCAGATTCCAAATTTTCATAGTCCTGATTGGTAAAACGACTTTTGTCTATAAAACAAAGTTTCTCATTCAAATCAAATTGATGTACTATTTTTTTTAACATTGCCCAACCCTCCCTCAGTAAATTAAAGGAATACAAAGAAGGAATATTTTTTTTCTTTTTGTCAATTATTAAACGCTGATAACCTCTTCCATCTTGATACATATACAATGCATACTTTTGAGTAGGTTTTTTTTGACTGGTATTGTGTTTAGGCCATAGTTTTTTTATCTCTGCACTTTCCAATACGATTGCCTCTAACTCTGTAGCACAACTTTGATAAGTTATTTTAAATATAGTCCGTATAAATTGCTGCCTTTTTTTGTCTGCATCTTGGTGGGTAAAATGACTGCTCACTCTCTTCTTTATATTGATTGCCTTTCCAATATAAATGATCGTATCCTTTTCATCATGAAAATAATATACCCCTGGCCCGGAAGGAAGATCCATGATAGCTGACTTAGATAAATTCATGGGAAGCCATTGCTCTGAAGATTTTTTTTTCAACATCTCACCAATATATTTATCTGCACCATTGGCTAAACAATGTTCAAAAAGCAGTACCGTTGCCTGTGCATCCCCCCCAGCCCGATGCCTGTTTTCAATTGGTAAATCCAATGTCCTACAAAGTTTGCCCAGACTATAAGAAGGCAGTCCGGGAAACACCTTCCTACCTAAGCGCACTGTACATAATTTTTTAACGTTCAGCTCATAGCCTGCTACTTTCAAATGGTGATGAATAAAAGAGTAATCAAAGTTTACATTGTGGGCAATAAAAATTTGACCGTTCAAAATTTCAAACAAGTCGGATGCTATTTCTTCAAAAATAGGTGCAGAGGCAACCATGGCATTATTGATTCCAGTAAGGGCCGTTATATAGCTAGGTATATTTTGCTGAGGATTGATCAGTGTTTCAAAACGTTTTATTACCTGATTGCCATCATGAATAAAAACAGCAATTTCGGTAATCCCAAATTGGGAAGCGTGGCCTCCGGTGGTTTCAATATCTACAATTGCATACATACAAAAGCAAATGTAGCAATACTAAATAAATTAGCAAAATTATTATTTAGGTCAAAGGACCAATTTAATTTAAAAGCGATTCCATATCACAATGTTTTAAAATCCCCAACAAGGAAGGTAGCCGTTATTTTTATTTACTTTTGTACTTATGGCCGTCAATATTGAGAAATATAAATACATACAAGAACAACTAAATGGCAAAGCTACTCTAGTGGCAGTGTCCAAAACAAAACCCCTTGAGGACCTTCAGGCACTATACGATTTGGGCCATCGAGATTTTGGAGAAAATTATGTACAGGAATTGGTTGATAAAGAAGCGCTTTTACCAAAAGACATTCGATGGCACTTTCTGGGTCACCTTCAAAGTAATAAGGTGAAATACATTGCCCCCTTCGTTCATCTAATCCATGGAGTAGACAGCTTGTCCCTGCTAAAGGAAATTAACAAACAAGCAGAAAAAAACAATCGGGTGATTGACTGCCTACTACAAATCCATATTGCAAAAGAAGAAACCAAATTTGGTTTTGACCCAAGCGAATTAAAGGCAATGCATGAATTTACCCAATGGAAAAATATAAAAATTGTTGGATTAATGGGCATGGCTTCCTTCAGTGATGATAAAAATTTAATTAAAAAAGAATTTACAAATCTGAAATCTTTATTTGACGCCAATAAGCAATCCTCCGAAAAAGGAGCTACTGACAATACTGTTGAGATAAAAGATTTTCAATTCACTATTTTAAGCATGGGAATGAGTGGTGATTATGAAATTGCACTTGAACAAGGAAGTAATATGGTAAGAATCGGAAGCTTACTTTTTGGAGAAAGAAACTATCAACATTAATGCCTCAAGAAATTATAATACTTTGTGTTGCTGCATTTGCAGCAGGTTTTATTGATGCCATTGTTGGAGGTGGTGGACTCATTCAAACACCTGCTACCTTAATTACTTTACCTCAATATCCAATCGCTACCTTATTGGGCACCACAAAAATCCCCTCGTTTATAGGCACTTCAATGGCAGCCTGGCAATATGCCCGCATCGTTCAATTGCGATGGAAGTTACTAGCTATGATGTGCAGTATCGCACTGTTAGCGGCTTACGCAGGATCCAAGACCGTTTCAATTGTAAGCAATGCTTTTATGAAACCAATCATCTTTGGAGTGCTGATTGCAGTAGCAATTTATACTTACTCTAAAAAAAACTTTGGCACCAATACCGCCAACACTAAAGCACCCAAAAACGAATGGCTAATAGCAGCCTCTTTCTCATTACTGATAGGATTTTATGATGGATTTATTGGTCCAGGAGCTGGAAGTTTTTTGGTTCTTTTTTTTATCAGCGCGCTAGGGTTTGATTTTCTTAAAGCCAGTGCACATGCTAAGTTTGTAAATCTTGCTACCAATATGGGCTCCATTATTTTTTTTAGTAGTAGCGGACATATCCTATATCAATATGCCATCCCAATGGCAATCTGTAATTTTACTGGCTCCACCTTGGGGGCAAAATTGGCTATTTTGAAAGGGAACTCTTTTATCAGAATCTTTTTTTTAATAGTGGTCATTGGAACGATTATTCGCTTTGGCTATGATATTTTTTTTAAGGGCTGATGCAATTATTTTATTGCAAATGCTTCATGTTATGACTTCTGATTTACTGTTAATAATCAATTCGATCCAACACAAATTACTGAAGCTGCTATCAATTGAATTAACTATTTTTTTATTAGCTGAAAATATTTTGTTAAAGAATTAAGCCCCTCTAAATTTTTTGATTTAGTGGCGCAACAATTGGTATTAAACTAATAACTTTGATAAGACTTATTATAAATTATGTCCGCGACATTTGAAGCTGAAAAAAATAAAAAAGCATTTGCCTATACGATTGTTATCTGTGGCACCCTGCTGCTATTGGCGTTTTTAATCAGCTGGCCAATCCTTCAACCGCCTATTCCGATAGCGCAAGAATTACTCGAAATTAACTTGGGTAACAATGAGGAAGGAATGGGTGAAATACAACCACTCATCAAAGGTGAAATGGCTCCGTCGCAAGAAGCTATTCCTGCAACTGCATCCAATGAAACTCCCAAGCCTGAAGAAACCAAGGAAATTAAACCGGATGAAAATGCAGAACTAAATGCTGCCCCCGTTGCAAAAACAGAAAAGAAAATTCTGAAAAAAAAGATTGAGGTGAAGCTAGAAAAAAAAGTTGTCAAGAAAATAAAAAATACTCCCATTATTGCTCCGCCCTCACCCAAACCTACCAAACCTAAACTTACCTATAATGGTCCAGGAAGCGGGAAGGGCAATGGTGCAACTGAAGACAATGGATACCGATATCAAGGCAATAAACCTGGCGGCAAAGGAGATGCTGGAGACCCTTCTGGCAAACCTGATAGTTATGGCAACAGCCCCGGAGGCAAAACCGGTGTTAGCGTAACAAAGGGTGTTCGTCCTTTAAATATGAGGGACCTCAGATTTGAAGATGATTTTAATGAAAATGCAATTGTATTTCTTGATATTAAATACAGTGCTTCTGGAAATTTCATAAGCAGTGTAATTGCAAAAGGAACTACTACCTCAAAATCATCCATTATCGGAATTGCCAAAAGAAAAGCAGCAGAATTAAAATTTCCGTCAAGCGTCGATGGCGGAATTTCTACCATCGTATTTAATTTTAAAATTCAGAATTAAAATTTTCCTATAAAGGCTATTGTCAATTAGCTTTTGTTAGGTTTTATATTTGTAAGAATGACCTATCCAGAAACAGTAGACTATTTATTTTCACAACTACCAATGTACAGCAAGATTGGTGCAGCAGCTTACAAGGAGGATCTCCACAATTCTATTGCAATATGTGATGCACTAAATAACCCTCAAAATAAATTCAAGAGTATTCACATTGCTGGTACCAATGGCAAAGGAAGCACCAGCCACCTGCTCGCTGCTATTTTACAAGAAGCCGGCTATAAAACAGGTTTATATACCTCGCCCCACTTAAAAGATTTTAGAGAGCGAATTAAAATCAATGGAACAATGGTGAGTGAATCATTTGTCATCGATTTTGTAAAAAGAACCAATAGTTTAGTTGAACAAATACAGCCCTCTTTTTTTGAATTAACAATGGCCATGGCATTTGATTACTTTGCACAAGAAGCTGTAGACATCGCCATCATTGAGACAGGCTTGGGCGGAAGATTAGATAGTACCAATATTATTACTCCCATACTATCTGTGATTACCAACATAGGATTTGATCACATGAATATTTTAGGTGACACCCTTGTTAAAATTGCAGGAGAAAAAGCAGGAATTATCAAGCAATCGGTTCCGGTAGTGATAGGTGAATATTCAGAGGAGACCAAAAGGGTTTTTGAAACCAAAGCAGCTGAATGTAACGCTCCTATTCATTTTGCGCAAGAGGAATATTCAATAGTCGATTATAAACACAGCCTTCGTCAACTAGACTGCTCTGTATTCGATAAAGAAAAAAATGAAAAAACATTTTATTCGCTCGACCTCAATGGTCTATACCAATTAAAGAATTTATTAACGATACTAGCTACAGAAAAAGAATTACAAAGACAAGGTTTTTTTATACCGCTAGAAACTAAAAAAAATGCCCTCGCGAATGTAAAAAAACTAACTGGATTACATGGAAGGTGGGAGTTGATAGCCGACAACCCTTTCATAGTGCTAGATGTAGCGCACAATGAAGATGGGATGAAACAGATACTTTCTCAAACTAACATCTTCTTGGAAGCCAATGATGACGGTACTTCAAAAAATAAATTACACTTTATACTAGGCATGGCCAAAGACAAAGAATTGTCAAAGGTGTTAAATTTAATGCCTAGAGATGCAAATTATTATTTCACTGCGGCACATATACCAAGGGCAATTCCTTCGATAGAGTTAATGATGAAAGCAGCAGAATATGGTTTGCCAGGTTTACATTTTGAGAATGTAAATGACGCTATTCAGGAAGCAAAAAAAAGAGCGCTTCAAAATGATCTCATTGTAGTTTGTGGAAGTGTTTTTTTAGTAGGAGAAGTAAATCAACAATTAATTTAATTTTTAATCCTCTATGCTGGTATAATTTGGAAAAATGCAATGGCTTGAATTACTAAAAATTACCAGCTTCTTTAATTAAGAAAAACAATCTTTACAAAAAATACCTATGGCAAGAATAAAAATTGATTTCCCTGATAATATTATTGCTTCCATAAAATTAAAAGTCAGAATTGGAGACATTAATTATGGAAACCATGTTGGCAATGATGCCTTTGTTTCATTGATACATGAGGCTCGCTTACAATGGTTACTTCAAAATAACTTTAGCGAAATCAATGCGGGTGGAACAGGACTCATAATGGCTGATTTAGGAATTGAATATAAGAAGGAGGCCTATTATGGAGAAGAAATTTTAATTGAAATTGGAACAGGTGAAATAGCTAGGGTAAGCTTTGAACTTTACTATCAACTCAGCACAGAAAGAAACCAGGAAAAAGTATTATTAGCAAAAGCAAAAACAGGAATGGTTTGCTACAACTATGATCTTAAAAAAACAGTCAGCGTTCCCGAAAGTTTACAAGTAATATTACAAGCAGGATAATTTACAGGTCATTCCAAATTTTCCAACTTGCCTCTGCCTGTATCAACAACATATCATAACCGTTTTCAATGATCGCCCCATTCTCTTCTCCCTTTTTTAAAAAAACTGTCTTAGCAGGTTTGTAAACCAAATCATATAAATAATGCTGCGCACCAAGTAAATGATAGGGTATATCAGGGGCTGAATTTTCATTGGGATGCATACCCACTGGAGTACAATTAATAATCACCTTATAGTCAGACATTATCTTTTGGTCAATCGCATCATAATGAATGGAATTATCATTTAAACCAACCTGTCGGGTTACTATCAAAATTTCGATTCCGAGCTTTTCTAATACATATTGAACTGCCTTAGATGCTCCTCCTGTTCCCAATACAAGCGCCTTGGTATGATGGGCTTCCAGTCGCTTACAGAAGGACTGCTCAAAGCCAATAATATCTGTATTGTAGGCAATCAGTTTGTTTCCGGAAATTTTTATACTATTAGTGGCTCCAATTTTTTTTACCTCATCAGATTGCTCTGTTACAAATTGAAGCACCTGTTCTTTGTAAGGAATGGTAACACCCAATCCCAAAAGTTGTGGATTCGCAGCGAGTAAATCAGGAAATTCTTCAATGGCAGGAATGGCAAAAGATTCAAAATAACTATCTGCTATTCCCTCCCGCTCAAATTTTTCTGTAAAATATTGTTTGGAAAAAGAATGACCCAAAGGATAACCTATTAAACCATATAGTTTCATTCTCCAATTATTTGTTGAGATATAATTCAAAGGTATCTCCTCTTAATCCAATACGCATGGTCTCTAATGCAATCACTTCATTAGGGGCAATATTTCCCAGATTTACATTACATCCGATCAGTTCAAGAAAATAAAGTTGCTGTGCCTTTTGAGGTGCCTCCCATAAAATTTTTTGTTCAGGTATCTGTGTAAGTATTTCTTGTACCAAACCTTCCCTAACTTCTCCTGAACCGCGATAGATACCGACATTACCAGCTTCTCTTGCTTCTGCAATTACATAGGTAGAGCCAGCTTCTAATTCAGCGCGCATTAATTCAATCCATTTGTAAGGCGGAATAATATGTGCAGCATCTTTACTACCTACTTCACTTAAAACGGTACCGTACTTGGTTAATTTTTCAATATATCCACATTTTTCAGAATGAGGAATAGAAATCGAACCATCACTTACTTCCATGTAGCTGATACCAAATTCCTTACAAACATTGATATAATCTTCAAATTGATTTCTAATTAAAAATGCTTCAAACAAAGTGCCTCCAAAATAAACAGGAATATCATAGGATCGATATACTTCAAGTTTTTCCTTCAAGGTAGGAGTAACATAGGAGGTACCAAAACCCAATTTTACAACATCGACATGAGGATATGCTACACTCATGAAATTTTTTGCTTCCTGAACACTCAAGCCCTTGTCCATTACCATTGTAATTCCATGTTGACGTGGCCTTAGAGTTCTTTCAGGCATTTGTGTTAAATTGAAATTCATATAGGATTTTTAATGAAGACGCAAATATAAACAAAGCGTATTAAATGGAATTTAAAGGAATTAAATAGATTTCCTTTTTTTTAATCGGGCAATCACATCTACCACCGACTGATTTTGTAATAAAGATGGACTCAATTCAATAAATTTTTTAATCAGTTTAGCATTTCTATCCATTGCTAATTCTAATTGAATGATTGCTTCTTTTGATTTGCCTAATGCAAATAAAAAGGCAGTTTTATAGTAAATAAAGATTGGCTTGCTATTGGTTAATACCAAGGCATGTTCTACATACTCTAAGCCCTCTTCATAGCACTTGGCTTTGTGTAAGCACTTTAGCAATTCCATCCATCCATTCATGTTCTTAGGTTTTGTACGAACCACATTACCAAAATATTGAACGGCTTGTTCGATTTTTCCTTGCTCCATCAAACATTGTCCCATTGCAAGGTTGTATTCAGCCTTCATTTTATGAACTCGCATGGCGATCTGCAAATTCTTGATAGCACTTTCCCATGTCCCCTCATTCATGTAGGTACAAGCTATTTTATAAAATAGCATCGTATCTTCTTGATTCAGGTGGGTTGCTTTTCGATAATTAGATCTTGCCTGTGCATAGTTTTGAAGCTTGTCATAACAATGAGCAATAGCCTCGTAAATAACATCTTCTGGTCTTGCTAATTCTAGCACTTTTTGTAAGGATTCAATTGCATCTTTATATTTCCTCAACCTCAAATAAGCATCCCCCATATTACGCCAAGCGAAGTCAAATTTTTCATCTATTGCAATGGCATACTTATATGCATCAATCGCTTTCTCATATAACTTTATTCCCTGATAGGCAGACGCTAAATTAAACCAAGCCAACTCGCTGAAAGGATGTTCCTCAATAATTTGCTGGTGCAGCCGAATACCTTCCTCGTTTCTTCCTGTAAAGTCTGTCCAAAAGCAAATTTTATACAGCGCTTCTTCATTCAAGGGATCTTGTTCCAAGATCATTTTCATACAATCAAAAACCTTGTCGAAATTTTCGTAATCATCATGCACATCTGCTAATTCAAAAAGAAGTTCTATTTTTTCTTCCCCTTCAAAGTAATCCAAAGCAGTCTCTAAAACGTCTGCTGCTTTTACATGCTGGTCCAAAGCAAGCAAAGCATCCGTTCTTAAAATGTATAGGTTGATATCGCGGTTATCCAATAATGCCGCCTGATCCAAAAAATAAAGAGCCTTTTTGTATTTTTTGCTAGCAATCAGCAAATCACATTTTTTCAATAACAATGAGCTGGAATAAGGATACTGCTCTACTGCAAACTCGGCAGCCTCCAAGGATTGCTCCAATTGGTCTTTTTCATCAAAATAGTCAATAATTTTCTCAAAAGCATCTTCGTCGATAAAGCTATGACTCATGCCAGTTTTGAGATTTTGGTACTGGAGCAATAATTCTTTCAAATCTTCCCGGTCTTGTCGGTATGGGTAATTACTCATTTGCTAAGGGGTTAGTGTAAAATACACCATTTTAGACAATCTTCTATCAATTTAATGTTATTTTAAACCTTCCACCTAAAAAAAAGTCAAAAAAACAGGAAATTGATTCCTTGAAAACAAAAAATAATTTATATTTGTAAAAGTTAAACTTATTTAAATGAATACTTTCACCAAACAACTTCTTGCTTTAACCATACTTTTCAGTATAGGTTCGCAAGCTTTTGCCGACAGGGTATTTGGGAAAAAAACAAAAAATAAGATTACCCTCAATTTAAATATTCCTTCCAATTTAAGAAACGCCATAGGATTCAATCTAAAAACAGGATTAGCCTACAAAGGAAGTTTATTAAGTTATCATGCCAATTTAGGAAGCGCCATTATCAATACCTCGATTTCTACTTACCAGAAAGGAAATACTATTTACATAGTACCCTACAAAAATAAATTAACGGTGACTGAAATGAAACCAGGATACACTGGTATAAAAATCATCATTAGGAAATAATTGAATTCTACATTTAGCAATCCCCTTAATTTTAAAACTAAGGGGATTTTTAATTTCAGTTATCTTTTAAAAAAATAGACTTAAAAAATGGAAAATGATTTTTACTGTCCCCCATTCCCTTTTTTAGTTTCTTCGTAAGTCATCACTCTGAACCCGGTTTGAGGATACTCGAATTTTAAGGCGGGTACTGTATTAAAATCAATCGAAGATAATTTATACTTAAAAAACAATCTAGCCGTCTCTAGTTCATACTCCAAAGGAAACCCTGGTAAATTTGAAAACGCTCTGTCATATTCCTTATTAATAGCAACTAGATCAGGCGTATAATAAACAGACAAGGAAGATCCATCTTTCAATTTAGTAATTGCCTTCTTACAATGATAACCTCCGATTAGTTTTGTTTCACTAGAATTTTCAAATACCAATCCTTCAAAATTTTTATTTTTTTCTTCCCAATTGGCCTTGGTTAGAAGAACCATTAACTTTTGACCACTGTATTCCTTTAATATGGCGGCGTTGCCTGTTTTAGAATTATAAATGATAGTTTCGGTCCCTAAAGTTGTTTTCATGTCGGTCCTACTAAGTCCTCCTTTTAAATATCGAGTGGAAGTGGCACCAGCAAATCCTTCATCGAGTTTAATTTCATTGTTGCGGGACTGTAGAGATATTTCGTAGACAATGGTACCCTCAGAGATTGTTTTTTGCGCAAAGCTTATTATAGTCAGCAACATAAACCCCAAAAAAGTAAGGATGGTGATTGTTTTCATTTCAATCTATTTTAATAAAGATAACAAAAACTTTTTCCTTGAAAATGAAAACAGCCCACTACGCTGAACTGCGAAAGCGGGCTGTTTTAATTTTTCTACAACGAATTATTTTTTTGTTTTATTTTTTAGATCTTGGACCTTTTGGTTGGCCTCCTGCATGGCTTGTATCTTTTCTTGAAGTTTACTTTGCTTGACAGGTTTTTTTCTATTGATTTCTATTTGCGCCAAAATCTTGTCATGGTCAATAATGTATTTCTGAATGACAATTTGTAGTATAAGAGTAATGGTATTTGAAATGGTATAATACCATGTTAGTGCTGATGGAAGATTATTAAATACACCTAATAACATTACAGGAAAAATATAGGGCATGTACTTCATAACAGGATTAGAATTATCCTGCATACTGCTCATGCTGTAAATTGAAATAAGCAAACTAGTAAGGGTAGCCGTAATTGTAAACAAACTAATATGATCTCCATAAAATGGAATACTAAATGGCATATTATAAATAGAGTCATATGCTGCTAAATCCTTTGCCCACAGAAAATTTTCTCCTCTCAACGATATATTACCTTGGAAGAAATAATACAAAGACATGAAGATGGGGATTTGTAACAATGCAGGCAAGCACCCACCCAAAGGGCTTACTCCTGCTGATTTCCACAACTTCATCTGATCCATACTAAAGGCTTGCTTATCTTCACCATGCTTATCCTTTAGTTTGTCTATTTCTGGTTTAAGGGCTTTCATTTTAGCACCACTTACATAACTTTTATACAGTATAGGCGAAGTAAGCAAACGGATAAAAAGTGTCAACAATAAAATGACAATACCCATACTTGCCACATTTTTTCTAAGTAAGTCAAATACAGGCAAAAGGAAATGCCTATTGATGTATTTTACAAATGCAAACACACCACTACCATAGGGCACAATATTCTCGAGCTGAGTACCGTAAACCTTCAAAACATTGTAATCACTGGGTCCATAGTAAAGTTGCAATGGAATTTGAGCGGTCTTTCCTGATGGCACATTGATCCTAAAATTAGCCGCCGTTTGGGCAATAATATGTAAGCCAGTATCGGAAGGCACCATCCATTTAACTTCAGCGGAAGGGAATTTATTTTTATTTAACAAAGTGGTAATAAAAAACTGCTGCTTCACCGCTACCCAATCGATTGCTTTTTCAAGTTTTTGAGTACTGCCTGAACCTAACATTTCAAAATCAAATTTTCCATCACTCAATTGTGCGATATGAGTTTGTTGCTTTTCATAGGTCAAATCCTTTTCAATTCTTTCTGTTTGAGTTTGCCACAACAAGTTAATAGACTGCTGTGTTACCAATTGATCAGCTCCTTCAAGATGAATTGAAAAATCAATCATATATTCATTTGGATGCATAATGAAGACGTGATTCACCTCTTGATTTCCAGAAGAATCTTTTAAAGAAAAGCTCAAGGTTTGGCTTTTGTCTGCATTGGTAATTACGGGAGCTGAAGTAAACAATAAATCACTAGTGGCAGCTGTTTGTTGATTTCCAGAATTAATCGAATAGGAAATTTTATTGAACGAACTATTTTGCAATATGACAGGTTTGCCTTCGAAGGTTTTATACTTTTTCAACTCCACTATTTTTGGCTGAGCTCCTTTATTAGTGAAGGTTACTTTCATCACATCATTTTCAACAACAGTCAATTGTTCAGACTGATTCAATGACGCCTGAAAACCACCTGCAGACTGTTGTTTACGCATTTTATCTGCAGTTAAAGAATCCTTTCTTACTGCAACTGAGTCAACTTTTGGTCTCAGTCTAGCAATAGAATCTGAAATTCTTTTTTGCTGAGCTAGATAAGCTTGGTTTTCTTGACTGTTAAAATAAAACATCCCCATTAAAAGTATTCCGATCAACACAAATCCAATCACTGTATTTCTATCCATTCCCATAGTTGTAATTTAGTGTGTAAAGGTAATTAAAGTTTAGAGTCAACGTTTGAAGTTAAGATTAATTTAAAAAGCCTCGAAAATTCGAGGCTTTTTAAATATAGAACAACTTTTTGTTTATTTTTTAGCAGCAGGGGCAGCAGCTGGAGCAGCCTTAGCAGCAGCAGCCTTAGGAGCAGCAGCTTCCTCCTGTTTCAATTGACGAGTCATAGTTATTGAAGCAATTGGAATACGAGGTGAATTCATGATTTCCATATCATCTGCTTTCACATCCTGAACACGGACGTTTTCATTTAACTGCAAATTAGTAATGTCTAATTCGATGTTTTCACGCAAATGTTTTGGTAAGAGTTTAACTTTTAAACTTTTTATTTTAGTAACCAATTTACCACCCGCTTTAACTCCTACTGGAGCTCCAGTGAACTTAAGTGGGAGCGTTACGATTACTTTTTTATCTTCTACCAATTCTAAAAAGTCAACATGAATTAGATCATCACTAACTTTGTCAAACTGTAGATCTTTAAGTACGCATCTGTACTCTTTACCGTCAATTTTAGCTAATACAACCATAAATTGTGGTGTATACACTATATTCTTAAAAGCAGTAGCAGGAGCGGCAAAATTGATCTCCTTAGCACCTCCGTAAATTACAGCTGGCACTTTTTCCTCAAGGCGAAGTTGGCGGGTGGCTTTTTTGCCAAATTCGGTCCTGATTTGTCCTTCGATTGTAATTGTTTTCATTTAATTTAATTTTTATGAGGCGCGAAGGTAAGTAAAAAAGCTGAATTTGAAAGGATATTAGATAAATTAAATGGCTGATGGATTGAATAAATCAAATATTTTTATTAGCCATGCGACTTCTTAAAAACAATCCATTAATGCTCTTATTTTCCAATGCATTCCTTATTGCAATTGCAAAGAGCTCAGCAGTGGAAACGACCTTTATTTTAGTCCCAACTTGCTTAACAGGAATGGTGTCGCAAACTACCAATTCTTCTAAAGCACTATTTTCAATATTTTCATAGGCTTTTCCGCTTAAAACAGGATGAGTACAAAAGGCCCTTACACTCCTCGCTCCTTTTTCCTTCAAAAGACCTGCGCTTTTGGCTAATGTACCTCCTGTATCACAGATGTCATCAATCAAAACAATATCCCTATCGGCCACATCACCTATCACTACCATGCTTGCAATTTCATTCGCTCGCTTGCGGTGCTTGTCGCAAATCACCATTTCACTTTCAAAATAAGAGGCTACTTCGCGGATTCTATTGGCACTACCAACATCAGGAGCAGCAAAGGTTAGATTCTCAAGCTTTAAACTTTCAATATAAGGAATGAATATTGCAGAAGAATCCAAGTGATCAACCGGAATGTCAAAATAACCCTGAATTTGCGGGGCATGCAAATCCATCGTAACCACCCTGTCAGCCCCAGCAGCGGTAAGCATATTGGCCACCAATTTTGAACCAATGGCAACCCTTGGTCTATCTTTCCGATCTTGTCTTGCATAACCATAATAAGGCATTACTGCAATCACTTTATAGGCAGATGCCCTTTTAGCTGCATCAATCATTAGCAACAATTCCATCAAATTATCAGTTGGAGCAAAAGTGCTTTGAATTAAAAAAACAAACTGCCCCCTAATACTTTCCTGAAATTCTACCCCAATTTCCCCATCACTAAAACGCTGGATATTTACCTTACCCAATGGCTCACCAAATTGTTTGGCTATTGCCTCAGAAAGATATTGAGATCCGGTGCCCGAAAAAAGCTTTGCATTATATGACATATTATTTATATTGGTATGTGATTGAAAAAGATAGCGCAAAAATATCATTAAAATAAGGATGTTAAATTTTAAAAGATGAAAAATATCAACAAACCATCCACCTCTATAAAAAACTGGGCAATCGACGACCGGCCTAGAGAAAAATTGTTGCTCAAAGGTGCTGTTTGTTTGAGTGATTCAGAATTAATAGCTATTCTAATCAATAATGGATACAAAGAAAAATCTGCAGTAGATATCGCGAAGGAAGTATTGCTTATGGGCAATAATAATTTAAATGAATTAGGTAAATTTTCATTACAAAAATATCAACAAATTAAAGGTATTGGATTAGCAAAAGCCATTACAATTTTAGCCGCAATTGAATTGGGAAGAAGAAGGAATAGCAACCCATTTTTAGAAAAAAAAGTTTTCAGAAAAAGTCAAGACATTGCTGAATTTGTAAGAATGAATATCAAAGATTATCTACACGAAGTATTTGGAGTAATTTATTTAAATCAATCCAATAAGGTGAATCATTTTGAAATAATAAGCATAGGAGGTATCACGGGAACGGTAGTAGATAACAGAATAATTTTAAAAAAAGCTCTAGAAGAAAGTGCAACATCAATTGTACTTTTTCATAACCATCCTTCTGGAAATTTAAAACCTAGCAGAGCCGATGAGCAGGTGACTCAAAAAATAAAAGAGGCTGCAAAATACCATGATATTGCTGTAATAGATCACTTAATAGTGAGTGAGGAAGGGTATTTCAGCTTTTCAGATGAAGGGATAATTTAAAAAAAAATTACAAGAAATGGAAAAAGCTATTCTACGAAAAGCACAATTGTTTACACAAAACTTACTACTGATAATTTGTGAAAAATATTTTGTGTTACTAAAATTACCTGATTAAGGATATGTCTTTTCAATTATTTAGATTCTAAATTCAATTGATCTGCCTTGATCCAACCCCTTCCTTTGGTAGCTTCGTAAAAATTGAATAAAGAAGTTTCGTCATTGGATTTTTTAAAAAAATCAGTGATTGATTTTTCATAACTAGTCCACTCCGCTGTAGTGAGTGCGGTGGGAGAAACTACTGCTACGATGGCTCTAAATTCTTTTTGCGATGATTGATAATCCGGTACACGTTCACCGATTCCACTTTGAGTAATTATTTGATCCAAGCTAAGTGTTTTTTTAGAGGTTGCAAAGAAGTTACCCTTATTAAAAAAATCATTCGCATCTACTGTAAGTCCAGAAAAAACAGTAATATCTGGAACTTCCGATTTAGCAACCAGGCCCATCATATACAACTCTAATGGCGAGTAGGCAAGGGAGTTTCCTCCATTTGCAAACAAACCAAAAGATGGATTTGTACCAGTTTGAGCATGATAATGATTAGGGGCATCCGTCAGAGTTTGGAGAGTAGCTAAATCAAAGCCGCCCAGCTGTCCGTTGGTACTTGCCACTCCCCAGTGACCATCTAGTGCGTCTATTTCTGGTAAACTTGCTTGATTGCCATCGATGGTTTTAAAGATTCCTTTTGGTATATAATTTGCCCAATTGTGACAGATTTCATGCAGGGTAGGTCCGTAACTAATGGCATCTTTGAATGGAAGAAACATAAACGATTTTAATTTTGCAGAAGTGGATCCCCATCCATTCTTAAAAATGGCTGCACCTGTACCCTTCACACTATTTGAAACACCGAAATTTACTCCATAAGGCTGATTGGATGGATGGGTAGCGTTGTTGGTAATGATAAAAATAAAATCAAAATTGTCTTTGAAACGTTGATAAATAATATCTGAAAAAATCTTTACAGAATCAACATTAGAAAAGATTCCATAATAACTATCATTCGCAAAACTAAAAGTAGCGGAAGGCACTTGTATTGATACCAATAAATTATTAGGACTCAATACTAGAGGATACTTTGTCGTTATTGTGGAGGTAGTAGGTGTAGTTGGATTAGTAGGTTTATCGACAACAGGGTCAATTGATTTTTGACAAGAAAAAAGGATTACTAAAAAAATAACCAGTAAGGAATTATTAATTTGTTTGTTTTTCATAACGTTGGTTGATTATGTAAAAAGACTAGATCTAAATTGGATTTAAAAAATATTGAAGCATTAAATTAAACCATATTTAATAAAGCGTTAGATTTTATACAAAAAAAAACTATAAGATTTTGAGAAATTGGATTTGGTTCAATGTTAAAAAATTTAGAAATAAAAAAAACCCAATCAAAATAAATTGATTGGGTTTAAATGAATATGGCAGCTACCTACTCTCCCGGTTGGAATACCAGTACCATCGGCCATAAGGGGCTTAACTTCTCTGTTCGGTATGGGAAGAGGTGAACACCCTTGGCAAAACCACCATAAGACGGTTGTTGCTAAGATCAGTAACAAAATGCTTCTATGATAATGATAAAATTAATTATGATTATCAGTTCCGCAGTTACCGCGCTAAACAATAATAATGTACATATTGGGAAAGTTGCAATCAAAATAAATTAAAAAATAAAGCTTACGGGTAATTAGTACTACTCGGCTTCGATGTTACCACCCTTATACCTATAGCCTATCAACGTAGTAGTCTACTAC
>Ga0114978_10001980_pt1 | contig 17083 bp, 10 predicted proteins | sample S_140212_EF_Meta_FD_87027 | JGI IMG/M metagenome (GOLD analysis project Ga0114978, IMG submission 87027) | Freshwater microbial communities from Lake Simoncouche, Canada to study carbon cycling - S_140212_EF_MetaG | ecosystem: Environmental > Aquatic > Freshwater > Lake | place: Lake... | reverse complement strand
TGTATTTCTCATCAGTGATTTTGCCGGCATCATGATCAATCTTGAGCTTATTAAGTTTGCGCGTTAATGATGGGTTGCGTTTCTTGGCTTCCTGGATTTCAGGAATGTAGTCCCAGTCTGTGGGCTTCTGGCCAAAGTTTGGCTCATTAGGTGCTACGTCATAGAGGAACTGTTGCTTATCACCGTAAGTGACGTTCTTACCCAAAACCATGTTGCCAATTTGGATGATCTCTTCGGCAGCAATAACGGGCTGGGTTGTGGAGCGGTCATAGAAGTAAGCATGACGGGTTGGATCAATACCGATCTGAGTCCATGCTGGATCGTTAAGCGCTTCCTGAGCCTTGGCATAGGCGTCAGATGGGCTAATTTTCTCGTAGCTACCTTCAATAGTTTGGAGCGCATCCTTACCAGCTCCTGCAGCGATATCAAGCGCGGCAGTCGCGCGGCCCAATCCAAAGGTGGCGTCAGTAACTCTGGCTACGCTGTCGTAGCCCATGACTTTTCCTGGCCCGCTCTTAGTTCCCTTTTGATGGATGCTGACCACATACACGCCCTTGCGGTTGAACGCAGGGATATCGAGGCGTAGTCCAACCCTTGTGCCATCAGGAATCTCTGGGCTAATCTTCTCGCGCTTGGCGCTATCCAAGGCGTCATAGACCTGCTCTTTGGTGGCTGGCTTCAAAGGCTCCGCATACGGGCGGATTGGCTTATAGAGGTTAACCAGCTCGTCGTACTCGGCTGCAGTCATTTGCCCGTCTTTGACTAGCTGGGCTGCAGCACTTAGCTCTGGTGATCGGCCTGGGGGTAGCTTGCGTTGGATGCTGTAGTAGTTCTGGCCCTCTTCTTCTCGAGCGTAGATCTTGGCACCAGCACGCTGTTCTGCGCGCTGCTTTTCTGTCTTGACTTCTTCTGTCACAGGCGCAACGCGCTGGCGAATAATGTCTGGGCTGTAAGTGGCTTCGCCGTTTACAAAGTCCATGACGTTGGAGCCATTCTCAGGCACGATGAATATCTTGGCGCCGTCCATCTGCTGTAAATGGTTTGTCACTAGCTTGCCAAACATTTCCTTCTTGACATTGATACAGCCAAAGGAATAGCGCGAGTCATCAGCCCCTGGCTTATCTAAAGCGGCAAGGCGTTGCTTGGCGTCTTTTTCATTGAGCCAAACAGAATGCATGATCGTGTTGGAGTAAGGGCCGTTTTTACCCATGTAGGACTTGTCAAGCACAAATACTTTGCCAAAATCATATTCACCAGCTGTAAGGGCCTCTCCCTCACTACGCTTGGCATCTCGCAGACCCAGGTTAAACAAACCGGCGGGAGTGATGCGGTTAGCCACGACATTGTTGTCGCCCTTCATAAAGTCACCAATGCCGGCACCAAACAATGTCTTGTCGTACATGAACGGCGTTCCATCTGGATTAAAGATGAAAGTGGTGGCAGTCTGTTTATCAGCAACGATAAAGAACTTGTTGTTAGCCTTGAGTTGGGCTTTCAGTGCCGGGTAGATAACAGCATAGGCGCGCTTGGCAGCCTCTGACATTTGGCCGGCAACCTTGTTGGGGATCTGCTCCAAGACCTGGCGTTGGCTGACGTCATACTGAGGAACAGAAACTGTGTAGGCATTGCTGACAAACTGGGGATTGAAGATCAGCGATGTGGCAAGCACGCCGTTGACCAAGGCACGGATGATTGCGCGGATCTTCCCGTTGACAGCTGTAGCGCCCTTGACCACGAAGTCCAGCACATCCTTGCGGACGGCAGCAACAAACTCAGCGGTGTCACGCTTAAACCCGTAATGGTTTTCAAGGGTGTTGATCTGGTCTTTACTGAGCTTCTCAATTGGGGCTTCAAGAATCTTGATCTGCTCTTCTTCACCCTTCTCTGTGAACTCACCTTCAAAGGTGTATGGCTCACGGGTTAAGCGTGGGAATGGCGGAGTCTCTTCTGGGCCGACAACCTCTTCGGCAACCATGCGATCACGCTCTTTGGTATATGCCTCGTCATACTTGTTCATGACAACATCAAAGGCTTTGCGTGCAGCCAAAAACTCTGTGTCGCCAATAGTTTGAGCGCGGTAAGCCTGTTGGGCCTTAGCAAACTCTTTGGCAGCATCGCGGGATTCAGTCAGGGCAACCTGATACTCTTGAGACAATTCTGGCTCTGCGGCCGGCGCCTCTGCTTTGGCTGCTTTACCCTTTTTAGCCTTTGGTGGCTTTTGTTCCACATTGGCGCGCACTACTCTTTCCACAAAGTCTTTGAACTCTGGAGTTCCGCGCTCACCATCAAAAGCAATGCCTAGCGCTGAACGATATCCGGTAGAGCTAACGCTGTCGCCGTACATTCCAATGTTCCATTGGTTTGTATTTCTTAGGTAGCGATCTACTTCAACTTTAATTTCGCCGTTACCAAAATCAAATGTGTAGTCATAGTCAACCGGCTCTTTACCAACTTCTTCTATGTTTTTAAAGCCAGCAAACTTGCCGTTCTTTTCAATAAGCTGGACAGTGTCTTTGCCAACATTAATTGCAATGCGTGGCTCTTCTTCGCCTTTGACGTAAATCAGATCACCAATCTTGATATCTTTGGCGTTTGGCTCTTCCTCAACAGAATGGCTTATGTTGGGGTTTTCAATTAACGCGTCAATATCTTGGTCAGCGTCTTCGTAGTTGTCCTTGATATCTTGGTAGACCTCAATAGCCTTCTTGTCTGCCGCATCAGGAATGAACTCTCCGCCTGTTCTGGCGATCATTGTTTTAGATGGCTTTTCTTTAGGCTCTTCTTTGGGCGCCTCAGCTGCTTTGAGCGCTTTGAGTTTCCTTGCAAGATCAGCCTGCTCTTTATCGCGCGCAGGGTTCTCTTCGGGATCCTTCATCTCCTCCCGAGTCAACTCCTTCATGCGAGCCAAGATTTCCTTCTCGGTCATCTCTGGCTTGGCAGCCTCTTTCTTCTTTTCTTTGGCTATCTTTGTTGCTTCTTTGTCAAGCCTCTGGAACTCAGCTAGCAAAGCCTTGCCACGCTCTGGACCAATAACCCTCTTGTCTGGGAAAGGACCGCGCATTTCCTTGTAGATTGATTCATCCGTATAGACCATGCCGAGTCGTTTACGGTTTTCTGCGCTGCTGGCAAAGTATTGAACTCTTTTTGCGGCATTTGCAAACTCACCGTTTTCCCACATTCTTTGCAGTCCATCCATCATGGTGCCAGCCAAGCGAGCTTGAGCGCCGCCAACTGAACGCAGCTTCTTCAGTATCTTGGTAACCCATACAGGGTTATAGGAATACTCTTTCAGGTTGTTCATAGCGGCCTGGACGTCACCCGCTCTTTGCTTTTCTAGGGCTTCTTCAAAAGCAGTTAACTTTTCTTGATATGCCTCATCTACGCTTTTATTAAATTCTTCTGTACTGGCGTGATCCAAGAAAGTGCTTGGAATAGGTTTTCCGCTGGAAATAACGAACATCCCGCTGTGGACGTCGTCTTTTGAGTAAGACATTCTCTTGGCAAGAATCTCTACAGGCGTGCCGTAGAACAACTCTTCTTTAGGAGCAGCCTCTTCAGCCACAGGTTCTGCCGCGGCGCCAAAGATATCTTGCTGGCCGCGGGCTGCGGCTTCATCGGCTGGGCGGTTGCTGCCAGTCAGGACAAACTCTCCGCGCTCGGCGTCAGCTTTGGCCTTAGCCTCAGCTTGTTTAGATAGACGCTCGTTCTCTTTGTTCAGGCGATCTATCTCGTCTTGTTTGGCTTTTAGCTCTTGGGCTGTTTGTTGCTGGAGCTCAAGCTCCGGAGCTGCCTCGCTCTTCTCAGGCACTGAAGCCTTTTCTGCGGGGGCAGTTTTACTAGGCCTTGCAGCAATTCGTCCTTCTTCATATTGAATCTCCTCTTCTGTAAAGCCAAGCGCTTCCATTGCGGCACGCTCAGACATTGTGCTGGCTGGTGTCTCCATCAGCTCATTAATTGCTTCATCAATAGCTGCAAATTCTTGTTCGCTAGTATCTGCAAGCTCTTCAGACATGAGCTGCATGTACTCTTCTTCAGCCATGCCGTACCACTCAGCATCGGTCTGGTCAGTGCGTTCTTCGTAAGAGTCTGCTTCTTCGGCTGCGCGCTCTGCATACTTGGCGGCCATGTCTTCTTGGCCTTGCTCTGAGTAAGTTGGCTCAACTTTCTTGCCAGAGATAGCTAGTGCAATTAAATTTACCAAGTCAGATTCGGTTGCATCTTGTGGCAAGTACCCGTCTTGAATGGCATACACAACCAAGTCATCGGGCAACATGCCAGATCTTTTGAAGACAGGCCCATAGCCGCTAACCATAACTTGTTGGCCAGCATTAAACTCATTCATTTGACTGCCAGGTTTACCCTTCTCATGGTATAGACCCTTATCAGCCAAGAATGTCAAGAATGGATTCTTCTTGTATGACGCATTACGCAGAGGAGATGCTTTATCCAGCGCTGTCTTTGGTTTGGGCTTAGGAGCTGGTGCTGCAATTGGTTGTAATGCGGTTTGAATATCTTGCTCAAGACCAGCTGCCGCTTTGTCAAGCTTTTCTTGGCTGGCTGTCTTTTGTTTCTTGGCAACCCGTTCAGCCTCAAGCATGTATCTAGTAGCAGCACCAGCCAGTACAGAGGCCTTCCTGTGTACTTCTTGCAGCTGCTGTGGTGACGTTGGGTTGATATCGTTAATTTTGAAACCAAGTTGATTGGCTTCATCGGTAACGGCTTGCATGGCAAGATCGGTTTTTGCAAGAATGTTCCTGTGTTCTGGATGCTTCTTGAGATATTCGTAGCGGGCAATCTCACCTTTGTTACCGGTAGCAATAAACTCAGATAGGCCTCGAGTTTCTTTGATAGTCGACTTACCGGCCGCTTCTGGTGCGCGCTGTTCAAAGTCGTTCAGGCTTTCGCGGTAAAACTTCATGCGCTCTTCATCGAGCTGGCCTGAGCGGGCAGCGCTAATTACTCCCTGACCAAAGCCCTTGGCTCTAGTGTCTTGGGTTGCAATCATCTTGTTGCCAATGTCCAAAGCCTCTTGATAGAACGGAGATTTAGCGCCAACTTCTTTTTCTAGCAAGTCATCAAAGCGGGTTTTGCGTTCATCAAACTGAGCTTGCAATACATCAAACTGCTCTTGAGACAACTCACCGTTGCGTTTCATTTGCTTGGCAGCGCTTATACCTTTGGATGCCTTTGACAAATCTTCTCTTGCAGCTTGCAATTCTGGTGATTGATCTGGCTCTGTTTTGGTCGTTTCGGCAGCTTGCAATACATCCTCAGTCTTGGATTCAGGTGTCACTTGTGACACTTCGGGCTCTTTTGGTGCAGGCTCTTCTACCGGTTTAGCTGCTGCTTCTGCGGGTTTACCCTCGAGTTGTGTTTCAAACTCGGCCAACATAGCCTCATAGTCTTGTGCTTCAGACTCTGGAATAGTTTGCTTGACTAGGTCAGTACTTGGTGCGGCCGGTCCTGGGGGTGGTCCGCCGGGGGTGGTAGGTTCAACTGGGGCTTCGGCCTCTGGCTTAACTTTTTGCTTTTCTGCAGTTTCTTTGCCTAGTGTGTCTAGCTCTTTAAGTAGCTCGGTGATGCCTTTCTCTTCTGGTTTGGCACCATAGACGCGAGCAGCTGTGCTCATGCCACCGCCACCAACTGCACCAGCAGCTTCGGCCGCAGCAGAGTTAATGATCTTCTTAAGGTTTTCTACTGTCCAGAACTCAGACTGTTCTTTCTCACGGACAGCGCCAGCAATTTGAGCAGCCTCTTGAGCACCGCCAGTAATGAACTCTTCACCAGCCTGTTTAGGAATCTCTTTGAGGCCTTCTTTGAGGGCCTTGGCGCGAGTTTCACCTTTGACAACTTGGCTAAGGCCGCGCTTGGCCAAAGTGGCCGCTGGGCCTAATAGGTTGTCTAATGCGCCGCTAATAATACCGACGGCCAAGCTGGTATCTCCAGTCTTGGTGACATAGTCGATAACTGCTTCAGCCTTCTTGTCGTCCGGTAAATCCTTGATCTTCTCTTCCAAGAATTGCATCCGGTTGCCAACGGCTTCGCTGACACCCATGGTTGTACCAAGAGCAAGAACCCCGGGGCCGCCAGTAGTAACGGCCGCAATCATGATTGGAGCTAGCTGTACGGCTCCTGAGCCTACGTTATATGCAAGCCAGTTAGCAAAGTCTGCCGCGCCTTCAACATCAGTCAAGTCAGTAGTACGGCCTTTGTACTTCTTCATCTCTTCCTGATACTGGGCCAAAGTAGTTATTGCCGCTTTTACAAAGTCTGTGCGCTGGCCAACCTCTTTAGCAAGGCGGGCTTTCATCATGTCGCGTTGTTCTGGCGTAGCGCCAAGATAAGAGCGGGCCTGAGAGGTTGTAAGGTCTAAGCCACGCAGCTCATCAAAGTCTTTAACTTCGCCCTTATCGATCTTGCCAAACAGCTCCAGACGCTTTTGAACAGTACCAAGAACGCCTACATCTTTCATGACGCCAGCCTGCTCCCACATGGATGGAAGAGCTACATTAAATGCACCAGCAGCACCTTTGACGAGCTCTTCCCCAGGTGCGAGCTCTGATGGTGGCTTTGGTGGGGCGGTAAGAGCGGGAGCTGCAGGAACTGCAGGGGCTAAGGAGGCAATACCGGCGGGCTCAACACCTTCGCCAATGACATTACCCATAACGTCTGTAGGAACGACTGGACCAGCTGGGCGTGGAGGCGCAATAGGCGCCGCGGCTTGTGCGACAGGAGCAACAGATGGCAGTCCTTGTTCAGGAGCGGGGGCCTTGGCGGCTGTGTATTTTCCGTAACGCGCCAGTAATTCTGTTTGTGTAGTACCTTCTGGGACACCAGTAATCGTGGTGCCATCTGGCATTAAGACATCCATGCCCGCCCCTTATTTTGGAAGTTGGTTGAATGGTACCGCGTTTGAGGGTGGCGCAGAGGATCCGCCCAGCCAAGATGGCAAGCGGAAGCCGGTTTCTGCAGCAGGCGGTGGAGGTGGTGGCGGAGTTCTTTCATTGCTACCGCCGTCCTTCTTTCTCTTCTCTTCCGCTGCAAATGCATCAAGGTACTGATACGCCAATCTAATTTTTTCAGCTGGCGATTTCATTGCAGTTATTTTGTTGGCATTAACGGCTTTTAAAGCCTCTTCAAATGTCAATGTGCCAGCCTTACCTTGACCCTGTATAAGCTTAAATAGGTCAGGATTTTCTTTAGCCAAAGCCACTTGTTCGGCATACTGGCTAGGCTTATTAAGCAGCGCCCGTGAGTTTCTGGAGCTTTCTTCGGTGTGATAGATGTTGGCCGCCAGCATTCCTCTGTCGTGCTCAATCCTAGCTTGGTCAAATTTGAGCTTTTCCATCTCCATTTGCTTCTTCTCTCTATCAGCCACGGCAGCTTCGATTGCAGCCGCATTACCACGGCGCTTAGCGTCATCTTCTTTGGCCATGCTCTTATAGAATTCAATTGACGCAGTTTCTTGTTTATCGCGCAAAGCATCTTGTTCTTTTTGCAAGACAAGGGAGGCCTCTGCGCCAGCTCCCATTGCAGCGCCAAAGCCTTTGGCTGGGTCTGCTTTGCCAAATGCAACAGCCTGAGCAATCAAGCGATCCAGTCCGCCACGCTCATAAGCTTCTTGCTCGCGCTTCTCTTTTGCGTCTTGACGTTTTGTTACATCTGCATAGGGATTTTCTTGTACGCCCGCCAAACGCTGGCTCTCTTGAATGTTTTCGTAAGCCTGAGCTCTATTGATAGGTTCAATTGTTGGAATATTTAACTGAGCGGCCTGCGGTAAGGCGGCAAGTATTCCTTGGAATGAGTTAGGGTTTGGTCGAGGTCCAGATGGAGCTGCTACAGGAGCTTCAGATTGTGACGCCTTTGCTAGTTCTGCTGCAATTTGAGCATCAGTTAACACGCGCTTGTTTGCACGCTCTTGTGGAAACGAAACAAGTTGCTGTTCATCTGGGTTTAAAACTGGATTGCCAAACGCAACAATGCCTCCGCCGGCATAGCTTTGTTCATTGAAGTGATTGACAGGCAAAGACATTAGACCGCCACCAGCAGCTTCTACCGGCACATTAGGAGCGGGCTGCTGTACTGGAGGCGCCTGAGTTGGGTTGACGCCTTGAGGCAGCTGAGTAATACCGGCGCCAAATGGACTAGTTGTTGGGTTAACCGCATTGCGTGGAGCCGTTGGATTTACTATGGCTGGATTGGCAAGCGGGTTAATACCCGTAGGCGCAGAGGTTAAGGCGCCAGCAACCTGGTCCTTGACTGTTGTGCCTTTGTTGGAGTTTTGAAATGCCGAGTTTGATTCCTCAATTTGCTTGCGACGATTCATCTCAATCAAAGCGAGGAAAGGCGGCACCTCTGGGTTTGAGCCATTGGCGTATTTAATAAGGTATTCATTCGTGACCGTTGGGTCTTGAAGACTACTCTGAACTTGAATTAGGTTTGCTGGTTCGATTGCCATGTTATTTCCTTATTAAGGCGCATCTGGGTTAAATTCAACATCTGGCACCGTTTGATTTGGATCGTAGTAACTTGGGTTAAATACATTCTCTTGGACGTTTGAAGTATTTGGATCGTAAGTTGGAGACTCATCAGCACCAGTAAACATTGGTATAGCTGTGCCATCAGCCCCGACAGTGAATCTTCCTCCCGTTGCGTCAGTCATGTAAGTGCCGTCTGGAGATAAAGAATATCCGGCCGGCACAGATGCTGGATTAATTGCTTTTTGGCTAATCAATGTATCTGGGTTAATACCTATACTCTTCAGTATGTTGTTAATAGCTGGAACATCTTTGCCGGTGGCCTTAAGGTTCTTAATAAGTTCCGCAGTACCGCCTGCAGTATTAACCGCAGTTTGCAAGAAGCTTGGTTTAGCGCCGTAAGTATTTGATGTATCACCACCAATACTCTTAATGAGGCCGGCTTGGTTAGAAAGCAATGTTGCTGGGTAATTTCTTTGATCCAGATACTGGTTGTACAGAGCATTAAGACCAGCTTGGTTCTGAGCTTGCTGAGTATTTCCGGCGGTAGCCAAAGCTTGTAGGTTTTGTAGTCCATACTGAGCTTGGCTTGTTCCTACATTTCCTGCAGCCTGATTTGCTGTGGCTGCTTGAGATAGACCCTTGAGGCCTACGTCTGTACCATACTGGGCCTCTTGAATCTTACGAGCTTGGTCAGCATTGAACTGAGTTGCCGCCTTATCGTAGGCAGTGTTGTAGCCCTGACCAGTAATGGCGGCCAAGTTAGTCCCTAGATTGCGCTGAGTCTCAGTGTCCATCAGAGCCTGACGGGAACCACCATAAGCTCCTGCTTGTGTAGCCTTGGCGTTATTTGCTAGCTGAGTAATCTGCGACTGACGGCGGGCTTCTTCCAACTGCGGATTAAGCGCGTTCTGTAGGTATGGATTCATATACTGCTGGGCTGCATTTGCATCAAATGCACCGCCAACAGGGTTGTAAGTAGTTCCCGCCGCTTGGTTGCCAATGTTTAAAAGATTGGTGCCGGCCGTTGTCATGGTGGACGGCAAAGTCAGGTTAGACAATCCTTGAAATGCTTGGTTCTGAAGTTCAGAAGTACCAGCGCTTAACTGCCCCGTGTATTGAGGAGCTGGGTTATTGAGAAGCGCTTGGCCTTTACCCAATACATCTTGAACGTAAGGTTGCGTAAGAGCGCTTGGTCCTTTTACAACCGAGGAGCTGGGAGTATCTGTAAGTCCAGAAGATGATAGAAGTGCCATAGTATTTCCTTACTTAGGAATGAATTTTTTAGGGTTAATCTGTTTGCCTTGCTTAGGATTTCCTGTGCGGGCTTTGCGAACTTGTTCCATCATCTTGTACAAAACATTGGCGCCAGCTTCTGTGGACCCGTTTCCAAGGTGAGAAACTACATCAGCTGGAACTACAAACTCGCCATCAGCCAAACGGGCCGGTTGTTTGTTGCTGATTGATGCGGGGATATTGTCTGACATTCCATCGCCTGGTCCTTTGAGTAAACGCCCGCCGTCAGAGTAGCTTCCAAGAGAAGTGACTCCTCCATGGGCCAAAGACATTAGCCCGCCTTTAGCAGCTGCTACAAACCGAGGATCAAGCATTGCCTGCCCTTGAGCTCTTCCATCAATAGGAGATTCCCATGGGCGTGGATTCCAATTAAGGATTTGCGGGCTGTAACCCTGTGCTGCGGGAGTAGATTTGTTAGCTTCTGCTAAAGCATCCAGCCCAAGAGCGGCGCCGCCAAACAAAGCAGCGTTTGACAATAGGTTGGATGTTCCAGATGTACTTGGAGTTTTAACCGAAGAAGTTGGCGTGGTTACCGGTGTGTTTATCAAAGAACTTGATAGGTTGGCCAAACTTGTTGGTTCTGTTGGCAACATGCCTTCCAGCGGATCTGTCTGTTGGGCCGGCATTGCTGATAGGGTTGTTGGGTCTATACCAATAGCATCCCAATAGGCCTGATCGGTTACAGCAACTTCTTCTTTTGGAGCCTCTTCCTTTGGAGCTGTAATAACAACCTCACCCATATCGGCAATAGGAACCTCATTGGGTTTTTCCGGAAGAACTTGGTTAGCTAATTCGGTTGAGTTTGCTTTTGGAGCTTCAATGGATTTAGGTTGTATTGCCTGATCTTCCACAGGATTCATTAGATCCTTTTGAAGACCAGCTACAGCCTCAAGATCAGGGACTAGCCATGCGTTGCTTGTTGGATCGTAAAAAGATCCAGCGGGCTTGTTTCCCGCTTCGGTTGAAGACAATAAACGATAACCAAATGGAGGCTTATATTCTTTAGCCGCAGGGCTTTCGGCGTAAATTGGAGCGCCAGATACATCCACCCTATTAAGGGACTCAGAATCTAATGGTCCGGCAACCTGTACGCCTTTGGGGATAACTTGATTGGCAAGATCGGCCGTCGTGGTTGGCTGAGTAGTTGGCATGGTCCCAGCAAAAGTAGGATCAAACACACTTTCGCTCTGACCAGTAGCGCCGGCTTTTAAACCTGATGAGTTTGACTCTTTAATCTGCTGGCCAACTTCATTAAGCCCTGCGTTGATTGCAGCGTTTACCAAGGCTTGAGATGGATCTCCACCCATTAAAGTTGCAGAAACTGTAGCGTTAACCGCCATCTTTTGGCCTGGAGAAAGCTGATCAAAGCCGGGAATTTGGTCTGTTACTGCGGCTGTACCAGCTGAAATGCCGGAGTTAGTCAAGGCAACCAAAGGGTCTTGGCCGCGCACTATGCCTGCAGCTGTGCCACCAGCAATCTTACCTGCGATGTTTCCAGTTACATCTCCAGCCGTACCCATGCCAGACTCTTGAGCAGCCAGCATATTACTTTGCTGTGAGCCTACATCTGTGCCATAGGTATTTGCTGCAGCCGCGCTGTCTACGCCTGAATTGATATAGCCACTAACCTCTGACGCAACGCCTTGGGCTGCATAAGTTATTGCGGCAGACTTTAAGCCGTCCTCAATACTTCCGCCTTTGGCGATAGTGTCGACCGCCGATATAAGGGGTAGGAACTGTAAGCTTGCCCCGCCAGTAGCTGGCGCCATAGCAATAGCAGTAACTCTAGCGGCCGTCGCAATAGGATCGTCAAGCGCGGCTTGAACAGTATTTTCAACAGTTTTAACTACAGGCTGAACAACTTCGTCAATAACGACTTGGCCAACGTCTTGAACGGCATCTCCTACAGAAGATACCGCATCGCTTACGCTGCTTCCTAAGTCGCTGACTGCATCTGCTACTGCGCCCATATCATTGTCCTAAATTCAAAACAATCCGCCTGCCGCCGGATTTGAGCTTGTACTCTTTGAACCCCATGCCTGGCATTGGTGGTTTCTTAGAGATGGCGTGGAATAAAGTACTTATTGCCGGATCTTCAAACTCTGTGACCAGCATGTTCATGCCCAACTTTTTGGCGTAGACCACATATTGGCGGCTGCTCTCTACAAAGTTGCGGGCTTTGTCAGCGTTCAAAGCTTTAAAGAATCCTTGGCCATTCGCGCCTTTATGAAGGATGAATAGCGTGTTACCCAGTTGTTTTACGTCCGTATTGGGCTGAGACATCTCGGTCAGTATGGCGGGGAATGCCACTTCTGGTGAATATTTGGAGTGCGTATTCTCTAGCGCGATATGCACGATATCAGCGCTGTTGAGCTTTTTCTCCTTGCTGTCCACCATTGCCATACTAGATCTCCAGAATTGCTGCAGAATACACATTACCCATGCCAGCAGCCAAGCTGAGAATCAACCCACCAGGGTTAGACTCATCATAGGAAAGAAACTGGTTGTCATGTGTTGTGCGGTTTTCTATCTTTGGCACAACGCCACGTTTTAAATCGTCAATTAGCAAACATGTCTCGAGCAAGCCACTGGCGCCCATAGTATGGCCGATTTTAGCCTTGTATGACGTTGCAATGTAACCCCCTAAGCAGTAATTTAGGGCGGCCTTTTCAGCTACGTTATTGGAACTTGTTCCAGTGCCATGGGTTTTGACTACTTTAATGTCTTTGGCAGCAGCGCCAGAAACATGCAAAGCTCCCTCAATAGACCTAATAAAACCCTGTCCATCCTCTCGCTGGCCGATAGCATTTGAGTGATCTTCACTAGCCGTGTATGCGCCCTTGAGGGTTGCCAACGGGTTGTCCGAGTCAGACTCAAACACCGCCAGTACAGCGCCTTGGCCTACTCTAAATCCGTAGTTCTCGCTGTCAAACGCTGAAGGCTTTATGCCAAGCTCCTCATCCTTTTGTGACAACGACGCCCTAGCCTCACCAAAGAACTCCAGTACCGCATTTGATACGGCGTCCTCTACCGACAGAACTACTACTCTTTTGAACCCGTAGTGGTTGATGAGGGTTTGGACGTCCATGAGGGCTTTGAGGCTTGACGCGCAGGCTGTGGCATCGGTAACAACATGATCCGTAGCGCCCAAGGCTTGGGCTGTTCTTCCAGCGTAGACCTGAGTAAGGGAAAAGGGGAGGAACTTGTATTCATAGGACAACCTTGTAGGCTTCTTAGAGCGTGGGTTAATTCCGGCAAAGTGGGCGTTACCTGAAGCAAGAATAAATGCGGTCTTGCCAACGCGGTTTTCTCGTAGGGATTTGACCAGCTCTGGGTCTAGAACCTTCTCGGCCAAGCGGTGAGGAGGGTAAAACATGCCAGTATTCACGCGGGCGTATGTCTCTGGAAACCAGTGAACACTCTGTGGAAACGGCCCCTCCATCAGCTCAACCGTGGTTGAGTAGGCCGTCCGGTAGTGGGTCAGATGGATCATTTGATCTGCTCCAAAGCCCACTCCATAGACTCAGGATCGCGCGTCTTATGCAGCTGGATAAAGTCATATAGCTCATCCACAGTCTCAGGTTGGAACTCTTTGGATATCTCGTCGGGTATGTCATAGATCATTCCCATGAACATACCGATCATCAGCATGTCTAGGGAGTCAAAGCAAGTCTCTTCAAACTTCTCGTCCATCCGCTCGATAGGGACGAACTCATGGTGAGCTGGGCGAGCAACTCGGGCAACTTTGTTTAATAGCTCTATGAAATTCATCCGACCTTCCAGTTTGTTCCGTCTGAATATACAGGCGTTTTAACTGCCCCACCTGTAACTACAGTTGAGCCAAATGTAGGCGTCAAAGCATCCGATACAAATGCCCTAGCCCCTACCCCAGATGTAGCCGCGCTTGGCAGCGTTGCTACCGTGTAAACGGTTAAAGCAGGGAATATCCCGCTGTCTGTATTAAATTGGTTCAATATGCCCTGTATACGGTTGAAGTACAGCCGCAGGACGTTATTAAACTGGTTTTGATATACAGAAGAGTAATCTTGTGTTGGTGTTGGAAGTGCTGGAGCTGCAATCCTGTTGAGCTCAGACTCAGAGGTAACAATGTATGTCATCGTCTGCCGTCCTGCCTAATATCTAGACGAGGCGATCCTAGTTGCCAAGTAACTCCAGCCGCAGTAGACCTTACTTCCATAGCCATCTGACGGCCTCTTACCCTTGTATAGATCTGCCCAGTAAACTCTTCAATAGGGAGAATGGCCGTGCGAGTGATCGTGGCAAAAGATTCTCCACCCACAGATGCTGGGCTGTTATATCCAGAGCCTGAGTTCTGCATAGGCTTTAAGTACATGGTTACTTGCGGGCTTGCCGCTGTAGAACCAGTAAACTTAATGTCTGGTACTACACGCCATATAAACCCAAACCTATCGCCGTCATCAATATCAAATTCAGCAGATGTTATATAGGCTTCAATAGGAGTTGTAGTTCCAGTTGTTTTGTCATCTACGCCAACTTCATGGTCAACAAGGTTGTAGTTGTAGGTAGCAGCTAGTGGATAGTCTCTTAAACCAGAGTCAAGCCATGCCGTTCTTCCCATAGAGCCGTAGTACCAAACTCCAGTGCCGCCTTTGCCATCTGGTTCAAGATAGTTGTAAACCACATAACTGTCAACTTTGGAGTCCACGCTGTCATTGCTAACATAGAACCACCATATTTCATTAAAGCCTTCGTTTGTTCCGGCAAAGACTTGGTCAAATTGGGATTTGTTAATGTTTTCAAATACAAACTGGCGCAAATCACAAGACAGCGTTTGAGTACGTCCATCGTATTTATAGAACTTATCTACACCCATCCAGTACGCCACGCCGTTAGCGTAACCAACGGCATTCTCTCCCGCTATAGATATGTTGTCACCCACCAATTGAGAACCCCACACAATTGGAGCGCCAACATATTGAAGGGAATACACGGATGAGTCAGTCCAGACCAATATCTCCTGACGGGCTTGCATGGCCGTAACAATCTTAGATCCATGAGACAGGCGAAGATCACCAGCCGTGTTAGTTGCAGATGGCGTCCAATTAACGGCAGACTCTTGATCTGACCAGCGAATTTGCATAGGGTCTTGGGTAGTCGAGCCAAGAGCATTACAGCCAAAAGCAAATACATACCTGCTTGTATCAGAAACAAGGATGTAGTTTTGATATATTGGGCAGTTAGAAGCACCGTTTAAATTTGCAATATCAATACCATTTGGCGATATTGCATGAGTTCCAGACTGCGTTCCGGTTGTGTTTATTAAAGCTCCAGTTGGAGTTAACGACACATTAAATGCCGTTGAACTTATGTATCTGGTGTAGTAAATTGTTCCAACCAAAAGACCAGTGGGTAACGCACCAGTTGTTTGAAATATGATGGCTGTTAAATCTGGCAGCTGCACTGTAGTTGTTACAACGCAAGGAGTTGCAATAGTCGTTGTTACAGTTGATGGGGTGTATCCAACAGAGGCATCCCAATAATAAATGGCACCGCCTCTTGGGCCGTAGATTAAGTCTTCGCCAAAGTTACTTTGACTCCATAGGCGCATAGCATCAAATGACGTTGAGCCTATACCCCATGTGCCACTTCCCCAATAACTAGCACCCCAACCAACTTGAGGCTGGGCATAAGCGGGGCCAACATTTATTTGATATACGGCATAAACAGTTCCACCGCCCGTAGCAGTAGATGACGCTTGGGATGCGGCCGTGATCGTGTAAGTTGATGCGCTTACATAAGTAAGTTGATACTCCCCCGCAATAGTAAGACCGCCAACAGCTGTTGCCCCTGTGAAAGTAACAAAGTCTCCATTTGAGTATCCATCAGCGGCATCCGTTACTGTGACTGTTGTGGAGTTAATCTGTGTACTAAACGGGTTTGTAAGCGTGTGGACTGGTTCAGTAGGGGTTATGTTGTAGTAAGCACCACCAGCACTAATATAAAACTTTAAGTTAGTGCCTACTCCAATCAGTTTTTGAGCGCCTAGAGTTACCCATGTCCACAAAGAACGACATATTCCAACAAATGTTTCTGTTGAGATGCGTTGCCACCCACCAATCTTCTCAGGCGTTCCTTGGCGGAATCGGATTTTGTCGCAATCGTACCAGCCATTCTCATTGGTATAGCGAGTATTTTCCTTGTTGACTCCCGGCCTTAAAGCTAGTTTTTTCAGCGGCATGTTTTATCCCACGTTTCTTTCAAAATGCGGGCAATCCACCAGAGATTTAAAGTTGCCGCCCCAACGGTTTTTAGGGTGCAAGGTTTCCCAGTAAGCGCCCAATGGCGCAAGAATGCCCTTGTCCCATATTATCTGCCCATCTTTAAAAAAATTTAAGTCTATTGCACAGCGTTTTAGGTGGATGGAGTTAAGCGTTTTGGAGCGTCCTGTTTTAACGTAGATGGCTTGTTGCTCAGGTGTACGGGCAAGTTCACCTCCCGTTACTACAAAACCTTGTTCGGTTGAATATTGAATTAGCTTGCAAGCATCTAGAAGAAATGCGGCTTGTTCTTGGCTAAGGCTCATTTTTTACCTCTCATTTCTGCCAGTTTCTCAATGGTTCTGCCGCCAAAGTACGCACCCATGATGAGCATACCCCACTGACCTAGTAAATTAACATAGGCTTCATTAGCGTTTAAACCAAAGGCTGACATCATGCTAAACAGGAAGTAGCCTATGAAAATAGCTATAAGACTCATTGGGCGAATGTTCTTGGACAGCCAAGAGTCGGAAGCCATATCAGCATCCCATCTTTGGGATACGTTGTTTTCCTCGTTGGCTTGAGCCGCCAACAGTGCCTTGAGTTCTTCTTGCTCAAGCCGTGCTTTCTCAATGCCTAACTCAAGCAAGCGCTCTTCGTGGTCAAACTGAAGTTGGCGCAATTTGCTAACCTCTTCGGGGTTTGGGTTGTCTGAAATCTTTACGCCAAGCGTTTGCTCAACAACCTCTTTGCCCTTTGCTTGAATAGCAGAAGCAAGAAGCCCAAGACCATTTTCAGCCAATGTACCCAATAGCGCACCTAAGATTGGAATCATTTGTTTTCCTTCAATTCACGTTTGAGTTTACGAAGTTCTTTAATCTCTTGTTTAAGTTGCGCTCGCATGTATAGGGTTTCTACGTACGCCATTGATGTTGTTGCAACGACTATACATAGTGCGACTCCTATTAGTACCCACCAGATAAGTTTCGTAGTTGCCACATTAGCCACCCAAAAATCATAGATATAAACATCACGGCAATTACCCCACTTATTATTTCAATGACTCGAATT
>Ga0114978_10001979_pt1 | contig 17086 bp, 11 predicted proteins | sample S_140212_EF_Meta_FD_87027 | JGI IMG/M metagenome (GOLD analysis project Ga0114978, IMG submission 87027) | Freshwater microbial communities from Lake Simoncouche, Canada to study carbon cycling - S_140212_EF_MetaG | ecosystem: Environmental > Aquatic > Freshwater > Lake | place: Lake... | reverse complement strand
GTGCGATACACCGTCGCCTTCGAGACATCGTGCGCGCGGGCAAGCAGGTCGAGCAACAGTTCCTCAGCCTCGAACGCGCCGTCGCGGGCGATGATCGCGTCAAGAATGTCCGCGCGTTCCTGGGTGTACTTCAGGTCGTGGCTCTTGAGGAACCTGCGGAAGACCGAGCACAGCGGCGCGAACGATTGCATCTGCGGTGTGTCGAGCGGTTCGGGAAACAAACCGTCGGTGTTGTCATGGGCGCCTTCGAGCATGGAGCGAATCGTAAGCCGCACCGAAGCTCAGGCGCGCGGGCCGAGGTTGCCGAAGAAGAGCGGCTGCGTGAGGTCAGTGTGCGAAAGGCGACCGAACCGCCCCGCCTTCCGTCTTCCATTCAAAGTCCCATAATAGGTATTATGTAAAGTGGAGTCTGGAGCCGATTGAGGGCATTGGTCTTCTCGCGGTTCAGCCGTGGATTCTCGCGACCAGCCCCTAGCGGTTCAGGATCGCAGCCAGTTGATCGGCTCGGGCTTGATCGCCGCTGGCCGTGGCAGCCTGCACCGCGATCTCGATCGCTCGACGCTGCAAGTGCGTGAGCGGCTCTCCGGGCATGGCCAATGACGCCGCGTCATCGAGCGCCTCGAGCGCCCGAACGGGCTGCGCAAGCCCAAGGCGGGCGCGCGCCAGCGTGGTGCGCGCCGCCAGGCACTGCGGATGCGATCGGCCAAGTTGGCGTTCGATGAGCGGCGCGGCGCGTTCCAGAACCACGACCGCCTCGGCGTACCGTTCGTGCTCGGAGAGAAACGCTGCGTAGTTTGCGTCGTTGGCCAGAGTGACGCGATTGGTTGGTCCGAGTGCACGAAGCGCTCGATCGGCGGTCTGCTTGAACTCGTTTTCAGCGTCGACTTCGCGACCGAGTTTCCGATCGAGCAGCGCCAAACTCTGCGCGAGATTCGCGCTCGCCAACAGCGTGCGCACATCATCGGCGCCAGCGCGTTCAAGGAACGCCGCACGGTTCTCGGTGTAGTACCGCGCCGCCGACTCGGCATCGCCAAGTTCAAGCATCGCGCCCGCAAGATTGTTGCGCGCCGAAAGCGTGTCCTCGTGCGATTCACCCAAGACCTCAGCGAGCGGCGCGATGATGTCGACCAGCAACGCCTTGGCCTCCGCAGTTTGTCCGAGGGCGATGAGCGACTCGGCAAGATTGTTCGCGGCACGCAGCGTGCTTGGATGCCGAGGCCCGAGCAGGCTGAGCTTCGACTTGTAGAGCGATCGCGCGATCGGTTGCGCATCGCCATAGCGCCCGCGTTCAGCGAGCATGAGCGCGAGCTCCTGCTCAGTTTCGAGTTTGCTCATCGCGGGCGTGTTGGGCAGCAGCGATTTGCGCGCGAGCGACTCGCGCAGCAATTCTTCGGCCTGTTGAATGTCGCCGCGCGCGTGAGCGAGTGCCGCGAGATTATGGATTGCATTCGCCGCCACCAAGTCGGCGCCGTTGGCGGCGTGATCAAGCGGCGCTTTCGCGTCGTCGAGCGCGCCTGACTCAACCAACGCGTGACCGATCGCGTTGTCGATCTCGCGTATCGCCATCGAGTCGATGCCAGTGCCTGCAGTCAGTCGCAATGCGCGCTCGCGACGGAATTGCCGCAGTGCCTCGGCAAAGTCGCCCGTGGCCGAATGCGCCAGTCCGAGCGCCGAACGAACCTCGGCCTCAACGACGGGATCGCGCGATTGCCGCTCGAGCTCAAGTTCCGCCTCAACCAGCACCAATCGGAGCAATCGCGGATCAAGCCCCTGCGCCACCGCAGGATCAAGCGCGGTCAGCATCGATCGATTCAGCCGCGCAATCTCACGCCAACGCCCTGCCTGCTGGCGACTTTCGATAACGCCGTAAGTGAGGCCGCCCACCGCAACAGCAAGCGCGCCGATGATGGTCGCCGCGAGAATCAGCGGCGCCTTGTGCCGACGGCCGAATTTTCGCATGCGATACGCGGTGGTCGCAGGCCGCGCGTTGACCGGCTCGCCTGCAAGCCAACGATCAAGTTCATCCGCCAATTCATCGGGCGTCGTGTAACGCCGAGCGGGCGAACGCTCGAGCGCACGCAGCACGATCCAATCAAGTTCATCCTCCATCGCACTGCGCAGCGCGCGCGGAGCGTTGGGAGCCAGCGACGCGCTCGGACGCACCACTTTGCCTTCGGTGATCTGCTTCTGCAAATCGAGCGCGCCCGCCATTCCTTCGCGTTCACTCGTAAACGGGCGCGTTCCAACCAGCGCCTCGAACAACATCACGCCGAGCGACCACACATCGACCCGCCCGTCGATGTCGCCGCTTCCGCCAGCGATTTCAGGCGACATGTACGCGGGTGTCGCAGCCGTCGGTCCCTGCCTGGTCTCGGTGCGCATCGCGTCGTTTCCGACCAACTTTGCAACGCCGAAGTCGATGATGCGCGGCTCGTCGGTCGCGGACATCTCCGCGCCGGCGCCGACACAGCGAACTAACACATTGGCAGGCTTAAGGTCGCGGTGCAGAATGCCCTGGCGATGCGCGTAGCCAATCGCGCGACAGACCAGCGCCAACATGCGCATGCGCGCCTCGAGCGAATCGCGGTTGCGATGACACCATTCATCGAACGGAATGCCGTCCACAAATTCCATCACTAGGTACGGCGCGCCATCGGCGGTTGTGCCGGCGTCGAGGATGTGCGCGATATGCGGATGCTCGAGTCGGGCAAGCGCGATCTTCTCCGCCTCAAATCGACGCAGCGCGTTGGAACCAAGCGCGCTCATGCGAAGAATCTTCACTGCGACTGGCCGCACCACCGGCTCAAACTGTTCGCCACGCCAGACGACTCCGAACGCGCCCTCGCCGATCATCTTGTCCAAACGAACACCACGGACGCGCGGAGGCGGGGCCAAAGGGCCCTTGTCCACGCTTCCGAAGAGAAAATCTGTCGCGAGATGCTTCTCGCCTGGCTCCATAAGCTCGGCCTCGTGCGATCCAACCGTCGTTGCAAATGTAACCGCAGCCCCCCTGCTTCCAAGCGAGGCCGTTCGAACCCATGAAAATAGACTCGGACCTGCCGTCACGATCGACGCACGATCCGGAACGCTCCGTCAGGTAGCGGCGATCGGACCTGCGACAGAACTTGCGACAGAACTGGCAACAGAACTCGCGGTTTGGCCCGCCAAATGCACCGAGCCCAACTTCTCGAGACCGAACGCTTCATGGGTAATCGCCAGCGCCCGCTGCGCGTGTTCCTTACCCAGAATGCACGAAATCTTGATCTCGCTGGTGGTGATGTTGTGGATCGGAATCCCCGCCGCGCCAAGTGCCGTGAACATCCTGCTGGCAACGCCGACATGACTCTTCATGCCCGCGCCGACGACGGAAATCTTCGCCAAGCCGATCTCGATCGCCAGCTCACCCGTGCCAACGCGATCGAGCACCTGCGACGCCGCGATCTTGACATCGGCAAGGTCGCTGTGATCGACGGTAAACGAGATCGACGCGATCTCGCCGAACTCCGTCTGCATGATGTCGTCGACCATGATGCCCGCCTTGGCAACAGCATCGAACAGCATGCCTTGCACGCCGGGATTGTTGGGAATGCGGCGCAGACTCACTCGACCAAGATCCGGCTTGAGCGCCGCACCAACAACCATGACTTCTTCCATATCAGCAGTCTCCCTGCAGATCATCGTCCCTTCATCAGGACGCTGACTGTGACGAACATGAATGGGAACACCGTAGCGCTCACCGAAGAGCACCGCGCGCGGATGCATGACTTGCGCGCCGAGCGAGGCAAGTTCGAGCATCTCTTGGTAACTGATCCGCTGCAGTTTGGACGCCATCGGCACCAGTCGTGGGTCGGCGGTATAGACGCCATCGACATCGGTGAAGATCTCGCAGCAACCTCCGTGGTCGCAAACACGCAGCGCCGCGGCGAGGGCAACGGCAGTGGTGTCCGAGCCACCGCGCCCGAGGGTGGTGATCTCGCCGTCGCGGGAAAGCCCTTGAAAGCCGCACACCACGGGCACGCGTCCGCGCGCGAGCTCTGACTCGAGCCGCTCCGCGTCGACGCGAATGACTCGGGCTCGGCCAAACGCACCGTCCGTGGTGATCCCCGCCTGTCCGCCCGTCAGGCTCGCGGCGGCAACGCCGATCTTCTCGAGCGCCATCGCAACCAGCGCAACCGAAACCTGCTCACCCGTCGCCATCAGCATGTCCAACTCGCGTCGAGAAGGCTTGTCGCAGACACGGGAAGCGAGTTCGATGAGCTCATCGGTCGCGTGGCCCATCGCGCTCACGACGACGACAACGCGATGACCCTCGTCAACGCGCTGCTTGACCCGCGCAGCGCATCGAGCGATGCGGCTTGGATCGCCGACCGAAGTACCGCCGAATTTCTGTACGAAGAGCGCCATGCGTGCATCCATGCAGCCGAACAGCCATCGAGGGGCTGTTGCAGGCTACGGGAAATCTACACGCTTTTAGCGACCGCAGTCGCACGGAAGTCAGGACACCCAGGCAGCGCGATCGCGGTCGGATCGCTCCGAACGCTTGCGCGCGCTCTCGTCGAGAATGCGCTTTCGCATGCGAATGGAGCCAGGAGTAACTTCGACGAGTTCGTCGCCCTCGATGTACTCGAGCGCAGCCTCCAGCGAATAGTCGCGGGCGCCGCGGAGGACGACCGTTTGATCCTTGCTGGTTTCACGAAAGTTGGACAACGGCTTCATGCGGGTGATGTTGATCACCAGATCATTGTCGCGGTTGTGCTCGCCGACGAGCTGCCCGAGGTAAACCTGCTCGCCCGGACGGACGCAGAAGATTCCGCGATCGGAAAGACCTTCGATGGCATACGCAGTCACGCGTCCACCCTCGAGGGCGATCATCACGCCGTTCTTTCGCTTCTGCATCACACCGCGCAACGGCTTGTACGCCGAGAAAGTGTGGTGCATGACGGCCTCTCCGCCAGAAGCGTTGAGGATGCGCGTGCGCAGGCCGATGAGACCACGCGCGGGAATTTCGGCCTCAACATGCATGCGGCCGGCGCGTTCTTCCATCTTGAGAATCTCAGCGCCGCGGGAACCGAGAAGTTCGAGCGCTCCGCCGAGTCCCGAACCACCGACATCAAGCGAAAGTCGCTCGTAGGGTTCGCAGGTCACGCCGTCGATCTCGCGTTCAATGACTTCTGGCTTGCCAACGGTGAGCTCGAAGCCCTCGCGGCGCATATTCTCGAGAAGCACGCCGAGGTGGAGCAAGCCGCGACCAGACACATGGAATTCGTCGGCCGAATCGCCTGGGGTCACGCGCAGCGCAACATTGGTTTCAAGCTCGCGATCGAGGCGCTCGCTGATCTGGCGGCTGGTGACAAACTTGCCTTCGCGACCACCAAACGGACCGTCGTTGATACGAAAGACCATGTGCAGCGTCGGCTCATCGACCTTGACCCGCTCCATCGGAATCGGATTGTCGACATCGCAAAGCGTGTCTCCGATATCGATCTTGCCGAGTCCTTCGACCGCGCAGAGATCGCCAGCGGGAATCTCGCTCACCTCTCGGCGCGCAAGACCTTCGAAACGATTGACCTTGAGCACGCGAACCTTGCGGACGCTGCCATTGGCGCAGCAGACCGAAACTTGCGCGCCGCCCCTGAGAATGCCGCCGTAGACGCGACCGATGGCGATGCGTCCGACATAGTCGCTCCAAGCAAGGTTGGTCACGAGCATCTGCAGCGGAGCGGTTTCGTCGGCGACTGGTGCGGGCACGCGCTCGACGATTTCCTGGAACAACTCATCGACGCCCTTATCGCGGGTGTCGATACTGCGCGCGGCCCAGCCGTCACGGCCGGAAGCGTAAATCACGGGGAAATCAAGCGCATGGTCGTCAGCGCCGAGATCGACGAGAAGGTCGAAGATCTCGTTCATCACGCCTTGGACGCGCGCTTCTGGACGATCGCACTTGTTGATGACCACGATCGGCTTCAGTCCAAGCTCGAGCGCTTTGCCCAAGACAAATCGCGTCTGCGGCATCGGGCCTTCAAGCGCGTCGACAAGCAGCAGGCAACCGTCGGCCATGCGCAATACGCGCTCGACCTCTCCACCGAAATCGGCGTGGCCTGGAGTGTCGAGGATGTTGACGCGGTAGACCTCTCCGCGGCGCGGACCAGCGCGAATCGTGTAGGTCACAGCGCAATTCTTCGCAAGAATCGTGATGCCACGCTCGCGCTCGAGCGGGTTGGAGTCCATGACGCACTCGCTACCTACATCAAGCTTGACGACTCCAGATTGCGAAAGCATCGCATCGACGAGTGTCGTCTTGCCATGGTCAACGTGAGCGATGATTGCGATGTTACGAAGATTCGGATCGGCCATAGGAAAACTCGGGGGAAGAGGGAAAGTGTAGCACGAACCCGTAGTTCCACCAATAGCTTTACTTGAACGATGTTTAGATCCCGTAGAGAGGACGCAACTTGCCCTCGAGATGACGCATGAGCGGCTCGGCGGAAAGCGGCTTGCCTGTCACGCGCTGCACCAGTTCTGAAGGCGAATAACGGCGACCGTGCGCATGAATGTTGGTGTTGAGCCACTTCTTCAAGCCACCGAATTCGCCGCGCGTAAAGCCATCGACGAGCCCCGGCATCTGCTCGCACGCCGATTCAAAGAATTGCGATGCGTACAAACTTCCAAGCGTGTAAGTCGGAAAGTAGCCCATCGCGCCCATCGACCAGTGGATGTCCTGAAGGCAACCTCGTCGGTCATCGGGAACATCAAGTCCAAGCATCTCCTTGTAGAGCTTGTTCCAAACCGTCGGAATGCCCGCGACCTCAAGCGATCCACCGATGACGGCGCGCTCGATTTCAAAGCGGACCATCACATGCAGGTTGTAAGTCGCCTCATCGGCTTCAACGCGGATGAACCCAGGCTCCACGACATTCGCGGCGCTGTACAAATCATCTGGTGAGAAACGCGCAGCGTCGCCCTCGACAATTCCAAGCATGCGCGGCCCGAGCCAAGTCCAGAAAGCGCGGCTACGCCCAACCTGATTCTCCCACAGCCGACTCTGGCTCTCGTGAATTCCCAACGAAATCGCTTCTCCGAGCGGCGTACCGATGCGTGAGAAATCAAGCCCTTGCTCGTAGATTCCGTGTCCCGACTCATGCATGGTCGACCCGAGCGCGTCGTTGATACAGCGCTCGTTGTAGCGAGTGGTCATGCGCACATCATTGCAATGGGTGCCGCCGCAAAACGGATGGGTCGATCGATCAAGGCGTCCGCGATTGAAATCGAAGCCGATCGATTCGGCGACAAACTTGGAGAGGATCTCCTGCTTGTCGATGCCGACGAAATAGTCGTTGAACCCATCCGCTGGCTTGCGCGATGATGCGCTGATCTCCCCGATGAACTTCTGCAGCCGCGGGCGCAGCGGATCGAACACTTCAGACACTTGCTTGGCCGTGCATCCAGGCTCATAGAGATCGGCGAGCGCATCCCAGCGCTCGCCTCCCGCAGCAAATCCGTAGCAATCGGCTTGCACGCGAAGCAGCGCCACCAGTTTCACCAGCCAAGGCGAGAAACGCTTGAAATCACTGGCTGCGCGCGCCTCCGCCCACTCATGCTTGGCGATGCTCGATGTCTTGGCCATCTCTTCGACCAGACTCGCGGGCAACTTGGTCGCCTTGACATGGTCGCGACGCGCCTCGCGCACGAGCGCAGCGATCTGCCCGTCGGCCATAGCCGCCTTGTCCGATTCAACTGCGGCAATCAGATCGCCGCGCTCCATCGAAGACAAACGCTCGTGAACCATGCGCGCAATCAGCGCTTGCTGCCTTGCGCGCCATTCAAGTCCGCCCGAGGGCATCTGCGTTTCCTGATCCCAGTCGAGCAGATTGTTCGAAGTCGAGAGCAGTGCAGTTTCCTGCAGATGGTGGACGAGTGCGTCGATTGGGGACTTGGTGGTCGTGGTCATGGGATGCTCCAGGAATCCGCAGTGTAGACAGCAACAGAAACATCGCGCCCCCCTCGGATGAGGGAGGCGCGATGGTCGAGTCATTGCAATGAAGGGAACGATTACTTGGCGGCCGCTGGCGCCGTGTTGACCTTCGGGGCCGGGCTGACTGGCTTGAGCACTTCGAGAAGCTTGGCCTTGTCGCCAGTGGTGCGGTTCATCGCGTGATCAAGGGCGGTCCATCCCTTCTCATCGACCGCTGCGGGATCCGCATGAGCCGCGAGGAGCAACTGAACCTTCTCTGCAGATCCGCTTGCCGCTGCGAGGTGAAGCGCGGTCTGACCGGCCTTGTTCTTCGCCTTCACATCGGCACCTTCGTCCAGCAGCATCTTCAGGCTCTCAGGCTTGCCGGTGCGCGCGCCGCGGAGAAGCGGAGTGTCACCAGTCTGCTTGTCGGCGGCCTTGAGATCGGCGCCGCTCTTGACCAGGATCGCAACAGTCTGGGGCTGACCCAGTCCTGCGGCCCAAATCAATGGCGTCCATCCGTTGTCGTCGGTGGCCTTCACATCCGCGCCCTTCGAGAGCAGGAATGCGACGGTCTCGGGCTTGCCGAAGCCAGCGCACCACAGCAGCGGAGTCGATTGGATCTGGTCGCGAGCATTGACATTCGCGCCCTTCTCCACCAGGAACTTGACTGTTTCGAGATCAGTCTCGACCGCTCCCCAGAGTGGAGTGCGACCCTGACGATCCTTGATGTTCGGATCGGCCTTGGCCGCGACGAGCACTTCCATGGCCGGTCGATTTGCACCCTTGGCAGCCCAGTGCAGCGCCGTGCGCGAACCTGCGCGGTCGCGCTCATTGACATCGGCGCCCGCTGCGATCAGCGCGCTGACCTTAGCGAGGTCGCCCGCGCGAACGGCGTTGACCAAGTCGGTCGTGCCCGGTCCCGGAGGAGTGACAGGCGGCATCGGTGGTGAATTAGCGGAAATTGCACGCTTTACCAGCATGGTCATGCTGACAGCCTTGGGATTGTCCGTCTTGATCATGATCTTCGGCTGGCGGCCAGCCTCTTCCCACATCGGCCAGTCGACGACGAGCACATGCTTGGTGGCTGCGTCCATCGGCGGATTCTTGATGACGGGCGGAACGATCTCGGTGATCTTGAAGGCGATGCCTTCGGTCGACTCAAGAACGATTTCGGTGGGCTTGACGCCCGCTGCGGCTGCATCGGTCGGCGACTCGATGATGTCTGGGGTCATGGTCACATAGGCGACAACATCGCCCTCGACCGAAAGCACCACGGGAGCGTGACCCTCAATCTGGAAAGTCACCTTCTTGCTGAGCTTGATGCCCTGCTTCGGGCCGGGGCGCAGCGTGATCTCGCAATCGCCAGTCGCACCAGGAGCAATCGGATCCTTCGGCCAGTTCGGCGTCGTGCATCCGCAACCAGGAATCGCCTTGGAAATGCGAATCGGCTTGTCGGTCACATTCTTGATCTTGATGGTGATCGTCTTGGGGACATCAGCGATCATCTCGCCCATGTCAGCGATCGGCGGCTCGAAATGAATCGACGGCGGCTCGTTCGGATCGAAGTTCTGCAGCGGTTCGCCGTTCAGATCCTGCGGCTTGGACGAACCAATCACATCCTTGATGTTCTGCTTCACGAAGCCGTCCGACACGCCATCGGGCGCAGCGCCAGGGACAACAGTCGGAGCGGGTGCGGGAGTGGGCGAAGTAGAAGGCGTGCCCGGTGGCAGCCTTTGTGGCTTCGGTGGGTTCTGCGCGGTCGCTCCAGTGGCGATCACAGCAGCAAGCGCGGTCGAGACACACAGACCAATCCAGTTCCAACTATCGCGTCGCATGTCGTTTCCTTTGTTGAGGTCGTGGTGGTCCACGAAATCTTGCCTTGCCCTGTCCTTCGAACTCCCCAGTCGGGGGAGAGGACTGTATCGGACGGCATACCGCTATGGATCGAACAGAGTTGAAGCAAACTCGATTCTGCTGACCAAGTTTGCCTGTTGGATCCGCGAACCCTCGGCGTGGAGATACACTGCCCCCCCCATTTCGAGGTCAACGCATCCATGAGCACCGCAAATCTCGCCGAGCATCTCCAGCGCCCCGCCCTTCGCCGTATCCACCCGGTCCAACTGCAGAAGGACAACCAGGTGTTTCTCGGACTGCAGGACCCCTGCATGCTCTGCACGCAGATGATGGTGGTCCCGCCGCAGGCGTTTCAAGTGATGCAATTTTTCAACGGCGAGCGCTCGATCGACGAGATCGCTGAAGGGTTGAAACTGGCCGACACCGCCCCACTGCTCGAATTGGTTCAGAAGCTCGACGAGTTCGGGCTGCTCTGGGGCCCCACTTGCGAGGCGCTTGAGGACAAGAAGAAGGCCGAGTTGGCCGCCAACGGCGCCTTTGCCGCGGGCGCCACCAAGAGCCTCGGCGAGGATCCCGCAGTGATTCGCGCGCAGTTGGAGAAATGGCTCGACGAGGCAGAGGACGCGGAAATCGATGAGTCGATCGTGGGCATTGTTTCCTGCCATCTTGATTACGGTCGCGGACATCCCGTCTACGCGTCGAGCTACCGCACCATTGCCAAGGGACCGAAGCCCGATCGCGTGGTCCTTCTCGGTACCAATCATTTCGGTCTGGGTGATGGCGTTGTCGTTTCCGATGTTGGATTCGAATCACCGCTCGGCCGCATGCCCGTCGACGCGAAAGTCATTGAGCATCTGCGCGCCGCGACCGGTCGCAAGCTCTTCATCGACATCCTCGACCATGTGCCCGAGCACTCGATTCAGCTGCATATCCTTTGGATTCAGCACCTCTATGGCAACATCCCCGTCATCGCCGCCTTGGTTCCCGATCCAGTTGTCGGGCTCATGAGTGATGATGGCGAGCGTGTTGGGGTTGACGAGTTTGTTGCGGTGTTAGGCAAGGCGCTCGACGCCCAAGGCGGACGGACGCTGTTTGTTGCCAGCGCGGACATGTCGCATGTTGGCCCTGCCTTCGGCGAGCCTGCGGCCATCGGCGACCAGCGTCGACGCGAAGTCGAGCACCACGACCGTGCGATGATGAAGGAATTCATCGCGAGTCCCGACCGACTGATCGAGGGAATGCGCGCGCAGAAGAACCCGACCCGTTGGTGCTCGGTCGGCGCGATGACCGCCGCCGTACGCCTGGCAAAGCCTTCGAGCATCGAGCTCATCGACTACCGTCAGGCCGTCGACGAACAGGGCAACGCGCTGGTTTCCAGTGCATCCATGGTGCTGTTGGCTTGATGACGAGTTTCCGATGATTGCCGTTGTGCAACGCTGCAGCCGAGGTGAGGTCCGCGTTGGCGGCGATCGCGTTGGTGCGCTGGGCGAGCGTGGCGGACTTGTCGTGTTACTCGGCGTTGAAACCGGCGACACCATCGATCACGCGCGCAAGATGGGCGACAAACTCATCAAGCTGCGCATCTTCGAGGACGGCGACGGAAAGATGAATCTCGCGGTCGCCGAAGTTGGCGGCAGCATTCTTGTGATCAGTCAATTCACCCTCGCGGGCGATTGTTCAGGCGGAAATCGGCCGAGTTTCGTGCGCGCGGCGCGTCCGGAGGCGGCGGAGCCTCTGGTCAACGAGGTGGTCGCCCGCATCGCCGAGTCAGGGCTTGCCGTCGAGACCGGTCGATTTCGCACCGAGATGAAAGTCGACATTCTGAACGACGGTCCCGTGACATTGATCGTTCGCGTCGGCTAGCACCAATCGAATTCGATCGCGCGTTCTGCGTCACTTTCGCGCGGGAAGCGATCGCCCCAGCGCACTGAGGACTTTCTTGAGGTCTTCCCAAACCTGCGCCCGTGTTTCAACGGTGTAACTTCGAAGCAGGTACGCGGGATGGAATGTCGGCATCACCTGCACCTCAAACGGTTCGCCTTGCGCGACGCCGAGTTTGAGACTGACGAAATTTCCGCGCAGTCGGGTGATTCCCAATTCGCTGGCAACAAGCAATTTGGTCGCGGGTCCACCGAGCGTCACGATGACCTTCGGGCGAATGATCGACAACTGTGCAAGCAGGTATGGCCCACAGCGATCAACTTCTTGCGCGAGCGTCGCGTGATTTTCTGGCGGACGGCACTTGATGACATTCGCAAGATAGACCTCGCTTCGCGCGAGCCCCATCGCCGCGATCATCTCGTCGAGCTTCTCGCCAGCGCGGCCGACGAACGGCCTGCCCTGCTCGTCTTCGTTCTCGTTGGGAGACTCGCCGACGAACACCAACTCTGCGTCGGCGGGGCCTTCGCCAAACACTAAGTTTCGGTGCGCGACCGAGCTGTTGCAATGCGCGCACAAACTGGCGTGCAGCTGTTCGAGTGCCGCGAGCTGGTCGGCGCGACTTGCTCCGGCAGGAGGGACAATTCGATCGACGATTGGAGCGATGATCTCCGTCACGACTCCGGTCGAAATCGAAGCGATTCCCGTGGGCACATTGCTGTCGGCCACCCGCGCCACCGAACGCTCGGGCGCTGGCCGACGCGCTGGCCCGTCGTCGGAGCCGCTGACAGCGATCGGCGGCGTGCTGTTGCGTCCGGTCGCAAAGAGTGCTGAATCAAACCCTCGCGCGACGGCGGGGGCAGATGCGCGCACCGAATTGCCGGCAGGCGTCGACGCCGCCGTTTGCACGGACGACGCTGTGACGCCCGGCAAAAGCAGAACCTCCTCCACGCCGAGGAGGAGGTCTGTTTCAACCTCGAGTCTTCCGCGTCGGAGGAGGTCCGTCATTTGCTCGCGCCTTGTTGGTGGCTGACCAGTGTTCGTGCGGACGCGTGCCTAACGCATGCGACCACGTTTACTAAAACGGCCGCATCAACGCTTGCGCTGGTCACGAGAGGCCGAAGACTTGCCCGACGAAATCTTTGTCGTGGCCTCGACCTTGCCAGCCTTCGCGGGCTTCGGAGTCACGATCTGCACCATCGACTGAGTTCGCAGCACCAGGCCGCAATCAGAACGAAGGTGATAACTCTGCAGATGAGTCTCGCTACGGAAGTGCTGCACATCGATGAGCGACAGGTTCGGCTTTCCAGCTGCGTCGGTCCAGACCGAAAGCAGCGAGTCGTTCTCGCGCGCGTGCTGCATCATCTCCTTGTAGGTTCCGAGATAAAGATGATCGGAGAGCGTTTCGGTCTGCATGGTGGTCATGTAGACGATGTTCTCCGCGATCTTCTCTTCGAAATCGCGCTCGCCCGCGCAAGGCAACGCGGCAATGAGACCGCGGTCAGGAATCTGATCGATGTGCTCGACAACGATCTCCGACATGCAGAAACCATTGAGGGTAAAGCGCAGGCTATGACCGCCGCGGAAGATCCACGCCTCTGTCTCGTAGTCGCCATGCTGCACGCGCTTGCGCCCTTCGATTCCAAAGAACTCCGGGTGGAGAGCCTTGCGGAAGGCGAGCATGTGATAGCTCTGGAGGCTCGAATTCTTCGAGGTGGTGCCAGCGGAAACGCCCAACGGCGCGCCTGAAGAAGCGCTCGCCGAAGTGCCGAGCGAGTTGGTGGGATTGGACCTTGCGCCAACCAGGCCGCCAATCGGGCCGCCAATCGGGCCGCCAATCGGGCCGCCCGTGTTGCCGCCCGTGTTGCCGCCAGTACTGCCAGCGGGGAAAGCGTTTGTGTCGTCGTGTTCGTGTTGCATGTATTCCTGTATCCATCATGCTCGGGTTCGGACCGAGCCTCTGGCCTTCTTCGGCCCCTCGAGGCGATCGTCTACCAGCCAAAGGCAGGTAGGACTTCGCCAATACAAAACTTCATCGAGCTTCTTCGAGCTTCTTCAAGCTTCTTCGAGGTTTGCAGCTGCGGCCGCTGCCGTGCGAGTGCCGCGTTTGAGCGCCAACGGGGCGCCCATCCAAATGCCCCTGTGGCTGTTGGGTGGGTATCTTTGCGTTTTGTCGGGCAAAGACAAGAGAAAAAACCAAACTTCCCCACGATGGAGTGGGAGCAAGCGGTTGTGGGAGTTCTGATTTTGCGCGCAACATGCGGTAGAGCATTGGCAGAAAGCGCCTGAAAAAATTACGAGCCTGCGCGCAAAAAGGCGGATGGCCTGCCCTACTCGGACAGGCCATCCATTGCTGCATGCACCGCTAAGCCGAGTTCTGTTCCTGATCGATTGCGCGATCAAGCAACGGCCATTTCTCTGGGCCGGCGATTGCCCGCCGGCTCTAGCGCGCTACCTGTTCCAGCCCCGCGGACCACGGAGGCGCGGCCAGCCCAAAGGCTGACCGAGCGGAACGATTTGCACTTGCACGAGGTGGGGTTTGCCCTGCCCCGACCGTCACCGGTCGGGCGGTGCGCTCTTACCGCACCGTTTCACCCTTACCGCAGAACGCAGCCGAAGCCTTGTCCTGAGGCGGTTTGTTTTCTGTGGCACTTTCCCTGACCCTGCAGCGGGTCGGTGGGTGTTACCCACCACCTTGTCCTACCGTGCTCGGACTTTCCTCCCTGCCCCTTGCGGAGCCGAGCGACCGTTCCGGTGCAGAGGCGAGTCTAACCACGAGCGGCCATCGGCAAACAAGATCCACGGAGGACTTGAGCAATCCCAAAGATTTGGTATGCTCGCCCATTCGCCCCAGACTGCCGTGGGGCCGAAGAAGGAACCAAGACATGTACGCGATCATTGAAGACAGCGGTACCCAGATCAAGCTCCAAAAGGGCGATGTCATCGACATCGACCTGCGCGACGCCGACGACGGCTCAACCCTCACCTTTGATCGGGTGCTTGCGGTGGGCGATGTTGCAGGCACTACCCCCGCGAAACTCGGACTCCCCTACCTCACTGGCGCGACGGTGACGGCAAAGGTCCTCGGCGAAGCCGATGGACCCAAGCTTCTCGTCGGCAAGTACAAGCGCCGCAAGGGCTATCGCAAGACGATTGGCCACAAGCAGCACTACATTCGCATTGAGGTTCTCTCGATCAACGCGTGATCGTCGGCACAGCATCCACCCCGGATTGCTCCGCTGACCCGCACTGTGTTTGAAAATGAGTCAAGGCCGCGTCTTCGGGCGCGGCCTTCTCTTTGATTCATATTGCCCAACTGGCGTGTGTGCTGCATGCGGCCATATCGCGCATTAGTCGTCGCGCGGCACTAGTTCCACAGGGTCTACATCGAAGCTGCGAAGCATCGCCTCGACGCTCTCACTGTGGGCAGTGCGGGCGGAGAGGCGAATGGTGTCGGCAAGCGCGGCGATGCGCAAGCGCATGCGGCGATGCCCATCATCGATCGAGCGCGCCGCCATCTGTCCCGCCATCTTGCCCGCCATCTGTCCCGAACTGCGCGTCGTGGTCGGTCGCTCCGCTTCGAGGATAGTCTGGATCGTCGGTTCATCGCCATCGAACTCGATGCGTGTTTCCTCGACCCATGATCCGTCGCGACGACGCCACGCGACCAACGCCGAAGCCACAGTCGCAAGTCCGCCGTCACCGACGATCGTGAAACTCGTCGCATCCGCGCCCGCGCCGACCGCGAGCGTGCCGAGGCCGCGTTGCCCGATCAGACTGGCGGTGATGGTTCCCTCATGCACACCGAATGCGGTCACTTCGTCGATCGGTCCGAGTACCGCGAGCGCTGCCGCCGCCGCAACTCGCAGACCTTCGGCGAGGTGGAACTCGTTGGGCACCGCAACGGCGGCCTGAAACACCGCGACCCTTCCGAAGGTCTCGCAGATGCTCTGCAGCGCGCGGCCGGTTTGCATGCGGCGAAAGCTCGGTGCAGTCTCGCACTGCGGAATCGCCAGCAGAAACGGAAGTTCGTACGCGCCCGCGATGATCGCGATGTCCTCTTGCTCGAGCGCCTCGCGATCGGGCTCGCCAAGCGGCGCGCTGCGATCGATCCACAGGGTTTCATGTGTTGCCACTGCGAGTTGGCGCAAATCGTCAAAGGGCTCCGCGCCAAACCGGTCCGCCAGTAGACGGCGGATACGCGGATCCTCGCAGCCGATGCGCGTGGGCGCGAGTCGTGGATCGGACAGGATCCGCATGGCGCGATCAGCGCGCGACGGTTCGATCCAGGCGGAAATCTGGCGGGCTTCAAACGGGTGATGCATGAGCGACCCCCGAGGTCGTCAGTTCGCCACGGTCGAATCGCGCTCGATACGCACTGAGTCGTTCGAGCGCGCCGTCGATGGTGGCGTCTTTCTTGCAGAAGGCAAAGCGCACGAGCGACTTCGCCTTGGACTTGTTTGCGTAAAAAGCCCCGGGCGGAATCGCAGCGACTCCGCCGTATTCGACAAGATGTCGGCAGAAGGCAAAGTCGTCAGCGAAGCCGAACGAACTGTGGTCGGCGAGCGCGAAGTAACTTCCCTGCGGCGCCTCGCAAGTAAAGCCACAGGTCCGCAGCCCGCTGATCATCCGATCGCGGCGCGCACGATATTCAGCCCTGAATCCATCGAAGTAAGAATCGGGAGCGTTCATCGCCACCGCCGCTGCGGCCTGCAACGGCGTCGGCGAGCAGAAGGTGGCGAACTGATGGGCGGCGCGCACCGCAGCGGCGAGAGGCGCAGGCGCGATCGCCCAGCCGACCTTCCAGCCGGTGAAGGAGAATGTCTTGCCGAGGCTGCCGAGCACGATGGTGCGCTCGCGCATGCCCGCCTCGGTCGCCAGGGTTCGATGCGGCGTTTCGTACCAGAGTTCCTCGTAGACCTCATCGCTGATGACAATGAGATCAAACTCGTTGGCGACGCGCACGATCGCGGCGCGTTCGGCATCGTCGAGAATTCGCCCGCTCGGATTGTGCGGGCTGTTCACCAACAGCATGCGCGTCTTCGTGGTGATTGCCGCTCGCAGCGCGATTTCGTCGACGCGAAATCCTGGCGCTTCGAGGGTCACGATCTTGGGCACGCCCCCCGCCATGACAACCGCCGCTGGGTAGGAATCGTAGAAAGGCTCGAACAAAACGACCTCATCGCCTGGCTCAAGCAGCGCGAGCATGCAGTCGACGATCGCTTCGGTTGCGCCGCAAGTCACCACCACATCGCGTTCGGGGTCGTAGGCCAGACTACTGGTCCGCTCGAAACGATCGACGATTGCCTTGGTCAGTTCGGGAAGCCCCGTCATGCGGGCGTATTGTCCGCGTCCATCGCGGATCGCCTTGATCGCTGCTTCCTTGAGGAACTCAGGCCC
>Ga0114978_10001978_pt1 | contig 17088 bp, 12 predicted proteins | sample S_140212_EF_Meta_FD_87027 | JGI IMG/M metagenome (GOLD analysis project Ga0114978, IMG submission 87027) | Freshwater microbial communities from Lake Simoncouche, Canada to study carbon cycling - S_140212_EF_MetaG | ecosystem: Environmental > Aquatic > Freshwater > Lake | place: Lake... | reverse complement strand
CCTCGGCAAGCTGCTCGCAACATATTATTTTTTTGACGAAGCGGCTGAGATCGCCAGGCACATCCAGCACGGCGAAACCGAAAACAACGCTTCGCGCGCGGTGCTCGGCGTCTCCTACGAAGACCTCGGCACCGGTGTTGCGCGCAGTTGGAACCTGCCCGAAAAAATCGTCAACAGCATGCACCACCAGGGCGGCTCGCATGCGCCCAAGCCGGGCACGCCCGCCGACAAGCTGAAGCTCACGGCCAATCTGGCGGCCGCGCTGTGCCGGGTCGCCGGCGAAACCGCGCCCGCGCGCAAAACCGCCGAACTCGAGGAACTGAACCGCAAGTTCGGTGCCAGTCTCAATCTGGGCAAGGGACAACTCTCGGCGGTGGTCGAAGACTCGATCACGCAGTTTCTCGCGGAATCCGGCATGTTCGTGGCGGAATCCGGCAAGAGCCGGGTGCTGCAGGCGATCACCCACTGGTCGGGGAACAATGTCAAAAGCCCCGAGACGGCGGACGACGGCGCCGGCAGCGCGTCCGCTGGCACGCCGGCACCCGCGCCGGACCCGGACACTATCGATGAATTCGTTAACCGCACGGTAACGATCGCCGCCGCGTCGCCGCTGCCCGACGGCGCCGGCGCCGCCGCTACGCTGACCGCCGGCATCCAGGATATTACCAACACACTGGTCGGCGACTACAACCTGAACGACGTGCTGCGCATCATTCTGGAAACCATGTACCGCGGCATGGGGTTCTCGCAGGTGCTGCTGTGCACGCGCGATGCGCGCAACAACCGGCTGCAGGCACGCTTCGGCTTCGGCGCGCGCATCGACGAGTTGCTCAAGAACTTTGTTGTGCCGCTCGGCCAGCCGCAAAACGTGTTCCAGATCGCGCTCGACAAGAACGTCGATCTTTTCATTGCCGACGCGCGCGCCGGCAATATCGCCGGCCGCATCCCGGCGTGGTACCGCGAAAAAATCAATGCGCCGACATTTCTTCTGCTGCCTCTCGTCATCAACAAGAAGGTCATCGGACTCTTTTACGCCGACCGCGACCAGGCCGGCGAGTTGACGATAGAGCCAGATCAGCTGCGCCTGCTGAAGACACTGCGCAACCAGGCGGTGCTCGCCGTGCGCCAGAAGTTTTAGGGTGCAAACCGCATTACCCGGGGGAATATCCCGCAATCCCCATGCGTTACTACGGTCAAATCCGCAAACAGAAAACAGTGTAGCCGCAAAGAACTGAGGGATTTTCAGCCGTGAGCATCCGCGCCAGACTTCTGCTGCTTATGCTGTTCGCCACGCTGATCCCGGCGCTGGTCGGCGGCATCAGCTTTTTACCGCAGCGCGAATCGCAGATCGCCGATGCCAAGCGCGAACTCGCGACCGCGACGCGGCAGGTCGCGCAGGCCCTGACCGACACGGTGCGCAGCACCGCGCAACTACATTACGGGCTGTCACGCGCGCGCGACTTCGACACCCAGGACCGCGCCGCCTGCTCGCGATTTCTGACCGACGTGCTCAAAGAGCATCCCCAGTACACCGGCATCCTGACGATAAAACCGGACGGCCAGCTGTTTTGCGATTCCTTGCGCACGGGCAGGAAGCTGGGCCTCACTGATCGCCAGTATTTTCAGAAAGCGCTCAAAGACAAGAACCCGCTCGCCGTCGAAGCCGCGTTCGGCCGCCTGACCGGCATGGGCGTGCTGCAGATCGCCTACGGCGTGCGCAACCCCGATGGCGAAACCAAGTTCGTGCTGCTGGCGTCGCTCGACCTGGAAAAATACATGCACGCGCGTATGCAGGCGCTGCCTATCGGCGACGCGCGGATCGCGCTAATGGACCGCGTTCATCGGCGGTTCCAAATTGTTTTTGCGACCGCTTCTGGCCTGAAAGGCCCTAAAGCCCGCCCGCGCTGCCCAGCATAGTCGAGAGTTTCAACTGCAGCCCATCTTCGGCGGCAGCGCAGGCGCTGCATGCCGCGGCCGCAACCTGTACGCGCGGCGGCGCCTGAACCTTGGCCGCTTCGACAGCGCGTGGCGCATTCGGCGCCACCACGCCGATCAGAACGGCGGCAACCAGCATCGTGACTACCATCGCGGCGCCCGCCGCGGAATACGGCCGCAGCACCGTCAACCAGCTGCGTAAACCGGCAGGCACCGGCTGCAGTGCCACGCGCTGCGCGGCGGCGGCGGTCACGAACTCGCGGTCCTGATGTAATTGGGCTTCCCACGCGCGGCTTGCCGCAGCTTCGGCGGCGGCACGCGCGATGGCGGCCTGCTCGGCCTTGGCGGCGATTTTTTGCGCGGCACTGGCCTGTGCAGCCGCAGCGCGTTCTGCGCTCAACGTGGACCGCAGCTGCAATTCGTGTTGCCGTTCCGCGGTCGCGCGGTCGCGCGATGAGTTCTCGGCATCCTGCTCGGCGGCGGCGGCCATGCGTTCGGCGGTAATTCGCTCGTCGTAAGCGTGCCTCGCGCGTTGTTCCGCCAGCAGGCGGTCTTGCGTGGCGAGCAGGACGTCGCGCTCGCCGTCGGCGCGTTTATTCGCAGCGACGGCAAACTCGAACTCGGCGCGCGCGCGCGTTGCGGCCACCGCAGCCAGGGCATGATCCGCGTGCTCGCGCGCTTTCGCGGCGGCGCAAAGCCGGCGTTCATTATTGCGGCGCTGACCCGTCGCAGCCATTGCCGTGGTTTCCGCGCGGCAGCGCTCCTCCAGTTCGCGCGCGAGCGCATGCTCAAGCTCAGCGCGCCGTTCTGCCTCCGCGCGCACCACCAGTTCCAGACTGCGCTTATGGTCGGCGGCAGCGAGCGCCGCGGCTTCTGCCTCCCGGCGGTCTGCCATCTCGCGCTGCGAGGCGGCCTCGGCTTCGGCGCGCGCATTTGCCGTCGCGGCGAGTTGCCGTGCCAGCGTGGTGCGTTCTTCAGCGGCGCGGCGCGCGGCGCGGTCGGCTTGCGCGGCCGCGCGGGCAGCCGCAATGGCCTCCTGCTCGCGTTTCAGGCATTCTGCCGCTGCCTGCATGGCCGCGGCGTCGACGCGTACACGCAGCTCGGCGGTGTCTGCCAAATCGCGCTCGGCTTGTTCACGCATGCGGGCGGCCGCGAGCGCTTCGCTTTCCGCCGCGTGACGTATTTCTATTCCGACGATCGCGTCGTGGTCGGCAGCGGCGCGTGCCTGCGCCTGCGCCGCATAGTCGACATGCGCCTGGGCGTGCAACTCCGCCGCCGCTATCGCATTGCGTTCCGCGACCAGCGCAACCTGCTGCTGCTCGAGCTCACGCGCCTGCGCTTGCGCGCTCAATTTGGCGGCGTTAAGCGCCAACTGCTCGGCATCGACACGCGCCTGCGCAATGCGCTCGAGTTCCGCTTCCGCCGCGAGGCGTGTTTCGGCGTCGCTGCGCGCCTGGGCTTCCAGCGTGAGCCGGTCCTCGGCTTTGCGTTTGAATTCGCTTTCGGTGGCGATGCGCGCGCGCGTGACTTCAGCGGTCAGCGCGTCGAGTTCAGCGCGCGCCTGCGCAAGCGCCGCGGCTTCGCGTTCGGCTTCGGCCAGCGCGGCGGCGGCCTCGCGGCCTTTCACTTCGGCGGCCTGGCGCATACGCGCCTCGGCCAATGCCCGCGCTTCGGCATGCACGCGCGCTTCGGCTTCCTCGCGCGCGCGTTGTTCCGCTTCGGCGCACTCATCGGCGGCCTGCCGCAAATCATGCGCTGCCTGCGCACGGGCTTCCGCCGCGGCGCACGCGTTGATCTCCGCGGCCAGCTTGCCTTCGATTGCGGCGAGTTCGCGCGCTTGCGCGCGGCTGCGCGCCTGCGCTTCGGCGCTGACACGCGCCGCCTGCTCGGCGGCGGCGGCGGCCGTGCGCGCCAGTTCCTCTTCGACGCGCGCACGCTGCTGCGCTGATTCGCGCGCCTGTGCTTCGCTCGCGCTGCGGCCCTGCGCGGACGCCACTGCCGACTGTTCGGCTTTGACGCGCGCTTCGGCTTCAGCGGCGATCTTCGCTTCGGCAGCTACCCGCGCTTCCGCGAGCAGCCGCAACTGTCCTTCCGCCTCGGCCTGCGCGAGCGCTTCGGCGCGCCACTTGGCCTCCGCGGCCATGCGTTCTTCAGCGGCGGCGGCGGCCGCGCTTTCCGCCTGGGCACGTGCCTGCGCCTGTTCGAGCGCCCGCTGTTCGGCGGTGACGCGCGCGCGGTGAAACGCCGCTGCGCGCAGGTCTTCTTCATGGCTGGCTTTTTCGCCGCTGCGCAATTGTTCGGTCAGTTGCGCCAGTTCCTGCATGGCTGCGTGGGCGCGCTCGGTGGCGGTGCGCTCTTCCAGGAACCTGCATTCGGCCCGCTGTTGCGCGTCGCGTTCGATGGCGGCGCGCTCTTCGGCTGCGCGCGTGGCGCCACGTTCGGCTTCGAGACGGCCTTGGGTATCGCGCAGCGCGGCACTTTCGGCATTGCGGCGCGCCAGAGCTTCTTCTCTCAGTGCGCGTTCGGCGGCAATGCGGGCACGTGCCGCGGCGGCCGCGCCCTCGTCGGCACGGGCGCGGCGTTCCAGTTCCTGGCGTGCTTCGTGTTCGGCTTGCGCGCGCTCAGCGGCGCGCGAGCGGGCATGCGACTCCCAGGCGCCGCGTGTTTCGGCGGCCAGCGTCGCGCTGGTTTCCGCTTCGGCGCACGCAATCGCTTCCTTGATGGCGCGCAGGTCGGGCGCGGCTTCACGGCCGGCGTCGTGCGCCAGGCTCAACTTGGATTGGATCGCTGGTTGCCCCATGGTAATCCCTCACTCTGCGGGCAGCGGATCGCCACCCTGATGAACAGGATTATGGCGACTCGCATTCGCGCAAAGCGCGGGGAATAGAGGCGTTTTAGCGGCGCAATTCCCGGCATCGCCGGGCCGGCCCCCGCGACGACGGGGTCAGGGGCGGTCCGACCGCTTCGCGCGCAGCGGGGTGCCCACCGCGCAGCGCAGCATCACCTGTCTGAATTCGTCCGCCGGCATGGGGGCGCCGAACAGATAGCCCTGGGCTTCGTCGCAACCGTGCTCGCGCAGGAAGTCGGCGTGGTGCTCCGCCTCGACGCCCTCGGCGATCACCTTCAGGCGCAGGCTGTGCGCCATGGCGATGACCGCCTGCGTGATGGCGACATCATCCTCGTCGTTCGGAATGTCCTTGATGAACGAGCGGTCGATCTTCACGTTGTCGATCGGGAAGCGCTTCAGGTAACTCAGCGATGAATAGCCGGTGCCGAAATCGTCGATGGCGAGCTTGATGCCGAGCGCCTTCAGCTTCTGCAGCAGCGAAGCGGCGTGCTCGGGATTGTCCATCGTCACGCTTTCGGTGATCTCCAGTTCGAGCAGCTCGGGCGGCAGCCCGGTCTCTTCGAGGACGCTGACGATGGTCGCATGCAGGTCGTCCTGCGCGAACTGGCGCGCCGACAGGTTGACGGCCACCCGCAGCGGCGGCAAACCCTCTACCTGCCACGCGCGGTTCTGAACGCAGGCGGCGCGCAGCACCCACGCGCCGATCGGCACGATGAGCCCGGTCTCTTCCGCCAGCGGAATGAATTTGACCGGCGAGATCATGCCCATGCCCGGATGTATCCAGCGCAGCAGCGCTTCCATGCCGGTCACGCAGCCCGTCACGAGATCAATCTTCGGCTGGTAATAGACCTGGAACTCGTCCTGCTCCAGCGCGTGGCGCAGGAAACGCTCGAGCACCAGTCGCTCGAACGAATGCACGTTCATCTGCGCCGAGTAAAACTGGTAGTTGTTCTTGCCGTGCTCTTTGGCGCGGTACATCGCGATGTCGGAGTGCTTCAGTATGGTCTGCGCGTTTTCGCCGTCGCCGGGGAAAGCGCTGATGCCGATGCTCGCGGTCAGATGATATTCCTGGCCTTCGGCCATCATCGGCTGCGCCAGCGCGGTGAGCAGTTTTTGCGCGGTCTCGGCGGCATCCGTCGGTATGCTGCAATCGCGCATCAGCACCACGAATTCGTCGCCGCCGAAACGCGATGGTGTCGCGCCGCGGCAGCGCCTCGGTCAGCCGCTTGGCCACCTGCTGCAGCACGGCGTCGCCCGATTCGTGGCTGAGCGAATCGTTGATCAGCTTGAAGCGGTCGAGATCGATGAACAGCACCGCGACCTGTTTTTGCGCGAACTTGGATTCCGAGAGCGCCTGCTCAAGCAGTTGCGAAAAAAGTGCGCGGTTCGGCAGCCCGGTCAGCTCGTCGTAATGCGCAAGGTGGCGGATGCGCTCCTCGGCCCATTTTCTTTCGGTGACGTCGCGCATGATGCCCGCGTACTTGGCGCGGCCGTCGATGCGCATTTCGCCGAACGTGAGCTCGACCGGAAATACGCTGCCGTTCCTGCGCTGGCCCTTGACCTCGCGCGCAATGTCGATGGCGAAACCGTGACCGCGTCCCTCGGCGTCGGCCCCCGCGGGCGGGCGGGAATTGCGGTGGCGCGCCAGCATCAGGCAGTCGATGTTGCGCCCGATCAGTTCGAGCGGCTTCCAGCCGAACATGCGCTCGATTGCGGCGTTGACGAATTCCAGCATGCCGGTGTCGTCGACCACGATGATGCCGTCGGCAGCGGTATTAACGATCGAATTGAGCAGCGTTTCGCTCGAGCGCAGGTTGGCTTCGGCCAGGCGCTGCGCGTGCCGCATTTCGGCGTCGGCCAACTCGCGGCGCACCACCGGCACCAGGCGGCCGATATCGTGTTTCATCATGTAGTCGTGGGCGCCCGACTTCATCGCGAACACGGCGGTTTCCTCGCCCACAGCACCCGACACCAGGATGAACGGGACGTCGAGCCCGCGGCCGGTCACCACGGCGAGTGCTGCGAGCCCGTCGAATTGCGGCATCGAATAGTCGGAAATCACCATGTCCCACGCCTGGCGCTCGAGCGCCGCGATCATGGTTTCCGCAGTGCAAACCCTTTCATGGATTGGCGCATAGCCGCCGCGGCGCAGGGTTTCGACGATCAGATCGACATCTTCTTCGCAATCATCGACGCACAGCAGTTTCAGCGGAGTCGCGTAGCCGGTTACGGCGCTGCGCTGCGCGCAAACTGAAGGATTGATGTGGAGTTCTCTGGTGTCCATGATCGTTACGCCGCCTGCGCGAGCAGCATCGCCCGCGTTTCTTCATGGGGGGAAGCAAGCAGTTCCTCGATATCGAGCACCAGCACCACCGAGCCGTCGCCCGCCAGTGTGGCGCCCGCGACGCCTTTGGGTTTGATGTCCTGCAGCGGTTTGATGATGACGTCTTCGCGACCGACGAAACCGTCGACCGCCAGCACGAACTTGGTGGTGGCTGACTGCATGAGCACGCCATAGCGCGGCGCCGCATGCGACTGCCAGCCGAGCAATTTCGCCAGCGAGCGCACCGGCAGCACTTCTTCGCGTATCACCATGGTGGTGCGGCCCGACACCAGTTGCACCTGCGCGGGATCGAGCAGCGCGATTTCGTGCACCATCGCCAGCGGCACCGCAAACGGCTGCGTGCCGTAACGCACGATCAGCACCGGCAGGATCGCAAGCGTCAGCGGCAGCGCGATATTGATCGTGGTGCCGGCGCCAGGCGTCGATTCGATCTCGACGCGGCCGTTCAGCTTCTGAATGTTGTTCTTGACGACGTCCATGCCAACGCCGCGCCCGGACACGCTGGTGATCTGGTCCTTGGTCGAAAAACCGGGCAGGAATATGAGCTGGAGGCTCTGCCGCTCATCGAGGCTATTCGCGGCGTCGGCGTCGAGCAGGCCTTTTTCCACCGCTTTCTTGCGCAGCATTTCGGCGCGCATGCCGCGCCCGTCGTCGGCGATCTGGATCAGGATATGGTCGCCGGCCTGATGCGCCGACAGCCGCAGCACGCTTTTTTCCGGTTTGCCGAGGGCTTTGCGCTCTTCGCACGTTTCGATACCGTGGTCGACGGCATTGCGCACCAGGTGCACCAGCGGATCACCGAGGTCTTCGATGATGTTGCGGTCGAGCTCGGTTTCCTCGCCGACGAGTTCGAGTTCGACTTCCTTGCCGAGCTGGCGCGCGAGGTCGCGCGCCATGCGCGGATATTTCTGAAAGAGGCGCCCGACCGGCTGCATGCGGGTCTTCATCACGGCGTTCTGCAGATCGCACACCAGGTGGTCAAGTTCGCCGACCGCCTCGTCGAGCGAACGCAGCGTCGCGGTGTCGCGCATGCCCTGCATGACGTCGCGGCGCAGGCAGTTCAGGCGGTTCTTGGTGAGACCGATTTCGCCCGACAGGTTCAATACCTGGTCGAGGCGCGCGGTATCGATGCGGATGGTGGATTCCTTGGCCACCGCGACTTTGTCGCCGTCACGCCGGCCCAGCGGCACGGCATCGGCGGCCGGATTGTCCGCCGCGCGGCGGCCGTGCCGCTCATAGGCCACCACTGGCGCCAACACGACGACTTCCTCTTCCACGGCCTTGCCGAGGAGTGCCGCGTAAAGCCGCGGCCAGTCGGGTCCCCGCGTCGGCGCGGGTGCTGCTGGCGTCGCTATGGATGCGTTAGCCGGCGCCGCTAACTGCACCGGCGCGACAACGGCGGGCTTCAGCGCCTCGCCGCGCAATGCCGCTTCCAGTCTTGCCAGCATCGATGCCGCAGCGGGCGCGGGTTGCTGGCGCCGGGAGAGCGCATCGAACATTTCGCGCACCACGCCGGTCGCCGCGAGTATAACGTCCATCACTTCGGCCGACAGGGTCAACCGCCGGTTGCGCAATTCGTCGAACAGGTTTTCCGTCAGGTGGCACAACGCGACCAGCGCGCTCGCGTTGAGGAAGCCGGCGCCGCCCTTGATGGTATGAAAGCCGCGAAAAATATCGTTCAGCAGTTTCGCGTCGGCGGGCCTGCGCTCGAGCTCGACCAGCTTGTTGTCGACGTCCGACAACAGCTCGCCGGCTTCCGTCAGGAAGTCCTGCAGCATTTCTTCCATGTCCTGAAAATGGCTCATCGCAGCACCCGCATCCTTGATCTTTAATCCTGAATCCTGAATCCTGCTTTTAAAAGCCCAGGCTTTCGAGAAGTTCGTCGACCTGTTTCTGGCTTGTCACCACGTCAGCGCGCATGTGGCCGTTGATGACCGGCCCGTTCAGCATCTCGCCCGCGCCCTGCACTTTTTCGGGCGGCGCGTTTTCCAGCAGCAGCGTCAGCAGCTGGGTTTCGAGCTTGTGCACGACGTCACCGATTTTCTTGATCACCTGTCCGGTCAGATCCTGAAAATCCTGCGCGAGCATGATTTCGGTCAGTTGCGCATTGGTGGCGCGCGCGCGCGCGGGCACCTGCCCCAGGTACTCGCGCGTCTGCCCGACCAGCACCTTGAATTCCTCGACGCCGGGGTCGGTCGCGAGCAGCGCGTCCCAGCGCGCGGTCAGCGCGCCGGCATCGGCAGCCAGCTGATCCTGCAGCGGCTTCGCCGCTTCGCTCGCGCCCAGTACGCGCTGCGCGGCTTTTTCGGTCATGGTCGCGACATAGGCCAGGCGGTCGCGGGTGTTCGGCATTTCGGAGGCTGCCGACTCGAGCATCTTGTCGTAGCCGAGTTCGCGCAGCCCGTCGTGCAGCGAGCGCGTCAGTTTGCCGATGCGCGTGATGACCTTATCGGCGCTATCGTCGGCGTTGGCGGCTTCCGCCGCCGGCGCAGGCACTGCATTCGCCGCGACTATGCTGTCAAACAGCGATTCGAGATCCGGCGTATCGGCCGTGGCGGCGCTCATGCTGCGACTCCGGCGGCTGCCAGCGTCTTGAAGATCTTGTTGAGCTTTTCGTCGAGTGTCGCGGCGGTGAACGGTTTTACCACGTAGCCGTTGGCGCCGGACTTGGCCGCCTCGATGATGTTTTCCTTCTTGGCTTCGGCGGTGACCATCAATACGGGCAGATGTTTCAATGCCGCGTCCGCGCGGATCGATTTCAGGAGATCGATGCCCGTCATGTTCGGCATGTTCCAGTCCGACACGACGAAATCAAACTGCTCGCTCTTGAGCTTTTGCAGAGCCACGACGCCGTCTTCGGCCTCGTCGACATTGGTGAAGCCGAGCTCCTTCAGAAGATTGCGCACGATCCGGCGCATGGTCGAAAAATCGTCCACCACCAGGAACTTCATATTGGTATCAGTCATAGTCACTCCGGATACGGCTTAAATATTCAAGCGGCCGGCGCGCGCGCCGCCAGCATGGGGCGCAGCGTGTCGGCGAGGACCGCGGGATCGAATTTCGGCACGTAGGCATCGACGCCGACGCTTTTACCCATCGCGCGATTGGCGTCCGACGACAGCGACGAATGCATGACGACGGGAATGCCGGAAAAACGGGGGTCAGACTTGATCTTGCGCGTGAGCACATAGCCATCCATCGCCGGCATTTCGGCATCGGTCAGGATCACCGAGAGGCGGTTCTTCAGCGGCACGCCTTCCGACTGCGCGCCGGCAGCCATCGATTGCAACCGCTCCCACGCTTCCGCGCCGGTGGTGGCATGCTGGTGCAGCACGCCGAGCTGGTCGAGCACCTGCGTGATTTCCTTGCGCGCGACCATCGAATCATCGGCGAACAGCACCATCGCCGGTGTGGCGGCTTCCACTACCGCCAGCGTCGGCACCACTGTCTCGCCGAATACGTTGGCCAGGATCTGCTCGACGTCGAGAATGGACACGAGCTTGCCGTCCGGCAGTTCGGTGATGGCGGTGACGAGACTGCCTTCACCGTTCAGCGCGGACTGCGGCGCGCGCACCTCTTCCCAGTCGACGCGCACGATGCGGTCAACTTCATGCACCAGAAAGCCCTGCGTGTGACGGCTGAACTCGGTCACCATCATGGTGCCTTGCGCCGTGCGCTGCGTATCGCCGCCGATGAAACTGGCGAGCGCAATGACCGGGATGATGTTGCCGCGCAGGCTGATGACGCCCTCGACGCCCGGCGGCAGGTTGGGCGCGCGCGTGATCGGCGGCGTCCACGTGACTTCGCGCACCTTGAAGACGTTGATGCCGAAGGTCTCGCTGCCGCCCAGGGAGAACAGCAGGATCTCCATGCGGTTCGAGCCGGCGATGCGCGTGCGCTCGTCGACCGTTTGCAGGAGCCGGGAGGATTCGGTTGAGATGGTCATTGCATCACGCGAGCAGTCGCACCAGCGCGTTCGCCAGTTTGCCGGGTTCAAATTTCGGCACGTACTCATCGACGCCGACCGACATGCCAAGCTTGCGGTTGGACGCGCCCGACAGCGAGGAATGCATGACTACCGGGATGCCGGCGAAACGCGGATCGGCCTTGACCTGCCGCGCCAGCATATAGCCGTCCATCTCGGGCATTTCGACGTCGGTCAGCACCAGCTGCACGTAGTTCTTGACCGGGTTGCCGGCGATCTCGGCCGACGCTGCTATTTTGTTGAGTTCCGCCCATGCCTGGCGGCCGTTGACTGCGCCTACGTGCTTGACCTGCAGGGCATCGAGCGTGCGGGTGATCTGCTTGCGCGCCACCAGAGAATCGTCCGCAAACAAGACCGTGCGGCCGGCCGGCACCGTCGCCTGGATCTCGTCGTAAGCGCGCTCGTCGCTGGCGCCGCCGAGAGTCGCATCGAGTATCGCTTCGACGTCGAGCATCATGACGAGCCGGCCATCGGCAAGTTCGGTCACTGCCGTCACCAGCCCGCCGAGGCTGCCGTTGATGATGTCGGGGGGCGCCCGCATCGCCGTCCAGTCGAGCCGCAGGATGGTGTCGACCGCGCCGACCAGGAAACCCATCACCTGGCCGTTGTACTCGGCAACTATCATGACGCCTCGCGCGCCGGCGGCCCCGACGCCCACGTACTTGGCAAGATCGATGACCGGCACCAGCATGCCGCGCAGACTCACCATGCCTTCGACCGCCGCCGGCATGTCGGGGGCGCGCGTGATCGGCGGAATGCGGATGACTTCGCGCACCTTGAATACGTTGATGCCGAACGTTTCCTGCATGCCGCCCGCAGTGGACTCGTCGAACCTGAACAGCAGGATCTCGAGTTTGTTGGTGCCCGCGAGACGCGCGCGCGCGTCGACTTCTTTGAGCTGGGTGGACATGATGGCGGCGTCTGTTCCGTGGTGCCGGTTATGCCGCGTAGCGCCCGGCTTCGGACTGCAGCTTGGCCGCGGCCTGTTCGACCTCGCGGGCATCCTCGACGGCGCGCGTCATGGCGTCGGCGTTCTCGCCCGCCATGCGCACCATGCGCTCGATATTGCCGGCGATCTGCATGCTGGCGGCGCCGTGCCCGCCGGTTGCCTCGGCGATGTCGCTGATGCGCGCGAGTGCCGATTGCACTCCGCCGTTGATCGTCGCCAGCGCACCGGCCACGTCTTCGGCGAGCTTCACGCCCTGGTTCACGCGCTCGTTGCCGGCGCCAAGGTTTTTGACCGCGGCGTTGATTTCCGACTGGATCGCTTCGATCATGGCCGATATTTCGGTGGTAGCACCGGCGGTGCGTTCGGCCAGCTTGCGCACTTCGTCGGCGACCACCGCGAAACCGCGGCCCTGCTCGCCGGCGCGCGCCGCTTCGATCGCCGCGTTCAGCGCCAGGAGGTTGGTCTGCTCAGCGATGTCCTTGATGACCTGCACGATGCCGCTGATTTCGCTTGAGCGCCTGGACAGCGTTTCGATGAGTTGCGCCGATTGATTGACCGAGTCGGCAATGCGCGCCATTTCGGCGGCAGCTTCGCGCGCGGTCTTGCCGCTTTGTTCCGACAGGCGCGAGGAATCGAGCGCTGCTTCGGTAGCGGCACGCGCGTTGTCCGCAACCTGGTTGATGCCGGCAGTCATCGCGCCAACTGCTGCTGCGGTCGCCGCGGCCAGCTCGCCCTGCTCGCGCAGACCGGCGGCGATTTGCTGCGGCGCGTCCGCAACCCGCGCGGCCACCATATTGACCTGCCCGACTTCGGCCACGACGCGCTGCAACGAGGCCTGGATGCCGGCCATCAGTTCATTGAATTCGCCGGTCATATCGGCGACGGCGGGATGGCCGTGCGCGCTGGCGCGCCGCGCAAAGCTGAAATCCTGCCGCATGGTGTTCATGACATGCCCGAGCAGCGCGACCGGACCGAGAATGCGCCGGCGCACGTGCAGCACGTAAGCCGTGCCACCCGCGATGGAGAGCAAACACACGAGCAGTGCTGCAGCATACGCATAGTGCGCGCCGTTCTGCGCGGATTTGTATTCTTCGACCATGCGCTCGTGATGCTGCGCGAGTACTGCCATCGCCAGTTCGATTTTGCGGCGGCTTGCGTCACTGTCGGTCGCCGCAGCGGCAGCAACGAGATTGGCGCGTGCCTCGCGGGCAAGCTCTTCGGCGGCGGCAAGTTGCGCGGGAGCAGCGGAAGTGGCCGCTACCCGACCGGGCAACTCTACTCCCCATAAAGTTCCCAATCCGGCCGCCGCGGCGAGGATGACGACAATGACGGGCAATGCCAGCAAGGGATTGAGCCGGCGCGGGTCGACGATATTTTGCAGCATGCTAAGCCTCCACGTAACAGCGCCCAGGAGTGGAACTCCACGCCGTGCACCGCCTGTAATCCCCCAAATTAACGGCTTGCTATGGCGACTCTTTAACAAATCGCCGAAGCCGGTGCGGCGCGCCGGCAACCGCAGCGCGGCGGCGGCGGCGGCGACGATGAGAATTTTCAGCGCGGTTTCCGCGCTGCGCGGCAAATGAGTGATCGCCGACTGGAAATCGACGGCGTGCATGCGGTTGCTCAGTGCGGCCGGTTCACCGCGTACTATGCCGCGACCGTCCGGTGCGCATCATTCAGGCGAGAGCGCAGCGCGGCGAGCTTGCCGCGCAACGTATTGAACTCCCCGCGCGCCCGCTTTCACTACTGTCGCTCCGCCGTCCATGCCTTGAGTATTTTTGTCCGGTCAGTTTGAAATCAGCGCAGAAAGCAGCGCCTAGGTAATGCTGAATATCCGCCCGAAGTTGGCGATATCCAGCACCTGTTTGACGGCACCGCGGCAATCGGCGAGCACCACGCGCTTCGCAACCGCATCGGCGCGCTCCTTCAGCATCAGCAGCATGCCGAGCGCGGAGCTGTCGAGATACTCGACCGCCCCCATACCAAGTTCGATCTCGCGCACCTGCATGTCGTCCAGACAGGTTTTGCAGCAATCGCGAAACTCGCCATGGGCGCCGAAATCGAAGCGTCCGTACAGCGTGACGACTGCTTTGCCTTTGTCGATCCAGACCTTGGTTTGCACAGCCACCCCGCTGATTGCGCCGGTCAAAGCAAGCTTAACGGCAGGGCCGGGGGACACTTTAGCGCCCGCGTAATCGCCGCGCTGGAAGAGACAGTCGGCGGCCTCGGCGCGGTCGTGCACGACCGATATTTGGTCGGCAGGTCAGTAGTGGGACAGTACCGCGACGGCCAGTTCGACGTCGTCTAGGCTGTCATCCACCAGTAGTATCTCGCCGCTCTTGCGTGCCCTCTCAGCTTTCTCCCGCGTCCGGCAGGGCGACGAAAAAGGCCGCGCCCTGTCCCACTTCACTTTCCGCCCAGACCCGTCCGCCATGCCGCTGCACTATGCGCGCGACGTTGGCAAGGCCGGTGCCGGTGCCCGCGAACTCCTTGTCGCTGTGCAGGCGCTGGAAAACGCCAAAGAGCTTGTGCGCGTATTTCATGTCGAAGCCCACGCCGTTGTCGCGAACCGCGATAATCTCATTGCCGTCTTTTTGCGCGCTGGTGATTTCGATGCGGCCGGCGGCGCGCGTGCCCGTGTATTTGACCGCATTGTCCAGCAGGTTAAATAGCGCCAGCCGCAGCAGATTGCGGTCGGCCCGCACCGTGGGCAGGACGCCGGTCACCCACTCGATGGCGCGGCCCCCGGCGGCCTGCTGCAGCTCCGCCACGATGTCGGCGACCAGGGGGCCCAAAGCGACCGGAGACTTGTTGAGCCCGGTCCTGGCGGTGCGCGAAAGTGCGAGCAGGTCGTCGATCATCCTGCCCATGCGGGTCGCCGCCGCCAGGATTTTTTCCATATACTGCGCGCCGTTCCCAGCCGGCGCACCGTCCGCCTGCTGCTGCCACAGGCTGGCGAAACCGTTGATGTGCCGTAGCGGCGCACGCAGGTCGTGCGATACCGAATAGGAGAAAGCTTCGAGTTCGCGGTCGGCCGCTGCCAGCTGCTCCGCGCGCTGCATCAGCAAGGCGTTCATGGACTTGAGCGTCGTCTCCGCCCGCAGGCGTTCGGTGATGTCCTGCGAAATTCCGAGCAGGTAGCGCGGATTGCCGGCCGGGTCGAGAATTGGCATTTTTTTGGTCTGCAGGAAACGTTCGCCCAGGGTGCGCGACTGGATCGGTTCTTGCCCAATATCCACCAGCGCGCGGCCGGCCAGCACCGCGCGGTCCGTGGCCGTGAAAAAATCCGCCTGCTCGCGCGGGAATAAATCGTGGTCGCACTTGCCGAGCAACTCCTCGCGCGCGCCCCCAAGCAGTGCCTCGCCGGCCCGGTTCAGCTGCACGAAGCGCAGGTTTTTGGCATCCTTGATGAAGATCATGTCCGGCATGTTCTCGATCACCGCGTCGAGCAACAGGCGGGCCTCGTGGATCTCCTGCTCGGCGCGCCGCGTCATTACCAGCAACCACCAGCCGATCAGCAGCACCACCACGGTCATGAATCCGGCGGCGGCGTAGTAATAGCGCTCGCGTTGATCCGAATCCGCGTACACCGTCTGCGGCGTCATGCCGATGGTGCGCGCCGTCTGCTCTTCGGGCACGCGCGTGCGGTTGGCGCTGTTCTCGCGCCAATCGCTTGCGACACCGGCACGGTCGTGCCGGGCGACGAAAACCGCGCCGGCCCAGACCATGGCGATCACGGCCAGCATGGCAATCGCTATCGCCAGCGGCAACCGGTGGCGAAGAAATCCTCGTTGCGCATTTGCGCGCGCATGAACCGGATTGCGGGCGGAGAGCGTGTGCATGAAGGACTTTCTGCAATTACCCCGGAACCCGCCGCAGCCCGCCTGCCAGTGGCGCAACCGAACGCGGAAAAATCGCCGAGTAGCGCGGGTGCGTAGGATATAACGCAGCAGTAGCGCGAGCAAGCCGCTTGACTTCGATCAACATGGCGGCGCAAGACTCAAGGCCGGGGCGGGCAACCGGGCCGCCGCCCACGACTCAAACCCGGATAGCGCGGCCGCCCAGCGTGGCAAGGTGCGCCATCACGCGGCGCGGTATTTCGTGCAGGGGCAACACCTCGTCCACGCCGCCGCGCGCAATCGCCTCCTTCGGCATGCCAAAAACGACGCAACTCGCTTCGTCCTGCGCGATAGTGCGCGAGCCGGCCTGTTTCATTTCGAGCATGCCGGCCGCACCATCCTTGCCCATGCCGGTGAGGATGACGCCGACCGAATTCGACCCGGCGTATTTTGCCGCCGAGCGAAACAGCACATCGACCGCCGGGCGGTGGCGATTCACCGGCTCGGACTGCGACAATTCGGTCATGTAGTTGGCGCCGCTTTTTTTCAACAGCAGGTGCGAATGCCCCGGCGCGATGTAGGCGTGCCCCGGCAGCACGCGCTCGTTGTGCACGGCTTCGCTGACCGAAATGCGGCACAAGGTGTCGAGCCGCGCGGCGAACGATTTGGTGAAGCCCTCGGGCATGTGCTGGGTAATCAGGATGCCGGGGCAATCGGGCGGCAGGCACACCAGCACGTCCTTGATCGCCTCGGTGCCACCGGTCGAGGCGCCGATGATGATGAGCTTCTCGGTCGAAGCAAGGCGGTTGCCGAGCGCGGGCAGCACGCTGACGCCTGCCGGCGCAACGGTCGAGCGCTGGCGCACCCGCGCACCGGCGGCAGCGCGGATCTTGTCGGTGATTTCAAGCGCATAGTCGGCAAGGCCGTGCGCGATATCGAATTTCGGCTTGGCGACGTAATCGACCGCGCCCAGTTCAAGCGCGCGCAGCGTGATGTCCGAGCCGCGTTCGGTCAACGTCGAGACCATCACCACCGGCATCGGCCGCAGGCGCATCAGGCGCTCGAGAAAATCAAGACCGTCCATCTTCGGCATCTCGACGTCAAGTGTCAGCACCTCCGGGTTCAGGCTGCGGATCATCTCGCGCGCCACCAATGGGTCGGGGGCGGCGCCGACACATTCCATGTCGG
>Ga0114978_10001977_pt1 | contig 17089 bp, 16 predicted proteins | sample S_140212_EF_Meta_FD_87027 | JGI IMG/M metagenome (GOLD analysis project Ga0114978, IMG submission 87027) | Freshwater microbial communities from Lake Simoncouche, Canada to study carbon cycling - S_140212_EF_MetaG | ecosystem: Environmental > Aquatic > Freshwater > Lake | place: Lake... | reverse complement strand
TTCGCCGACAGAGCGCGGTTGTGGGCAGATGTCGTAAGCCGGCGTGAGCGTGAGAAGCGAGCCGTCCCAGAAGGCCGCATGGTTGCGGGCGTGGTCGTCGATGTTGCCAACAAGCACGTTGAAAACGATTCGCGAAAAAAGTTCCCGAAGTGTGTGGTCCGGTTTCGTGAACCGAGCGCGGATAACGTCGGCAAAATCCGCGTAGCTGGCGTAATGCCCATTCATCGGAGTCAGCGCGAGCATCGTAAGGGCGGACACCATCATTTTGCGTGATCCCGCTTCACCGCGATCAAAGCGGTCCACGAGGAGAACGTCACGTTCCCCAGCCGCGACCACCCTGGACGGAGCAACGTCCAACCCGGCCTGTGCCGCGAGGTTCATAGCAATGCCTTCTGCTTTGACCACGGGGTAGGTGTCGGTCGTGCTGGAGAATTTGGCTATTTGCGTGCGACCGCCATCGTCAATCAGCGCCTTGGGGCGGGCCCCGCATCGAGAATGCTGCCGTGAGCTTCCCACGTGGCATCGGGGCGAAGAACGCCGCGTATCAGGGGGAGTTCTGGCAGGTAAAGCGGGAAACGGGTCTCCCGTTCCAGATACGAAATCCCGTACGTGAAGGAGTGCGTGTTTCCCTCTTTGCGCAGGCGACCTGCAACGACGGGTTCGCTTTCACCGGGAAGCCAGACCCACACGTAGGCGGTGTCAGAAGTCATCGTCATTGTTCTCAGTGATGCGCGCGACCCGCGAGGGAAGCAGCGCGAGTCGGGCGTTGACAAGTTCCCGCTCTGCAGGCTCGCGGGCGCCGACCAGAGGAATGCCCAGCATGGCGGCAATCTCAAAAACGGTACCGATGGATGTTGTGGCCGCGCCCTTCTCGACCGCCATCAGCGTACGTACGGCAATCCCCGCACGCTCGGCGAGGTCCGCCTGGGTCCAGCGCTGCAGTCGGCGCTCAGCCGTTATTTGGCGCCCCAGGATCGACAGGGCATCCATTGTCCACGGTGAGTACGAGTGAGCTTTGCGCGACATGATGACCTCCTGAATATGCAGTTTATGCTTCTTAGAAAGTTTTTACAAGCAATACACTGCACTTTTAGGGCTGCAAGGCACAGCCGCGGGTCCCGGCGAGCGTCCTAGCTACTGAGCGCGCGATCCACGATGGCACGCGCCTCGGCCTGCACGAGCGCGAGGTGCTCAGCCCCCTTGAAGGACTCGGCATAAATCTTGTAGACGTCCTCGGTGCCCGACGGTCGAGCGGCGAACCACGCGAACTCGGTGACGACCTTGACGCCGCCGACGGCAGCGCCATTACCGGGAGCGTGCGAGAGCTTGGCGAGGATGGGGTCGCCGGCAAGCTCGGTGGCCGCGATGTCGTCACCGCTGAGCTTGCCCAGGCGTGCCTTTTGCTCACGGTTGGCGGGAGCATCCACGCGCTCATAAACCGGGTCGCCGAAGCGTTCGGTAAGTTCGCGATACAGAACGGAGGGCGTCTTGCCCGTGACGGCAATAATCTCGGCGGCCAACAGGGCCAAGATGATGCCGTCCTTATCGGTCGTCCAGACGGTGCCGTCGTGGCGCAAGAAAGAGGCACCGGCACTTTCCTCGCCACCAAAGCCCACCGAGCCATCGACGAGGCCGGGCACGAACCACTTGAATCCGACGGGAACCTCCCACAACTCGCGCCCGAGGGAATCGGCGACGAAGTCGATGATGGAAGAGGAGACGAGGGTCTTGCCGATGCGGGCATCCGGGCGCCATCCGGGGCGATTGGCAAAGAGGTAGTCGATGGCTACGGCCAAGTAGTGGTTCGGGTTCATGAGCCCGGCGTCGGGGGTGACGATGCCGTGGCGGTCGGCATCCGCATCGTTACCGGTCAGCACATCGAACTCGTCGCGGCGCGTAATCAGCGAAGCCATGGCGTTGGGGCTCGAGGGATCCATGCGAATCTTCTCGTCCCAGTCCAGCGTCATGAACGCCCACGCGGGGTCAACTTCGGGGTTCACTACCGTGAGGTTCAGGCCATAACGCTCGCCGATGGCACCCCAATATGCCACGGATGCTCCACCGAGCGGATCGGCCCCGATACGCACACCCGCTTCGGCAATGGCATCCATGTTCAGGATGTTGCCCAAGTCGGCAACGTAATGTTCCAAGAAGTCGTAGGTTTCCACGAGCCCCTCGGGGTCGGTGCGTTGCACGTCAACCAGGCCTGCCGCAATGATGTCGTTGGCACGGGCGGCGATCCAGTTCGTGGCATCGCTGTCGGCGGGGCCGCCGTGCGGAGGGTTGTACTTGAAGCCGCCATCGCCGGGAGGGTTGTGGCTGGGCGTGACGACAATGCCATCGGCCAGATCTGTGGTCCCTGATGCGCTGACATGCCCGGCGCGGTTGTAGGCCAGAATCGCGTGTGAAAGAGAAGGAGTGGGGGTGAAGCCATCCCGGCTATCCATCATCACGCGCACGCCGTTGGCAACGAGCACCTCGAGCGCCGTGGTCTGCGCGGGGCGACTGAGCGCGTGCGTATCCATGCCGATGAAGAGCGGCCCGGTGATGCCCTGCAGCGCACGGTATTCCACGATGGCCTGGGTTGTGGCCAGAATGTGGTGCTCGTTGAACGCGGTGTTCAGCGAGGAGCCGCGATGGCCAGAGGTGCCGAAGACGACGCGTTGCTCGGGGATGCTGACATCTGGAACCAGGCTGTAATAGGCGTGAATCAGCGCCTCAACGTCGATGAGATCGGACGGAAGGGCTACGGTGCCGGCGCGAGTGTTCACGTTTATAGTCTGGCACTGCCGGTAACATCGTGGAATGGAAACGTACAGCTATTTGGGCCCCGCCGGCACCTTCACCGAGGCGGCCCTTAAGCAGGTTCCTGAGGCCGAAGGAGCCGAGTGGCGTTCGGTCAATAACGTCGGCGAAGCCTTCGCGGATGTCGTCTCCGGCCGCAGCATTGCCGCCATGATTGCCATCGAGAATTCCATTGAGGGCGGCGTGACCGCCACGCAGGATGCCCTGGCCAACATCCCGAACCTGCGCATCACGGGCGAGTACTTGGTGCCCGTGCGCTTCGACTTAGTGGCGACGCCGGGCACGAAGCTCGAAGACGTGACAATCATCAACGCGCATCCAGTGGCCTACGGTCAGTGCCGAAACTGGTTGGATGCGACCCTGCCGCACCACGGCCACATCCCGTCATCGTCGAATGTGGCTGCCGCCGCGAGCCTGTTGGAGTCATCAACGGCCGATGCCGCCATCGCGCCCGCCGGCATTACCGAGCACTACGACGTGGAGGTGTTGGCTACCAACGTGGGCGATAACCCCAATGCCGTCACCCGCTTTGTTCTGGTCAGCCGCACCACCGCTCTTCCTGAGCCCACCGGCTACGACAAGACGAGCCTCATCATTGAGTTGCCCGAGGACCGCTCGGGAACCCTGCTGGAGATGCTGGAGCAGTTCGCCACCCGCGGCGTGAACCTCAGCCTGATTCAGTCGCGCCCCATTGGCGACAGCATGGGTCGCTACCGATTCGTCATCGATGCCGACGGCCATATCAAAGATGAACGAATGGCGGATGCCCTCCTTGGCCTGCGTCGCTTCAGCCCCGGCGTCATCTTCTTGGGTTCCTACCCTCGGGCTGACCGGGCGCCGAGTGCGCATCCATCTCGTTATGCGGACGAGGTCTTCATCGATGCGCGCGCCTGGCTGGATAACCTGCTCGGCAACTAGCTCGTCACGAGCGACGCCACCTGATGCGACCTGACCCCACCCGCCGGGCGAGAGCCGTAAACTTGGAGTTGTGATTGACCCCGTTGTTTTACGCGAAAACCCTGATGTCCTCCGACGTTCGCAGGAGGCTCGTGGCGACGCTGTTTCCTTGGTAGACGACGCCATCGAGGCTGACCTTGCGCGCCGTGCCGCCCTTGCCACGTTTGAGGAGCTTCGCGCCGAGCAGAACGTGTTCAGCAAGAAGGTCGGCCAGGCTGCTGGCGACGAGAAGAAGGCGTTGCTCGCCGAAGTCCAGCAGCTCTCCGCTCGTGTCAAAGATGCCAGCGCTGCGGTCGTCGAGGTCGAAGCGGCCTACGACAAGGCCGTGCGCAAGATTGCCAACCCCGTGCTCGATGGTGTTCCCGCCGGCGGCGAGGAGAAGTTTGTCACCCTGCGCGAGGTCGGCAGCATTCCCACGTTCGAGTTCGAACCTCGGGATCACCTGGAGCTCGGCGAAATGCTGGGCGCGATCGACATTGCTCGCGGCACCAAGGTGTCGGGCGCTCGCTTTTACTTCTTGCGCGGCATCGGCGCCCGCCTGGAGCTGGCCCTGATGAACATGGCCCTCGACCGCGCGCTCGAAGCCGGATTCATTCCCCTTATTACGCCCACGCTCGTGCGCCCCGAAATCATGGAGGGCACCGGCTTCCTTGGCGAGCACGCCGACGAGATTTACTACCTGCCTGCCGACGACTTGTACCTGACGGGCACCAGTGAGGTCGCGCTCGCCGGGTATCACTCCGACGAGATTCTCGACATGTCGGGCGGCCCGCTGCGCTACGCCGGGTGGTCCACGTGCTACCGCCGCGAGGCTGGCTCGGGGGGCAAGGACACCCGAGGCATCATCCGGGTTCATCAATTCAACAAGCTCGAAATGTTTGTGTACACGACACCGGATGAGGCCGAAGCCGAGCACCAGCGCCTCGTTGCCTGGCAGGAGGGCATGCTGCAGAGCTTGGGTCTCTCGTACCGCGTTATTGATGTGGCCGCTGGCGATCTCGGTTCCAGTGCCGCTCGCAAGTTCGACATTGAGGCGTGGGTTCCCACTCAGGATGCATTCCGCGAGTTGACGAGCACCTCAAACTGCACGACCTACCAGGCCCGTCGCCTCGACACGCGCTATCGCGGGGAGAACGGCAAGACCACGCCGGTGGCCACCCTCAACGGAACGTTGGCGACCACGCGCTGGCTCGTCGCCATTCTCGAAACCCACCAACAGGCTGACGGCTCGGTCATCGTTCCCGAAGCGCTGCGACCCTACCTCGGCGGCCTCGAAGTGATGACTCCGCTGGCACCGTCGACCCCGGTCACTGCCTGATGCGCGTTGCCGACGATCAGCGCCTGCTCATTGCCCTCGATATCGACGGCACGCTGTTGTCCGAGCGCGAGGACATCACCGAAGAGGTGCGTTTTCAGGTAACCCGCGTCGCCAATCTCGGGCACGAAGTCATGTTGGCCACGGGGCGCTCGTCGCGGGAGACCCTCCCCGTGTTGAACCGCCTCGGCCTTACCCCCGAATGGGTGGTGTGTTCCAACGGCGCCATCACCCTGCGCAAAGACGCTATGGCGTCGCAGGGATACCGGGTGGAGTACGTCGAAACGTTCAACCCGGAAAATGTTCTGCGCACCATCCAGCCTCATTTGCCCGACGGTCGTTATGCCGTAGAAGATGACAAAGGCGACTATTACTACACTCAGCCATTTCCGGGCGTAGATGTCACCAATGCCACGCACAAGGTGCCCTTCGAAGAACTGCTGCACCGCAACGCCACCCGCGTTGTCGTGGTCTCGCCTGACCACGAAACAGAAGACTTTCTCGCCGTCGTTGAGCGCATGGGATTACAGCGCGTGAGCTATTCCATCGGGTGGACCGCCTGGCTCGATATTTCACCGGATGGCGTCAACAAGGCCACCGCGCTGGAGCGGGTTCGGCAACACCTTGATATCTCGCGGGCCCACGTCATGGCCGTGGGCGACGGGCGCAACGACATCGAAATGCTGGAGTGGGCGGGAAGCATGGGCCGCGCCGTCGCAATGGGGCAATCCCCCGAAGAAGTTATTGCTGTCGCGACGGAAACATGCGGCACGGTTGTCGAAAATGGTCTCGCGGACGCCCTGGCCTCAATCTAAGACGGTCTTTCAGGTTTCATGCAGAATGCTCTGAAATCCTAAGAGCCGGCGTCGGGTAGAATCGAGCGGTCATCTGAACCACCTTTTTTGGTGCGGAAGATAACGGGAGGGCTGTCCGAGCGGCCGATGGAGCTGGTCTTGAAAACCAGTGAACAGAAATGTTTCGTGGGTTCGAATCCCACGCCCTCCGCCAGAGCCATTGCACGAACAAGACACTGAGACCGCAAGGGGAACAACATGAGTGACGAGCCACGCACCCGCGCTCGCCGAGTCGCCCGCGATTCCGGCATCATTCGTCATGGACGCCTGCACACCCGTGGCCCCGTGCGCGTCATTCTTGGCTTCATCGGAGGCGCCTTAGCCGTACTTTTGGTCAGCACCGTCTCCGTGGCGTCGATCGCCGTGTGGGACATTGCGCGGTCGGTCAAGCCCAGCATCGACTTGGTTGCCGACGCGCCACCGTCGGTCGGAGCCATTGAGGGCCCCGTCAACTTGCTTCTGGTGGGAAGTGACAGTCGCGATGGCCAAGTGTCAGCGGCTGGCGAGGATTCCTCCGGCACTCTGAACGACGTCAACATTTTGCTTCACATCTCCGCGGATCACACGCAGGCAACGGCAATTAGCATCCCGCGTGACATGGTTGTTCATATTCCCGACTGCCCCGGTGGCGGTGGCGGATGGACGGCTCCCATGAACGCTATTTTGACCGAGGGTGGACTCCCCTGCGTGGCTTTGGCTGTGTCGGAATTGACGGGTCTGGATATTCCCTACGCGGCACTTGTGGGTTTTGACGGGGTTGTTGGACTATCCAATGCTGTCGGTGGAGTGGACGTGTGTGTCACGGAGCCCATGGAAGACAGCTACACGGGCGTCACTTTGACCGCCGGATCTCACACCCTCAGCGGCGAGCAGGCTTTGCTCTTTCTGCGGTCGCGCCACGGTGTCGGCGACGGCAGTGACTTGGGGCGCATCAGTAGCCAGCAGGGGTTCATGTCTTCGCTGATTCGCAAGTTGAAGTCGGCGGGCACACTGTCCAACCCAGTTGCACTGTTCTCAATTGCCAAAGCGGTGACGTCTAACATGACGCTGTCGACCAGCCTCAGCAACACTTCGACGTTGGCGGCGATGGCCGTGGCCTTGAAGGATATTCCCCTCGAGTCGGTCACGTTCATCGAGTACCCCGGCACGACGGGCGGCGAAGGCGTTTACGCTGGCAAGGTTCAACCCGACCTCAATGCCGCTGCAATTTTGTTCGCTGCTCTCCAAGCAGATCAGGCAATTGCCCTGACCGGAGACACCGGCCGCGGAACCGTGCTGTCATCAACCGTGCCCGACCCGGAACCCTCCAAGACGACGAAACCAGAGAAGACCGGCACTGCAACGGACGCGCCAACAGATGCGGCAACCGAAGCACCCCCCGCCGTTGCCGTGGAACTGCCGTCCAGTGTGAGTGGCCAAACAGCTGCCCAGGTGACGTGCACCAAAACCCGGTCGTTGGCCGAACAGTAACGATTCGCCGGTGAGGCTAAGCTAAAAAAGTGAAGACAAGCCACCGGGTCAACAGTTTTGACGCGCTCAGACTCTTGGCGGCATGGCTCGTTATTTTGGGCCACGGCTTCATCTTGGCCGGGCACCCAGAGCTCGTACCCCGGTTTGGGGGGCTAGACACTCCTGTCCTCGGAGTCGCAATCTTCTTCACCATCAGCGGCTTCCTCATTTGGAAGAGTTGGTTCGCGGCCTCGAGCTGGCAAGATTTTGTGACGGCCCGCACCTTGCGAATTTTCCCCGCCCTCATTGTCGTCGTGGTCGTCACCACGCTTCTGCTCGGGCCATTGGTCACAACACTGAGTACGCCCGAATACTTTCAGAGCGGGGAAACTTATCGGTATCTCGTGAACGCGGTCATCGTTGATCCGCAGTACACGCTTCCGGGGGTTTTTCAGGCGCAGCCTTTCACAACCGCCGTGAACGGATCACTCTGGACGTTGAGAGTGGAACTCTTTTGTTATGTTCTGGTTCCCCTTTTCGGATTCGCGCCGAAGCGGGTTCGCTCCATTATTTTGGCCATTGCCGGGGTGGGACTGCTGGTTTATGGCCTGAGTGCGCCCGTTATCCTTTTTGATTCCAACACGACCGCTGCTGGGCTGTACATCGGATTCTTCATGCTGGGGGCCCTGGTCGCCGAGGCAAAATGGGCGACGCAAAAATCCCTCGTTGTGCCCCTTGCTTTGGTGGCGGCGTGGATTGCCTTCACGGCACTTCAGCTTCCCCTCGCCAATGTCGTCGGGCTCGCGTGTTTTGCCATCGCCTTAATCAAGGTGGCGTCGCTGAATATCCCCGTTGTTCGCAGGGCGGCACGATTTGGTGACCTCTCCTATGGCACCTACCTCGTTGCTTTTCCGATTCAGCAGGTCCTTCTTCTGTGTTTCCCGGGGCTTAACGTTTGGGCGGGAATTGGTGTGGTCATCGTACTTTCGGGAATCTTCGCCTGGATTTTGTGGAACACCGTCGAAGCCAGGGCGCTCGCTGCCCGATTTGTCGTGGCGTCGATTCTGAAGCGCGAGAAGGCACCCCAAACCTGATTCGTTTACACGGTTGATTTTCTCGATTATTCTCGACTAATTCCTGCCGGTATGATTGGCAGGCATCATTGTTTCGACAATTTTGCGAGGAGTCGTCGCATAGTTCGGCCTAGTGCACCACCCTGCTAAGGTGGAGAACTCGTAAGGGTTCCGAGGGTTCAAATCCCTCCGACTCCGCCAATGAAAAGACCGCCTGTAAGGGCGGTCTTTTTTGTTGGCGGAATGGATCGGGTGGGGATTTGGGAGGAAAGCCTGCTGTGCAGGCTTGACGGTTCCCTCCGACTCCGAAAAGTATCGCCCGCCCCTTCTTCTCTTTATCCAAGAGGACGTAGGCTCTTTCGCAACCCTTAGACGAGATTCTTAAGCATCTTCACCGACGTTGTTTCGTACCCAAGCGATTCGTAGAGCCCCCGGGCGCCGGTGTTGAATCCGAAGACGCTCAGGCCGAGAGAATGCGCACCGTGTGAGCGCGCGTATTCCTCACCGAGGAGCATCGCCGCTTTCCCGAATCCCTGACCACGCTCGTCAGAGTTGATGACAATGTCCCAGACCCACCACGCCCCCGGATCGTCGCTGACATCCTGTCCGATCCACAGGTAGCCTACGGCTGCACCCGCCTCGTTCATGACGTGAAAGACCTCGTTGCTGGGGCTGGTAGCACCACCCGGGAACGAACGAGCCATGCTTTCGGCCGCAATGCGCTGAGCGTCCTGGGGCGCTCGGCCCTGGGTAACCAAATCACTGACGTATTCGGTGCAGCTACGCTCCAACCACGACGGGAATTCGCTAGTGAGGATTCGCTGAAGGGTCACAGTCATCTCTCAATCCTTCCAGACGAGAATCTCTGTTAGTGCCAGTCGGGGATTGCCCGAAGAGCATTCGGCTTGCGGGCTGCTCTTTGTGGGGTTGTGCCTGAAGCCATGCCGCTCGACCAATTCAGTCATGTTCTGTAGACTAGTTGTAAACATGTCTTATTTGTGTCGAAAGGAACCAAATGACGATCTCGATCCGACTCACCGACGACGAAGAAGAGCGCCTCGATCAGCTTGCACGTCGCACGGGCCGCTCGAAGAGTTTCTACGTTCGCGCAGCTCTTCATGAGCACTTGGCCGAAATGGAGGATGCCTTCACTGCCGACGAGTCACTCGACGCTTTCGAGGCCTCCGGACGACGCACCCGTCCGCTCGCGGCACTCAAGGCCGAGACTAATCTGTGACACCTCGGTGGCAGGTTGAAACCACTGAGCAGTTCGACCGTGACTTCAAAGAACTTGACCGGGCTATCCAGCGACGAGTGATGGCCTACCTCGAAGAAGTAGAAAAACTAGATGATCCTCGCCAGCGCGGGAAGGGTCTCACGGCCAACCACACGGGAGTGTGGAGGTACCGAGTCGGAGATCACCGCATCCTCGCCCAGATCATCGACAAGTCCTTGACCGTCCTCACCCTCACCGTTGACCATCGCAAAGATGTGTACTGAGAACTAAGAAACCTTGAGCGCTTTTAGCGGGCTCTCGACCTGCGCGGGAGCCTTCCTCGCCGTTAGGCTGAATTGATGACTCCCGCTACTGAGCATCCTGTCCATATCGAGAACTTCCGAATGGACTTCGGGGGAACGACCGTTGTCTCCGATCTTTCTTTCGATGTGCGCCGCGGAGAAACCTTTGGTTTCCTGGGTTCCAACGGGTCGGGAAAGACCACCACGCTGAGAGCGCTACTCGGCATTTACACGCCGACCGGCGGAACACTTCACATCGATGGCCGCCCGTTCACCCCGGAGACCGGACCCCGACTCGGGTACCTGCCCGAGGAGCGTGGTTTGTACAAAAAGGAATCCGTCATCGATGTGATGACCTACTTTGGGCGGCTCAAGGGCTTGAGCAAAAAGGGGGCCGTCGTCTGGTCGCAGAACTATCTCGAGCGGGTTGGCCTGGCAGACAAAGCCAAGATCCGCGTCGAGAAGCTTTCCGGCGGTGAACAGCAGAAGGTGCAGCTGGGGGTCACGATCATGAATGAACCTGAGCTGCTCATCTTGGACGAGCCCACAAAGGGGTTCGACCCCGTGAATCGGCGTCTGCTGATGGACATCATCGAAGAGCAGAAGGCAAATGGCGCCACGGTGCTCATGGTCACCCATCAGATGGAGGAGGTCGAACGCCTCTGTGACCGTGTCATTTTGCTGAAGGATGGGCGCGCTGAAGCGTATGGCACCATTCCAGAAGTTCAGAACCAGTATGGGGGCACGATGATTCGCCTGGGGTATTCGGGGGAGATCCCGCCATCACCTCAATATGAGATCAGCACTCGTTCACGCAACTACGCCGAGCTGACGCTCGCGGAGTCGTTCGATGAAGCCTTGATTCTCAGAGAACTCGTGGACGCTGGAGTCCTCGTTCGGAGTTTTACAACGAGCAAGCTCTCGCTTGAAGAAATTTTCGTGCAGGTTTATGGCGAGCAGACCGAGAAAGTAGGTGCGTGAGATGGCACAGCACAACCTGGCCACGGTCGTCGGCTTTGAAGTTCGTCGCACTCTGGGGCGAAAAAAGTTCTGGCTGATGACGCTCTTTGTGCCGGTGGCCATTGCCATTGTCATTGGGCTCATCGTCTTCTCTAATGCCTCCGTGGATGGCGCGGGTGCGTCGTCGCCTGAGGCCGGCGGGTCCGCATCGGCACTGACCTTCACCTACAGCGACGCGTCGGGCCTGGTCGACCCTGCCATTGCGACGACCTTCGGGGGAACGGCCGTCACCGATGACGCGGCCGCCATCGCGGCGGTCAAGGCCGGCGTCTCCGAGGGACACTTCGTCTTCGCCGCCGACCCTGCGACAACGGCGACCGCCGTCTATGGCGCCGATCTTGGACTCTTCGCCAATTCGACGTATGCCAGCGTCGCCACCTCGCTGTTGGTGGCCAGCAGCCAGGCTGATATTGGAAACCCCACGCTCGCGACCCTTGCCCAAGGAAACGTGCCTGTTACGTCGACAACCTTCGTGGACGGTGAGGTCAATCCTGGCTTTGGCGGAATCCTGCCGCCGCTGCTCTTCCTCATTCTCTTCTTCGTCACCTTTGTCCTTCTGGCGAACCAAATGTTGACCGTCACGTTGGAGGAAAAGGAGAATCGCGTCACGGAAATGATCCTGACAACGCTGAATCCCACGGCACTGATTGGCGGCAAAATCATTGCCTTGTTTGCGGTCGGATTCGTTCAAATCCTTGTCTTCGCACTTCCCGTGCTCATCGGATTCCTCTTCTTCCGAACGGCGTTGAACATTCCCGAGATCGACCTCGCCTGGTTGAGCATCAATCCGGTGAGCATGGTCATCGGTGCCCTGCTGGCTTTGGGCGGATTCGCCCTCTTCACGGGAACACTTGTCGCGATTGGGGCAGTCATGCCAACCGCGAAAGACGCGGGAAACCTGTTTGCCGGCCTGATGATTCTCATGTTCGTTCCGTTGTACGCGGTGTCGCTCATCATCTCGAGCCCCAATAGCCCGGTGGTGCAAATCTTCACGTACTTCCCCTATTCGGCTCCCGTGACCGCGATGATTCGCAACGCGGTCGGCACGCTGTCCATCGGCGAAGCATCGATCGTGATTGTGGTGCTCTTCGCTCTGAGCGCTGTCGTCCTCCGGCTGGCGGTGCGACTGTTTCGTTATGGCTCGATTCAGTACACGAGCAAGGTGTCGCTCAAAACCGTAATCTCTTCCGCGAAATAGCCCTCAAACTTGAACGCGTCGAGTGACCTAGGCTAAAACCATTGCTGGCAGTTTACTGAAAGTCTTTTAATTGAGAGGGCTGGGAGGGGTTTAACCCCCTACAGTTCCACATGGAGCATCAGCGAAATAACGCACTCGTCGAGTGCATATTGCGATTCTCTAAAACTCTGGAGCATTTCATGCGCACATCCCTCAACGTCGGCGGCGTTACAGCCGTCATCGTCATCATCCTTTCGTCAACAACCCTTCCCGCCCTTGCCAACACCAACAACGTTTCAGGAATCGTGAGTGGCGGCAACCTCAGTGCCACGACATCCGACGTTGTCCTCTCCACCACGACCCTCGATGGTCAGACGGTGCAGCATGCCACCGGTTCACCAACGACTCCCTGGACGATCACTGATGCCCGCGGGTCAGGCGCTCCCTGGACTCTCACGGTGAGCGGCACAGATTTCACCAGCACGGCTGGCCTCATCGATGACACCGAGCGAACAATTGCCATCGATAACCTCACCATCACGCCGGGCACCATCACGGCAGGCGAGGGCTCAGACCCAGCAACCTCAGCATCCGCCGTGACGCTTTCCAAAACCCCGAAGGCGCTCATTTCTGTGACAAGTGGGGGCATGGGTTCTTACACGTACGAACCTGAATTTGACCTGTCTGTTCCAGCTAACGCGTTCCGTTCGAACTACGCCGACACGGTGGAGCCGACGGAACTCGTCAACCCGTACGTCTCCACCGTTACCTACACGGTCGCCTAGCCTTTCTCGATTCACGAGCCGCTCGTCCGTTCGACTATTTGTCGGCAGGCGAGCGGCGCACCCATCGGAAAGGAATTCCGTGCACAACTCCCTCACTTCTCCGGCCGGGTTCTTCGCCTCCAACTTTCGCGCCGTTGTGAGTCTCCTCTTCGTGAGTCTCGCCGCCTGCGGGCTTTCTGTCTTCGGCCCGGGTCTGTCGAGCTCCGCCGTTGACAATGGCACTTTAGGAATTCGCCCGGCCACCGAGTCTGATTTCTTTCACCTGTCTGTAGCGCCAGGATCAACCCTGAATCAGGTTGCGATCGTCAATAACTACACCTCCGCTCCCGTGACCCTTCTCACCTACGTGGTCGATGGCCTCACCACAGAACAAGGTGCGTTTGCCTTAAATAATAAAGACAGCGTTCCGACGTCTGTTGGCTTGTGGGCAACGCTTCCCATGGGGAGCATCACCGTTCCGGCCGAGTCCGAGGTGAAAATACCCTTCTCCATCACCGTGCCCCTCGGCACTTCGCCCGGTGACTACGTGGGTGGTCTCATTATTCAAGAGCCGCTCGAAAAGGGTGATATCTCCACCTCCGCTGACGGCACGGCGGTGCGCCTCGATGTGATCCATCGTCAAGGGGTGCGTATTTACCTCAACGTCGCCGGAAAGACCTTTGAGAAACTTGACGCGGGCACATTGGCTTGGACTCAGTCGGAGGACATGGTCACGGTTACTCTGCCCATTCACAACATTGGTAACACCACACTGCACCCCACCGGCAAGATCACATTCTCGAGCGTGGTCGGACATAACGGCTCCGCTCTCTTCACCATTCCGGAGAGCATCACTCCGGGGGCGACAATAATTTTGCGCGGCACCGTCAGCACAGCCGCGTTCGTCCAAATGGGCAAGATTGACGCCATCGTTTCGTCGGAAGCCCCGTCCCTTCGGGCGACCACAGGGTTCGTGAGCATTCCCTGGTGGGCGCTCGTTGGATTGGCGCTTGCAGCCGTTATCCTCACCTACGTCATTCGGCGTCACTTTCTCTTCATGCGCAAAGCTCGAGCCGCCATTGCCCGCGAATCTCAGGCGAAGACTCCTTTGGTAAGACCTGAAGAAAATGTCTAGGCACGTCGTGTTCACGCGATTGGGTTTGCGGTCGCGGTCGCCGCGCGTTTCCTCTTTGCTGGGCGTTCTGCTGCTGTGTGGGGTTCTGATTGTGGTTTCAAACGTGCTTCAACCCGACGCCTTCGCTGACGAATCCTCTTCATCGGCTTTGACCCCGCGCGTAGATTTCGGGTCGGTCTCGACGTACGCCATTCTTGGGGGAACCGCCATCACGAATACCGGCATCACCCCGTTGACGGGTTCGGCCGGAACCGATGTTGGTCTCTCCCCCTCCAGCGCTTACACGGCCATCCCCGGTTCATTTCCGGGACTGGGCGTCACCAATATCGCCAATGCAGATGCCGCGCAGGCCAAGGTCGATCTCCAAGCCGCCTACGACACTGTTTCGGCACTGACGCCTACCCCGATTTTGGGAGAGCTGGGGGGCACAAACTTGTCACCTGGCGTCTACACCCCCGGCGTTGGTGGTGTGGCTAATGGCGCCGCCTGGACGATGACGACGGGCTTCACGCTCACTGGCGACGCCGATTCCATTTTCATATTTCAGACGGATGCTGCTGCCTCGACCGCGGCGGGTATGGTCATGACCCTTCAAGGCGGGGTTCAGGCGTGCAATGTGATTTGGCGGGTCGGCGCCGCATTCTCAACGGGTGCGGGTGTCGACATTTCCGGCCGCATCATTGCCTACGGGGGCATTTCCACCGGAGCCGCCACCGTGGTCCACGGCCAACTTTTAGGGTTGAACACAGCGCCCATCACCATTGGGGCCGCAAACGCGATTGTGAATGAGGGGTGTCTTGGCGACCCCAAAACAACCTTTGTCGACACCGCCCTCGGCACGATGGTTGTGGGCACGGTTTTTGAGGACAGTGTTTCGGCTGGAACGTCCGATGGAGCGCCCTTCGATCCCCTCACCGACGTGACCTTCTCGGTCGTTGCGGGGACAGTACCCACTGGGCTTGCGTTAAACCCCCGAACAGGCTCTTTTTCGGGCACACCCGAAATGCCGGGATTGTTTACTTTTAGCCTGCGGGCCAAGATTGTGGGCCACTCGCCGGTCACGCAGTCCTTTGCGGTCACGGTGAAACCCGGCCCCCAACCCGTCCTCAATTTAGGGGCCGCGTCGTCGTATGCCCTGCTGGGGCAGTCGACCATCGTCAACGTTGGGGTGTCCCAACTTTCGGGCAGTGCCGGAACTGGTGTGGGGCTTTCAACGTTTGGCGCTTTCTCATCCCTCCCAGGAACGTTGCTGGGCATCGGAACGTATAACGAAGCCAACGATGCTGTCGCTGCTGCGCAGGTGAGTCTTTTGGCGGCTCATACTGCAGCGGCAACCGTGGCTCCCGGGCAGCCCGTCGGGGCAGAGCTTGGCGGCCTCACGTTAACGTCTGGCATCTATGAAAATGCTGGGGCCTTTGGCTTGACGGGGTCACTCACTCTGGATGCTCAGGGCAACCCGACATCCGTCTTTATCATTCGTACCCCGGCCGCTCTCGTTACGGCTGCAGGGGCGCAGGTCGTCTTGACTAACGGGGCGCAGGCCTGCAACGTATATTGGATCGTGGGCGGGGCTGCAACGTTGGGGGCTACCAACAACTTCTCAGGCAAAATCCTCGCCTCCGCGGGAATCACCCTGGGGGCGGCCACGACCGTCAAGGGGCAACTCTTGACGGGGTCCATGGGAGTCGTCCTCGCGGGAAACACTGTCGTCAACGAACAGTGTGCTCCTCCCGGCGAGCTATCCGTGAAGACGGAGAGCGTTTCCCTCTCATCCGTTATCCTTGAGGGTTCCACCACCCAGCTGGCCGAAGCGACATCCGCCCCATGGACAGTCGCGGATGCACGTTATTCTGGGGCAGCCTGGTCGGTGACGGTAAGTGCCACAGACTTTGTCAGTGCGGCGGGCACGATTGACGCGACCGCACGAGTGCTCCCCGTGGGTAACCTCATCTTGACCCCCGGAACGTTGCTGGGCATCGTCGGCCCCGACCCGATTGACGGAATTTCTGCGGCCGCGCTGCGTGCCTCGCGGTCTTCGCAACCTTTTTTGTGGACCCAAGGGGGCAACACCGGTTCGTATGCCTTATCGCCACGCTTCAGTCTCAGCATTCCAGCCAACGCGTATCGATCTAATTTCGCTGGGACCGTCAACACATCGGCGGTCAACCCCTACGTCTCGACCATCACTTATACGATTTCGTAACGGGGTCGGGATGGCCCCCGCTCGCAGAACCTCCGCCCGCAATTGCGGTTCTCTGGTGAGCACCGGGAGCTTATGATTATCGAGGCACCGGAGAATCTCGACGATTTGGGAGCGCCCGATTCACGTCCCCCCGATTGCTCCACAAAGGTTCCTTATGCTTCGTAACGTCAGCTCGCACATCGTGCTCAACGCTCTTGCCCCCGCTCAGTTGGTGCTGTCGATTTCTGTTGCCGATACCGCGAATTCGAGCGAGAAACTCGTGGTTACGCAGGGCGATGCACCGCGAGACGTTCGCGAGGTACTCGACCAACACGGCACGAGATTACATCTGGTCGATGTCGTGGCCGGCCCCATTGACGTGACCTACAGCGCACAGATCAGCGGCACGGCAGCGGTGGCTCCGCTGAGTGATGTGGAGAACATCCGGTATCTGAGGCAAAGCCGTTATTGCGAGTCAGACGTGTTGGCGCCGACGGCCCGGTCGCTGTTTGGTGGGCTTAGGGGAGCCGAACTGGTGAGTGCCGTGCGCCAGTGGGTCGCGACCGAGGTGCGCTACGTTTCGGGCTCCAGCAATTCCACCGATGGGGCCCTGCGCACCCTCATCTCACGCAAGGGCGTGTGCCGCGACTTCTCACATCTCATGGTGGCGATGCTTCGCGCTCTCGATGTTCCGGCGCGCATGGTCTCCACCTATGCCCCCGGCCTCACCCCGATGGACTTTCATGCTGTGGCCGAGGCGTTTGTTGACGGAGCCTGGCATGTGCTGGATGCCACCGGCACCGCCCCACGTCAATCGCTGGTGCGCATTGCCACGGGGCG
>Ga0114978_10001972_pt1 | contig 17119 bp, 19 predicted proteins | sample S_140212_EF_Meta_FD_87027 | JGI IMG/M metagenome (GOLD analysis project Ga0114978, IMG submission 87027) | Freshwater microbial communities from Lake Simoncouche, Canada to study carbon cycling - S_140212_EF_MetaG | ecosystem: Environmental > Aquatic > Freshwater > Lake | place: Lake... | reverse complement strand
GTTGAGCGCTGTGTAAAATGGGAATTCCATCCTATTATCGACAATTGCTACAGGATGTTCCCGAATTAGTCATCAAACAGCATCCGACAGATGCTCTTTCATGGCTCTTTATGGATTATAATGGGTTGATCTATCACTGCCTTCAACGCGCGGATGTTCCGCCCTATTCGGAAGAGCATCATGAAGAATGGGAAACAGCCTTTTTAGAGATCGTCGTCTCCTCCACACTCTGGATGATTCGTCAAGTGGCGCCGACCGTGGGCGTCTTTCTCGCCATGGATGGGGTCGTCCCTATGGCCAAAATGCGTCAACAGCGCCTTCGGCGCTTTACTTCGGTCTGGCTTCGAAAGCAGGAGGATGAGAAGGCCGAAAAGGCTGAAAAGACTGCTCGTTGGGACACCAACGCCATTACGCCTGGAACCGTGTTTATGACGCGACTCCGTCAACGCCTCGAGCGCATGATTCAAGAACATGGTGTTCAGTGGCATCTGTCCTCTAGTGATGAGCCAGGAGAGGGCGAACATAAAATCCTGTCTGCGTGGCGAACAGGGGCCTATCAGGGTTCCGTGGCAGTCTATGGGCTGGATGCGGATCTCATCGTGCTGTCTCTCCTTGGCATGGAGACGGCTGGGATATCCCAGGTGTGGCTTTTTCGAGAAGAGCCTCCAGTGGGGGCACGACCCACACCCCCATGGAGGCATTCTGCCCCCATACCCCCTTCTCAGGGAGCTGGTGCGGGGTCACGAGAGATGAGTGTTATTGTAGAAAATTCCTTCGCATCTCCACGAGAAGGGGGTGTGGGGGCGCTTTGCGCCCCCACAATGGAGTGGTTCTCCGTTCACGCCCTCCGCAGTTGGCTGATTCGAGACGTTGCCCCTGCCTCTCATCGCACCTTCCTTCTCAGTTACATCATGGCCATGTCCTTTCTGGGAAACGATTTCCTCCCTCGCTCCATCGGCCTCACCCTGCGTCAAGAGGGGCACAGCGTTCTCATGGATGCGCTTCATCTATTACAAAGCTCTCTAGTATGCCCTGATACGCTAGAACTACGTGAAGACGGGCTTCTACGTCTGTTACGTATCTTTGCCTCTCAGGAAGAGACCCATATCGCCCACGCGCTCTTTCAAAAGCAACGACAGGCTCGGTATGTGAATGGTGTTCTGCTGGGAGATAAAGATTGGCCTCTCACCCAGAATGAAGAGGCCTTCCTTCTTCGTGGGAAAGATACGCTGGTCCCAGGATGGCAGGAGCTCTATCGGACGACCCTCTTTCCTGGCCAAGAGAGATCACGAATCTGTTCGGAATATCTCTATGGCATTCAATGGAATTGGGCCTATTATACAGGACGGTATGAGGAGGTGTGCTTTAATTGGTATTATCCGTTTACTCTTCCTCCGCTCTGGTCATGGCTGTGCGAAGAGACATGTCCTACGTTTCCTGGAACGGTCCAGGTGCGTGTAACGGACATCCGACCTGTGGAGCAATTGGCCGCGGTGCTTCCTTTGGAGAGTTGGGGACTGATCCCTCCTTGCGCGGAACGGTCTCTTCCCCTCCTGGCACCCTATTGGTTTCCCTCCTCCTTTTCCTTTCACTCCGTGGGGAAACGATTCTTTTGGGAATGCGAGGCAATGATTCCTATTCCGAGCATTTTGGAGGTCAAACGGCGTTTGGCTCACTTGAAAGCAGAAAGGCCAGGCAGCGTAGACAGAACCGAATGAAACGGCTTCTTTTCCTGTAAAAGAATCATATCCATACGCGCGGCGTGAAGCGGATTCTCTTGCATAAACGCACGAATGAGCTGATTCTCTTGGTCTACGAGGGCAATAAAATGACAAGAGTGCGTCAACACCAGATCCATTAGATGTTTCGTCTGCGTGATGGTCGCCATCTGCTCCGTATAGGTGGTAGGGCATTGTTGAAGCGAGCTGAGATCCCAGATCTCGTCTAGTCGGGGGAAAAACTGCTTTTGCTGAAACGAGCATCGTTTCGTCAGAAACGTCTTCACTTCAGACAATGAATCATCCAGACGCGTCACAGGGGTATCCGATACATAAATGACAATATGGTCTCTCGCGAGGAGCCTGGAGCACAAATCGTAATTCAGCCCCTCATGAAGCGAAGGGATCACTAATGAAATCTTTTTCTCCGTGGGAATCGTCGTCCGCCAGTAGTCGGTCGCCCATTCTCTCTCTTTCCGATCCACTTCATCGTTGCGAATCAGACTGGTTTGAAAATAATACGAGGGGACGCCTGCTGTCTGAAACTGACTATAGAGACTATGAGTATCCTTTGGAAAACACGTGCCTCCATATCCGAATCGCCCTTGTGCACCTGGAACATCCAGATGCGTCGTGCCGATGCGCGGATCCAGGCGGATTACCTCTTTGACGCGGTCGTAGTTGATTCCTTTGGCCATGGCAAACGCGTGGAGTTCATTGAAGAGGCCTACTTTGGCGGCCAGGAAGCAATTCTTGGCGAGTTTCAGGAATTCCGCTTCGGACGTGGTCATCCATGCGATCTCAGAGCTGACAATGACACCATCTTTCCAGCAGGTCTGGATGAGCGTCGTGAGTCGCTTGACAAACTCCTCGTTCTGCTCACGGTTGTTGTCCCCTTCGAGTTGACCGAGAACCCACTGTTTCGTGTGAATAAAGTCATTCTTCCAATTGGCCTCTGTCAAAAACTCGGGCATAAAATAGGCCCCCACGGATTGCGAGAAACCCACGGGGACCGTGGAACGAATGATCTTATAGGGATTCTGTAGCGTCCGAAGAGAGTCCAGAAGAAGGTCGGTATGGCACGAGCCATGATGATCCATGGGGGTAGGAAGACAAAAGAAGACGAGGTCGCAGTGTTCCAGGTCGGCCATGGTCGTTCCGAGAGGATGGCACAGCTCGGGACGGATGTCATAGATCGTGACGTCAATCGATACGCATTCTAACAGGCGTGTGGCGCGACCGATGTATCCGTTTCCTACAATACCGATACGTAGCACACAGTCTCCGCGATTTCTCATCATTATGGAGTGTCTCCTGGGGATGTCTTTATGTGCGCGAGGTTAGACGCGTGCCTTTTGTGCCTGTGGCACTTTCGGAGCCTGTGGCACTTTCGGAGCCTGTGGCCCTTCGCATCCGCAGATCGCAAGAAAGGAGCATCCTGATAGGACCTTTTCGGCCTGGTCGCCCATCTGTTCGGCTTGCGCTGCCATCTGTTCCGCCCGAGCGATGTAGGCCTCCGCTTGCTCCGCCGCTCGGTCCGCCTCTCCTGCAATCTCGGCCATCTGTCCTGCAAACTGATCGGCCTCTTTTAGCACATCTTGGATCACATCTAGTGTTTGCTGAATAGAGACTCCTACCTCGCTCTTGGAGATAGAATCAGGGAGAGCGTCCATGATCTTCTCCGCACCGACAATCATGGCATCCGCCTGTTTGGTGGCGCCCTGGACCGTATGAGCGACGTCTTGGACCTGGTGGGCGACCTCTTGGACCTTGTCTGTGGCGGCCTGGGCCGTGTGAGCAACCTCTTGAACGGTATGGACTGCGCCATGAACAGCATCAGCTACCTTCTGGACGGCACCCTGTGCTGCGCTTTTGGCGACGCCTTGGGCCTGCTGAACAGCCTGTTGGGCAGCGCCTTGGGCAACCTGGATTCCTTTTTCTACGATGGACATTTCTATCCATGTGACAGAATTAATTGCATCGATTGCGCGGGTTGCGTCCCATCCGCCTCTCTCTTTTATTCCATTCTAACAAGATGGGGAATCAACTATCCGCGATGGATCCCGTTCATGTTCGGATGTATTCGAACATGATTCAGATTCGCGATCCACAAAAAAGAATTCAAATCATTCAGACGTGTTTGGCTTCTATGGAGTATGTGACCTCTGCAAAACGCGCAGGAGTCTATAGTTATTTGCTTCACTACGTGTCTACTGTTCAACACGGTGGAACGCCCCCCTCTCTCCCGGGAGAACATGGGACAAGCGTAAGCGGTTCCACAAGCGTAAGCGGTTCCACAAGCGTAAGCGTAAGCGCAACACCAGTCACACGAACTGCATCTTATGCGCAACCACACATCCCCTATCCGCAAGCGCAGTCACGTAGCACCCAACTCACTCATCACACCGATCAAACGCCCTCTTGGAAAGTCATTACCGATACCTCCAAACAAAAGGCCATGACCTATTTTTCTTCTTGTCTCGAAGTGCTCGGGATTCAAGAGGAAGTCGCCTTGACCGATGAGACGCTGAAATCCGCCTACAAACGAATGGCACTGAAATCGCATCCTGACAAGGGCGGATCCGAAGAGTATTTTGAGGCGGTCACTCGCGCCTATGCCTATTTATCCGAAATCCTGAAACACATGCGCGGAGGCCGTCGAACGGAAACAACGGTTGGTGCGAATACATCGGCGGCGTCTCTTCATTCCCAACGAGATTCCGAGGCCAAGAAATGGGATCACGGCGAACCCGTCCGTCTCAACGCAAAGAATTTGGACATGAATGCGTTCAACACACTGTTTGAAAAGACCCATCTCCCTGATCCCGATTCGGACGGATATGGTGACTGGCTCAAAGCAACCGATGCGCGTGCGTCGGGCCCCTCCTTCAAAGGAGAATTTAACCGTGACGTCTTCAACCGAATGTTCGATGATGAATCCAAGAAGTCCCGTCAACCGAGTAATCAGTTGATTATGCACCCTGGGGAGATGGCGTTGAGCCTTAACCCCAACTATGGAGTGGACCTGGTGGGGGAGCGTCCTGCGACGTATACTGCCGCCCCCCAATCCAAATTTCAATTCACGGATCTTCGTGGCGCCTATACCTCGGAGAGCACCATCTCGGACAAAGTGGCAAATGTTCATGTGACGGACAGAAACTATGAGCAGTATCGTGCATCGCGTGAGAAGGCACCCGACCCTTTTAGCCAGACGGAACTTCATGGGATTCGCGAGTTTGAACAACGGCAACAACAGGCGGATGAGTTGCGGGAGCGCAAACGGGCGGAGATGCACGTTCGCAATCAGCAGTATTCGGATCGCATGAAACAGATGGTGATTACGGATGGAGTGGATCAGAACCAGAAGAAGCTTACCTATTAGCGGGGGACACTTCGTTTCCCCCGTGCCCCCTCAGTGGAGACGTTCCGTCCCCACACCCCTCTCCCTAGGAGAGTACTTGTATCTACACGATCTCCTATGGAAGGGGGTATGGGGGCAGAATGCCTCCATGGGGGTATGGGGGCGCGAAGTGCCCCCATATTGCGTCTCCACAGGGTGCAAATAGTGTGTCTCCATGTAGACGTAATGGCATCGATTGATACCTCCCTCGCCACTCTTGGCCTAGCCTCATTGGATCAGGCCACTCCTGATACGCTCCGACGTGCCTTTGCCACAGCCATCAGAGAGTCGCACCCTGATCGTGGTGGAAATGACGGTCTCTTTGATGAGATTCTCTCCGCCTACGCCTGTCTGACCTCGGTGCTCAAACGGCAATCAGGAGGCCGTGATGGTCTTCCCTGTCTGGACATCGAAGAGGTTCAACAGACCCGAGAACAACAGTGGATTCATGAATTGAACAATTCCGTCTATGACGTCTTAGACTCCCTCTCGGATACCGCCGCCTTTCAACGGGAATTCAATGAACAGTTTGAAAAGCTTCACGTATCCGAATCCAAGGGATACGAGGCATGGCTGAAAGAGGACGCGCCTGCCGATAAGGCTACTGCATATGTGGCACCTACCAAAAAGCGTTCACTTACGGATAAGCCTGTGGCCACATCGGATCTAATGCTCCAGTTATATCAACGAATGTATTCAGAAGTTCATGAAGACGAAAAGGAGGACATGAACATAAAAGGGATCGATCCCCAGTTTCATCAACGATTTGAATCCCATGTGCCACGCTCACGAGTGTGTGCGGATCTCATTCTTCATCCCAATGATATGGCAACCTATTCAGGATCCATGCTAGGCGTCACTCTCTTAGAGGAAGATGCACCATTCACCTCGGTCCTCCATGAACGCCCTGAATACAGCGATCTGTATCACGCCTACACCTCCGATCACCTCCTCTTTGATAAACTCCCTGTGTTCTCTGAAGAGAGGTCGGTAGAAGAGCGTATCGAAGAATATAAGAGGGAGCGAGAGCGTGTCTATGAACTGGTAGAAGACCGCGATGGAGAGATGATCCAAGCATACGAGAAGAAGCGAGAAAAAGAGGAGGCCGAACACAATCGTAAGATCACCGAGTATTTCCAACAGACCGCTAGTTCTCAATGGGCGCTTCGTGGGTTCTAATCTCCTTTATAAGAGCCATCCCTTTTATGGACTCATATGGTAGATGGATCCCTTTCTTACACTAGTAGGAGTCCTTGTAGTGCTATTGATCATCTCGTGTATACTCGCAGCGGTCTACTCCTCCGATCAGATCCGACAGAATCCCTTTTTGGATCGGCATTTGTTACAGAAAGGAATGGATCGCCCTGTGATCTGGATCTATTACGACCATAGCGAGGTCAATGCACGGCAATGGAGTGACTTTGGGGCTCGTTCAGATCGCGCCCTCAACATTCCTTTCTTGAATCTGTGCTATCAGTCTATTGTTCATCACCATAGCGACTTGTATCGTGTGGAAGTCATCGGTGGTCTATCAGGTGCCGCGGACTGGCTAGGAGGATGGGATCAGCTCCCTCCCGGATTACGGGACCCCCTGTCTCCTGTAAACGAGGCCGAACGGAATTACTTGCGTGCCGCGATTCTCGCCCGTTATGGTGGCCTATGGCTCTCGGCATCCACCGTCTGCCTGAAGAGTTTTGGCGTTCTTCCTAAGGACAAGACGGTCTTCTTTGGAACAGACTTGGATGAAATGTATGCGGGGCCTGAAGGAACGGTGATTCCAGGATTTCGTGCCATTTGGTGCCCTGTTCCTCAGCACCCCATGTTTGTGGAGTGGGCGGCCGTGACCTATGCGCGGATTGCTTCTGCTCGTGGAGGTAGCCAGATTCGTGGGGACGAGAAATGGGATTTCACCCGTTTCACGACCCAGTATGTTCATACAGGTATCATGGTCGATCCCTTGGCAGAGGGAATGCGAAAGAAAGACGGCAAACGGCTTCAGTTGGAGGACCTTCTTGCATCAGGAACGGTCTGTTCAGTGGGCCCCGCGGTGTTTGTCTCTTTCCCGTGGAGAGAACTTCTTGATCGTCGGATGTTCGGATGGTTTCTTCGTATGAGCGAGGAGGACATTATGTCATCCGATCTTGCGGTGTCACATATGCTGCGAACATCTCTGCAGCCTTTGGCACCTTTGGCGCCTTTGGCACAGCCCCTGCAACCTTTGGCTCTTCCACCCCTTTTGGTTCATCCTTTGGCATAGCCCCCACAGCCTTTGGCATAGCCCCCACAGCCTTTGGCATAGCCCCCACAGCCTTTGGCACCTTTGGCGCCTTCGTCAAGATCGTATAGATGACATTCTGTAGCGCTAAAATGCTCGTATTCCCTTTACAATAGGAAATCCAAGCATGAATCAGAAATTGATGAATGAGAACGTTTTCCTTTACTTCATTGTTTCCAAATAATTGATGAATCATTTGAAAACTCTCAATAATATCCTCATACGCATACCCCCGCTTCCAGATATGGATGACCTGTTGAATCGCCTTCACAACATTATTTGATGTCATCGCATGCAACAGCGGAATAAAATCCAAATAGAACGGGGAAGAGCACAGAAGCTGAACACGAGACATTGTGATGTCCTGCTGAAGAGTGTGATGAACATCTCGAATCAAAAGAAGGAGCCGAACCATATCGCTCATGTTGTTGGCCGAGACGCTGTGAATCCACATCCACATCTCATGAGTGATTTGCTCAGGGGCCATAGATAGTTTGTTCATAAAGGCTTCCTTTTCACACTCCATATGAACTGTATTCATAGGGATATGAATACACCGTGATCGAAGCGCAGGAATCAGATCCTCTTCGGATGTTCCAATAAAGAAAAATCGCGTAATATGTGAATAGGACTCCATGGGACGTCGCAGGGCCTGCTGTGAGATATGGGGGAACGTGTCCACATCATCGATGACCACCCAGCGACACATTCCCTTTTTTGGTGCCATTTGACGGATAAACAGACTCAATTGTCCACGAATGGTTTGAATACCACGATCCTGATCGGGGCCCAGCCAATAACAATCCTCTGTGATCTCTCGCCCCCATCGGTCTCCATGAGGACATCCCTTATGAGTCGCATAGGTCGCCAGCCACTCCTGGATCAGTGTCGTTTTACCACATCCTGGAGGACCCGTTAATAAGATGTGACTCTGAGTATCCATTTGTTTCATACATTCTTTCCACACAGAATCCTGACCCACCAGGGAGGTCATTTGTTGTAGTGGGCGGGGGGACTTTAGATACTTAAACGAGTCGCCAGACCTATTCAACAAACACCCTATGCCTGGATCATTATATGATATCTTAGGGGTAGAGAAAAGCCAGACATGTGCTGAAATCAAAAAAGCCTATTTTAAATTGGCGCGCACCCATCATCCCGATAAAGGGGGTGATCCTGAACGCTTCAAAGAGATCTCTCAGGCAAGTGAGATCTTAACGGATGAGGCACAGCGACGCATCTATGATGAAACAGGGAGCATGAGCGGACAGCCAACGGCGGGTCATGGGTTTTCTGGGTTTCCTGGATTCCCACAAGGTGGATTCCCATTTGAAATGAATCTGAATGATCTCTTTGGGAACATGTTTGGGAATCAGACGGGTCAGAGGGGGGTGCGCAAAGGAAAGAAACCTGCCCCCACCATTCAGACCATTTTGCTCACTCTTTCCCAGTTCTACGTGGGGCATACGTTTGAGATCAATATCAACCGTCAGTGTTTCTGTGTGGCATGCGATCATTCAGGTGCGACCTCGAAGGAGCGTTGTCGTGCATGTGCGGGACAGGGGTCGGTCTCCCAGGTGGTCCAAATGGGACCGATGGCAGTCCATACGACAAGCCCGTGCTTGGATTGTCTGGGGAAGGGAGAGAGGGTATTGGAAGTGTGTGCGGCATGCACGGGATCGGGTTATACCCATGAGAAGCGTGTGCTTTCCATTCAGATCCCTCCTGGCACCCCATCGGGTCAAACCATGACCTTTCCAGAGGTCTGTTCCGATCATCCTGCCTATGAGCGTCCAGGTGATGCCCAGATCCATATTCAGGAAGATACGAATGATCCTGCCTTTACTTATTTTAAGCGAGTTGGCGATCGTTTCCAACATCTAGAAACACGAGTGTCCCTTTCCCTATCCGAAGCGCTGGTAGGATGCGTGGTGCGAGTAGATGGTCATCCTGGATACAGTGATGGTCTCTTTTTACAGATCCCTGCAGGCACCTTTCAGGGAGATTTTTGTATTGTGGCGGGACTAGGAATGCCTCTTCCCTATGGCATGGGAGGACGAGGTGATTTACATGTGGGAGTCGATGTAACGGTCTCTTCATCGGATCGCGAGCACTTTCTCGCTTATGGACGGGCCGTGTTGGAGCCCTTGTTTGCTGATCGTGTTCGTCTGACTCCTTGCTCCAAAGAGGCCATTCATGTGGGGACACTTAACCCACACACCCCTCTCCCGTGATGCTATGTAGGTGGGTAAAGGGATTCGTAGAGACGCAAGCCACAGAGGAGTGTGTATTGCGTCTCCATGGGAGGGTGTGTTTGTGGAGCATACGCTCACAAGGCTTGCAGTCCCTCGGGCCTGCTTTGTGCGTCTCCACAGGAGGGGGTGTGTGTTATTTCCATGGGAGAGGGGTGTGGGGTGAAAGAAAATCGAAGATTTTCTACCAGTGAAACGCCCGCCTTTGGCGGGCAGTGTCCCCACTTACAGACCCTGACGAGCCTGAGCAGCATCCACCTCCACACCACGCCAGTGAGGGTTGAGACCTGCAGGAATATCCTCCCCTGCCTTCAAGAGCATAAATGGATTATTCAAGGGGGCGCCTCCCAAGAGAGCACCGCCACGAGACCGCTTCGATCGCTTGGACCGCTTCGATCGCTTGCCACCCGCCTGATCCCGTAGATGTGCGACTGCTCGAATATTTTCGAGGGTTCCTGCTACCTGAGCGGAGCCCTGGAGGTGGGCCGGAAGACCGCTCCCAGTGATCGCTGACAGGGGGGCACCACCGAGTGCGCCACCATACTGACCAGCATGGCGACCCATGTAATCAGCACCCTGACCCATGGAGCGCTGGGAGGACCAGTCTCCCGAAAGAGAGTAGCCCATTGGCGCACCATGAAGAGCGTAGGCACCACCACGGCGACGGGTATGACGCTTAGAGCGCTTGGAATGCTTGGAGCGATGGGCGCGCTTGGAGCGACGGGAATGCGAACGCTTGGAGCGACGGGAATGCGAACGCTTGGAGCGATGGGCGCGCTTAGAGCGGCGGGAATGAGCGCGCTTGGAACGCTTGGAACGCTTAGAGGGGGCCATATCTATCTAGCCACGGGAATTTCTATACGCGGTTCTGGCGTTGTTTCCACTCCATCATCTGCTGATAGGTTTTGAACAACGGAGGAGCATTCGGTCGGATCTGATGATTTGCAGCCGCCTCATAGAAATTTGTGACATCTCGCACAAGGCGAGCACCACTCTTACTGGTTGCAACGGATTGCTGATCCATATTTGCCGTATGGGGATTCGGACGAACAAGATTGGCCACGCAACAGGGAGGGAGGGACATTGGTAGACTTCTGCCTCGCTAGAAATAAAAAATAACGATACGGTAGAACGATGCCCGCCCCTCAATGGACCGACCCCATCTCTAACTCCGTGCTCTGCGGTTATTTTTACATCTTTTTCATTGTCTACGCCGTCATCGCTTCGCTCAGCCTCGTCGGTGGCATTGTGATCTTTGCGACCTCCAAGATGCCCTTCGGACAGCTCGCCGCCGTCATTCTGAACATTGTTCTCACGCTTGGAATTTCAGGAACTGCTGCCCTCTTTTTGTATTTGATTTGCGATCGGGCACTTCAGCCAATTGCCAATGAACAAGTGGCTCGGCGTTAGAAGACGTCACCACATAGGTCCCCTTCCGAGCAAGGGAGGTTGCCACTTTTTCCCACGTCTTCGATCGAGGCCCCACAAACAAGAGAACATGGGTGCTCTCCTGTTTGATCCGATCATCACGAAGAATCTGTGCGATCTTTCCATGACGCTTCCAATCCGAATGAAAGACCTGCGTCTTGATACGGAGCGAATCGGCCCACTCTTGGAGGTAGATGGAGGAATTTCCCTCCGACGGCAACAAGATTCGATCGGGAACGCGCCCGAATTCTTGAAGAAGAGGAGTGAGAACAGTCTCTATCAGAGATTGTTCCGACTGCTTATTGGTGTGTCCCAGAATCCCCATGATCAGTGGGGTGGGTGTAACAAGAGAATCGTGTAACGTGGACGAGGACGCGGACATGTTGTGGGGCACCCTTTATGAGGCATGAAATAGGTTCAATTTTTTATGACAGAAGAGAATCATACGTAGATGAAATATATACAGTATTGCGATACCCCATTTGGTGTAGGGCATCCGTTGCCATTCTTGCTCGATGTCCCGTATTACAATACACAAGGATACGTGTCTTCTTATTCGGATATTCCTTTCTCATTCTTTGCTCCAAGTCAGCACGTTGAATAGAGACAGAACCTGGATAATATCCTAATAGATCACGTTCTGCGTCCGTTCTCACATCAAGAACCATATCGATTTGTTTGTATTGTATCAATTCCTTTGCCTTTTCACTAGAAACACGATAAGGTGAAAAAACAGCATATTGATAGCCACCATACATCAATGATACAAGCACAAGCGCGACGACTATCCATACGATCCGTGCACCTCCTTTCGCCATTTATCTATCATTATATTATTATAGCACGATATATGTGATGGTTTACGAATTACGATGACTTGTCATAGGCTTCCTGGAGACTCGCGAGGTTCACCGTGCGCTTCTGGATCTTTCCCGAAACGACATAGAGGGAATTCTCCGTCAACACAATGAAGTCCTCTCCCACCTTATAGAGCTTCTTGATCAGCGAGGTAAATTCCTCCTTGGACTTGACCAGGACGCGCTCTTTCGTAGCCCCATCCTCACCCAAAAAAGCCTTGCCCTGCGCCGTGTCCACATAGTAATCCAACATGATGGCACGATCTTGCTCCATTGCCAGCTTGGCGGCCTGAACAAGCGTCTGTGGGGTAGGTGATACGGATACAGATGCGGAAGCGGATGCGGATGCGGATGCGGAGGAAGCGGATGCCGTAGAGGATGCCTGTGTAGCCATGTCTACGTCTGACAATAAAATATAAATCCTTCTTTCCGAATGAACGCGGATTTATGTATGAGGGGCGTAGAGGACCGTCGCGTGGTGCCGATCAAAGACACCGTTCAAGAACTCATAGGCCGTTTCAATCTGATTCATCTTCCGAGCCCCCGTAATGATGATGCGCCCCGTTCGGAAAATGCTCATGGTAATCCGTTTGCACTCTCCTTCGCCATTGCCGGACCCCTGGCCCTTACAGAAGTTCTCGCACTGACAAATGCCGTTTCCTGAGTGAAACGTATTGTAGTAGAATTTCGTATTGACGCCTTGATAGATGGTTTTCTCCAGCGTGCTAGAGAGGTTGTATTCATTCACCAGCAGTTTGTGGAGAGCGTCTTGGTTAATGAACTTGTTCAGCGCATAGTCCGTATTGATCAGCTGAACGGAAAATCTCTCTAGACTCGCCTTGCCTTCAAAGGGGGAGATGGGGAGGGTCAGAATCGTCTGAAGGACCCACTCGAGGGACTGATAGGCGAACTCCTCGGACGTCACGCCCGTCATCTGAATGCCTCCGTTCGCGAACAGTTTCACATTCACCTCTTTCCATCCTGCACGGTCTGTGCCTTCATGGATCACGCGACGAATCACGAGCGTGGACTGATTGAAGAAGGACTTGGGTGTGATCTTTCGGTTGGTAAAGATGTCCTTGTGGCTGGAGCCGAGCACCTTGTTTTTGTGCTCGAATTTCAAGATTCCGATGTCGGGATACCACATAGGAATCATGATGGGGGGCAGTTGATCAAAGAGAACATCCAGGTGAATGGGTGTCCCCCAATGACACGTAATCACCATGGTGGAGATACGAAGCGCTGTGCGCTCGTAGGGCGCTATGCGCTCATCGGGAAGCGCTATGCGCTCATCGGGAAGCGCTATGCGCTCATCGGGAACTGCCATGGAAGAAAAGGAAGAGGGGTGACTTCTTTTTATTTCCAGTTCGATTCAAATTTTTGTTTATATTCTCGGATGAGTTGAATAAGTTGTGTATGGACCTCTTGCTGTGGGGTAGTATCGTCTACCAATAGGGAGTATACTGTGTTGATCCGAGTGATCCAGGATGTATCCTGTAACTGAAACATATCGGTGAGAAGCAAGAGCTCCGTGACAATCGTATGATCATCCACATGTTCATCGTAGATCAAGGAAGATTGTTCCATGGGATGGCAATGAAGATATTTCCATAGGCGATGTTCCATGTGGACCGCCCTCCCGTGTTGACGCAAATCTCCTCGTGTAATGGCAGAAGCCATGGTAGATTTCTCTTGTGACTGGGGAGGGTCATATCGTATCTTGAGAAGACGCTGTCTCAGTTTGGGATGGATGCGACTTTGGGAATTACAAATGAGAATCACGCAAATCTGTTGAGGGTGTGTATTCAGGATGGTCTGAAGAGACAATTGTGCTGCTTCTGTCAGGGTTTCACATTCGTCCAAGATGAGAAAGCGAGGTGCAGTTTCTGCCTCGGTTCTCCAATCCACACGAAGAAAGGGAAACACTTTTTGACGAATCGACTCAAGACTTCTCTCATCGGCTGCATTCATGGAAATACACATGAGTGACTTTCGATTTCCCCAGATGCGATCGACAAGCCATGCGGCACTCGTTGTTTTCCCTGACCCAGGAGGACCAAACAGGAGAAGATGCTGGAGAGTAGAAGGATTTTTTGAAAACATGGAAAAACATGTCTGAACCCGCTCGCACCAAAACGAGGTGTGGATCGACATCTAGAAAGGGGACTACATTCCATGCTTAAACCCTGTCACATCACCCATATGGTGAATGCGAAACAACCTAAATGAATGAACGTGTCTTTGTCATAGTATCATGAGTGGAAAGGGAAAAGGAAAAGGAAAACGCGTGAAGGGTTCGGAGGATACCAGCCCATTGAATGTGGTGGTGACAACATCGCCTCTAGAGTCCCCTGTGGCGGGACCTGTGGCGGGACCTGTGGCGGGACCTGTGGCAGAGTCTGTGGCGGGACCTATGGCAGAGCCTGTGGCGGGACCTATGGCAGAGCCTGTGTTGACGCATCCAGTAGAGTCAGACAAGCCTGCACGAAAGACCAGCAAAAAGAAACAGTTTCCTGTTATTGCGGTGATTACACCTGAAGGCATTGAGGGGAATCTTCTCTCCACTCGTCGACCTCTCATTGTTCATCTGCCTCTTCAAAGCAAAGAGGTGCCTCTTCATGATATGCCAATGATGTATGATCCTCAGCCTCCCACGGAAGCACAGCCCTATGATTCCCATGCGGATCATCCCTTTTATATGGAAGTCGAATCCACTGTGCCCAAAGAGGACCCCGTCCCCAAAAAGATGGAGAGGGCAGAGAAACCTGTTGCGGAAGTGACCATGGACTACTATTCGGTTAAATCCACCTTCCTGGTTCAATTTAAAGACGCTGCCGAGGTCAAACAAATCCCTATGAAGTCTGATGCCGCGTGCTTTTGGTGTTGCCATACGTTTCCTCACCGCCCTGTGGTGCTCCCTACTCGCGACACAGGAGAATACCTTCAAGTCATGGGAAACTTTTGCTCTCCCGAGTGCGCCCTTGCCTATCTGTTTGACATGCGTGTTGATGCCCATACACGATGGGATCAATTGTCGCTGTTGTATCGTGTCTATGGAGAGGCGTGTCATGGAAAGATACATCCTGCACCTCCACGGGCCAGTTTGGTGCTATTTGGAGGGACACTTCGCATTCAAGAGTATCGAGCTCTCCTTGTCTCTCAACATGTGCGCGTGGATGTTCATTTACCTCCCATGGTCAGTATTTTGGCCACAATGGACATGAAGCCCGTTGATTTCTATGATGCCAGTTTGACAAAGAACATCAGTGAAACCGTAAAAGAGCGCCTTCAAAAGGCAGAGGAGGTGCTCCGTTTGCGTCGCACCAAACCATTGAAGGCATGGGAGTCTACGTTGGATGCATGCCTTAACCTGAAGATCAAACATGACCCCGTGCTGATTTCGTAATCGGTCATAAAATTTCTGTCATAAAATTTGACGGACGGGGGTTGATAGAAAAAGGTGTATCCCGCTATCATGTCTATTGCATCTGCTCTGATTCAAGCCACCATATCCAATGTCACTCGTGACATGAAACAATTGGAACACTGGTTGGGTTCTTTGGCCGCTGTGCCTTTGGCTACTGTGCCTTTGGCTACTGTGCCTTTGGCTACTGTGCCTTTGGCTACTGTGCCTTTGGCTACTGTGCCTTTGGCCGCTGCGCCTTCTGTATCCGCTATGCCGTCTGAAGTCTCTTCTACGACTTCCGACGACATCATGCGATCTCTCCATGCCCAACAGACGCTACTGGATCAGCTCCATACGACTCTTCAGGCTCAACAGCACACCATTCATCATCTGACAGATCGCATTCAGATACTCGAAGAGTCACGCTCTGTTCCAGAGACGTGGATGGATCCTGCGCTTGTTCAAGAGGAGGAAGAAGAAATCGTTCCCATCTATATTGTTCGCAAAGCAGAGGAACCCGCGTTCCAAGAGATTCGACAAGAGGCCCTTATCCAAGTATCTGGTATCTGGAAGAGAGAGGTCCAGGAGGAAGTTCAGGAGGAGCAGGAGGAGCAAGAGGAAGTTCAGGAGGAGCAAGAGGAAGTTCAGGAGGAGCAGGAGGAAGTTCAGGAGGAGCAAGAGGAAATCCCCGTGAAGCAAGAAGAAATCCCCGTGAAGCAAGAGGTTCCCGTGAAGCAGGAAATCCCCGTGAAGCAAGAGGTTCCCGTGAAGCAAGAGGTTCCCGTGAAGCAAGAAGAAGAGGAAGAGGAAGAAGGGATGGAATTAGAAGTCATCACCTTTCAGGGCGTCTCTTATTACAAGGACGAAGAGGGCTTCATCTATTCCATCGACGAAGACGAACAGCCCTCCGAAAAAGCGATCGGCTACTGGAAGAAGAAAGCACAAGCGATCGCCTTCTATCGCTCCGAGTAAGGCACTTAAATCTTTCGCATCCAATCTCCTACAAGATACCATGGTACACCTTCGTACTTATTTTTTAATCAAGCTCATCACTCTATGGAACACTGTATGCGCATGGAATGTTCGTGGCTGGTATGATCGTGTCCGCGACCTGTTCTCGACACGTGCATGGCTTCTCCTTCCTGGTCACACTCTCCCCCTCGCTCTTCATCATGTGCCTCATGATCAACGATCGGATCTCTCGCATCTCCCTGTCCAATGGCTCTATCAGTCCTCTCGTCTCGTGTTCATAGGATCAGAGGGTCGCAATGATAAAAAAACCTATCGTCTCTCTTGGCTTTCTGTCAAGCTCATTCTGACCGATCCACAGGGGTATCGCACCTACGATATCGACCCTTTCTTGGAAGGGCTTGTCATAGAGACATCCTCCACGTTTCCTACCCTTCATGATCTCTATCTCGTCTGGTGTGCTTCTGTTTCTACATGGTCTTCTTCCAATGTGCAGGTCCAGTTTCAGATTATCAATCACCTGGGAGAGGATCAGACTCTCCGCATGGATGAACCCCATACCTTTGTCACACGTGCCTCCTTTTTGGATCTCGAAAAAATTGATTGATCCGGTCGCATCTAAAGAAGGCGCCCCAAGTATACGCTAAGAGTAGATTGAACGATGGCTTCCCAGGAAGCATCGCCGATCACCCTCGACACCCCCTACCCGACAGGGCCCTGGACCCTCTAGTTCCACTCCGCCGAAGAGACGAAATGGACGCTTCAAACCTTCCTGTCTCTCGGCTCCATGACCACCTGGAGTGACTTTTGGAAT
>Ga0114978_10001969_pt1 | contig 17128 bp, 11 predicted proteins | sample S_140212_EF_Meta_FD_87027 | JGI IMG/M metagenome (GOLD analysis project Ga0114978, IMG submission 87027) | Freshwater microbial communities from Lake Simoncouche, Canada to study carbon cycling - S_140212_EF_MetaG | ecosystem: Environmental > Aquatic > Freshwater > Lake | place: Lake... | reverse complement strand
GGTGTTAGTGACAACGGTTCAAGTCTATGGGATCTAGTAAAGACCTGCAAGGTACTTGGCGCCAACGCCAGGTATCCAAGGGACTGGAACGACTGCGTGGAAAGCGCCAAGAAGGGTGCTGCCCTGATCATCAATGTAGATGCCGCAAAGAACTACCCGCCACAAGCGATCAGCTCGTGGCACCAGAGGTACGTAGGGCGACATAAGGGGGCCACTTACGGACACATGGTAGCTGCAGCATATGACGAAGAGCTGGGCTGGCAGTTTGCCGACCCAACATTTACCGGCAAGGGCAAGGAGCAGTTTGCGGTTCTAGTAACCGAAGTTCAGCTCAAGGCTATTGCCTCAAGTAAGGGTGAGGCACCGTTTAAGCGTTGCATCATCGTAAAGAAGTAGGAGAAATATGACTAAGGAAAAGAAGGCACTGTTCGCATCCTGGGGTCGGTCATTCATCGCTGGCTGCATCGCTCAGTTCTTGGCTCTTGGCGGGTCAGCTTTTGACCTCAACGGAGACGCAATCAAGAGCGTTGTGGCAGCAGGGTTGGCAGCAATTGCACCTGTGGTACTTCGATGGCTGAACCCTAACGACAAGGCGTTTGGCTACACAGGAGAATAATGAATCTAGCGCCCGTACTTGAACGGTGCGCCGCGTGCAGGAGCCCGTTTGCCGAACAGATTAATCAGAGGATGGCAAACGGGCAACCTGACACGAAGGTTAGCGACTGGCTAAAGGAGAACAACTCCTACATCTCAAGGATTACCCTTGGTGGCCACAGGCGCAACCACCTTACTAACGAATACCAGACGGCAAAGGCTGCAGTAATCAAGAAGTTCAAGAAGAATCAAGACAAGCTCAAGGCTGACGGAGATCTTGCAGCACTGGTTAAGGGACACGTAATCGCAATGGTAGAGGCCGGAGAGCTTGTACCAACACTAGCTGAGGGCCTGAGAGCTCAAGAGATGATTGACCGCAGGGTTGAGAAGTCTGCAGACAGGGAGCTGTCGGTGACTCTAGCAGGAATCCTTGGCGGAGGTCCTGTGGTAAACATGATTGAAATGGAAGCTGAGGAGATTGAAGATGCCGAAGACTCCAGCCTGGACTCGTAAAGAGGGCAAGAACCCTAAGGGCGGTCTAAATGCTAAGGGCAGGGCATCCTACAAGGGTGGAACGCTAAAGGCCCCTGTAAAGGCCGGAAACAACCCTAGACGGGCCTCATTCCTTGCCCGCATGGGTGGTATGGCAGGTCCAGAGAGAGACGAGAAGGGTAGACCTACTCGACTACTACTTAGCCTCCAGGCGTGGGGGGCAAGCAGCAAGGCCGACGCTAAGCGTAAGGCAAAGTCTATCTCTTCTAAGAACAAGGCAAAAGCTTGAACATCACAAGCCAGGTGGCCTCAGATCTTCTGAGGGGCAGGAATGACCCAGTGTTCTTTGCCGATAGGTGGCTTGGTATAGTTCTCCATCCTGGACAGATCGAGTGGGTAAAGGGCATTGCGGCTAGGGATGACTCTGGCTGGAGGCCAAAGTACCTAACGACAGTATGCTCAGCCGGCAACCGAGCTGGCAAGACTCTGGGTATGGCAGTGGCAGTATTCCACAGTGCGTTCTACAAGCTGGGGGTTGAACCTCCAGACGGTACCGACAAGGACGCCATGAGATGGCAGACTGCACCATATGAGTGGTACCATGTGGGAATCCAGCAGGAGACCGCAGAGCTAGTACACAGGGAGATTTCAATGATTCTAGAGGGCGGTCACCCTGCACAGAGAGGCAGGGGCTGCCCCCTAATTACCGAACTAGGACGCGTTGTTGAGCACACCAAGAAGTACCGAGGCGAGTACCTCTGGCTGCAGTTCCACCCACTGGTAGGCGGGGCAAACATTAACTTCAGGACCACCCAGGACAAGGCTAAGGCCCTCCTAGGAAAGGACATGAACGGGATCTCGTTTGACGAGGCTGCATTCGAGCCTCACTTGATCCAGATCTACCAAGAGGTTCTGAACCTGCGAAGGCTCTCCACGGGCGGACAGCTACACTTCATCGGCACACCTACCGAGGGCATCAACGACTACGCTGACCTATGGGGGATGGGCGACCCTAAGAATATGGACAGGGACGATCAGTTCTTCAGCTTCAGGCTTTCGACTAGAGATAATGTCGGATTTGGGTTGTCAGCTGCCACATTTGATGCTATTGTAAGACAGCAAGCTGAATATCTAGTACCACAGAACATTGATGGCCACTTCATTGAGGCCAGGGACGCCTACTTCTCCTCTGAGTCAATTGAGCAGTGCTTCGTTGAAGAGATGATCCCAGAGGCATCACCTGAGAAGCGACACCGGTACGTTCAGGGCTGCGACCCAGGTATCTCTAGTGATAGTACCTGGACAATTATGATTGACCACACAGCTCCAAACAGGATGCTAGGAGTCCGTGCTAGGACCAGGACAGGAAAGCAGACCATCCAAGCCATCGTAAACATGGTACGAGAAGGTCACCTACTATACAACCAAGACCTCTCCAGCTGCACCACGATTGTGGACGAGACTGGATTTGGAGGCAAGCTATTCAAGCAGGAGTTCTCCGTCATCAGGCCACTACGTGGTTACGATTTCGGTGGCACCAAGGCAAAGAAGCTTGAGTTGCTTAGCGATCTCAAGGCAGCCATTGACAAGCGAATGGTCCTATTCCCTCGCCAGGGGATCTGGATGCAGCTTCGAAGGCAGCTGCTTTCATACAAACTTGACGATAAGAAGTTGGAACAAGACGCTGTTATGGCACTTGCTGTAGCAGTTAAACACGCAATTAGAAATCAATCTGGATACTTGGAAAACCCAGTATTCACATATTTTGGAGGTTCTGATTAATGGCTCAGCCGAAGGTGAAGCTACCAGATAAGGAGCAGAAGGCTCTGTCAATGGCCTCCACAGCACTTATGATGCAGGAGATTGACCCAAACACCGATGAGAACTACTCAGTACTGGCAGAGGCTTACAAGCGTAAGCAGATCCAGGAGCCTGAGCAGGCTCGTCTGCGTTCCATGTTCCGCCGGTACGACCACTTCTACTACCCTAACACGATTACACTAGGCGGGGCAGACCACTGGGCAAGCGACCCTTCGGCGCGTACAGCTGGTCGTGCACACGTTTCTGTTAACGTGCACCCTGCTTACGTAAACATCCCATCCTCACTTCAGGCTATCCCACCTATTGTAAACTACGTACCTACAGCAATGGACAAGCAGGGGCGTGCTTCTGCTGCTCGAAGAGAGAGGCTGTACTTCGCTTGGGCCGAGGCCAACGAGTTTGAGGTAAGGCTTGAGGAGGCGTGTCTATACAAGAGCCTGTACGGCCACACTGCTGCCAAGGTTTACTGGGACCCTAAGGCCAAGATCCCCAAGATCACGATCATTGATACCCCAGAGAACCTTCTACTAGGGTACGGTGACTCCAACTACAATCGCATTGACTGGGCTATCTACACCTACGGGCTTAGCCCACAGGCTGTTATGGAAGACTTCGGCATCGAGGTAATCCCAGTTCAAGAGGGCGGCAGCTGGCACCCATACACCTACCACGCAACTCACTCTGACCCACTTGCCAACCTGTACCACAGGGAGTACGAGCGTCAGCCTAAGCGCATCCAGAGCGAGTACGAGCAGATGCAGATCACCGTACTAGACTATTGGTACAAGCACCCTAGCAAGCCCGGTAAGGCACCTGTAGTCTGCAATGCACTCATTGTAGGCAACACGGTAGTTTGGATCAAGAAGCACCCAGAGCTGGGCGGAGAGCTTCCGTACATCCCGCTCAGGAACAGCCTGATCCCAGGCAGCCCATACGGTAAGTCAGAGCTGTTTGACGTTGAGCAACTCCTCCGAGAGAAGGACGAGCGGATCACGGCACAGGCTCAAATGATTCAGTCAATTGTCGGCGGGCAGATGTGGCAGCTCGTCGGAGGGGATGCACCAGATGAGGTCCCGGCTAACGCCATTCCTAAGCCTGGCCGAGTGGCCACGCCTGGTCCTGGCAATGAGCTTCGACCTATTACTCCGTTCATCCCTCAGTTCCAGCTTGAAGACTATAACAAGCGGATTGACCGAGAGATCGCGGTGGTAACGGGCCTCAACGATCTTCTGCTTGGCCTTGCGCCTAGCAGTGTTCTTGGTTCGTCCCGTGCCATCGCGTCTCTCGTTGCTAACTATGAACAGAGGATTGCGCCAAAGCGCAAGCTTCTGTACTCCTGGATCAAAAAGGTATGGGAGCTCAGCGCCCGGATGTGGGAGGCCAAGGAGCGACCAATCAGCGAGATTATTGCTGGTGAATACCGACTTGAGATCACCCCACCAGAGCTAACTCCTCGAGATACCCTTGAGCTTGCTCAGACGGCTCTCAACCTCGTACAGGGCAGGATCTGGAGCGCGGAGCGCGCAATGGACCGTGTTGGCGTGGAAGACCCAGAAGGCGAGAAGGAACTCATCCGAGACGAGCAGACAGACGCAACTCTCAATCCAGCTGCAGTGCTTACGATGGGCCAGCTGATGCAGATGTTCCAGCAGCTCCAGATGATGGCGCCGCAGGTAGCTCAGCAGCAGATGGCTCAGCAGCAGGCATCCACAGCAAACGCCTTCCGTCAGGTTGGAGCATCTGGAGGAAGCGAGATGATGAACGGCGGAGAGATGGGAAACCTTCCGCCAGAGATGCTCCCAGCAAACGCACAGCAACCAGGTCAACCTGGGGCCATCCCGCCAGAACAGGCAATGGCAGATCAGATGATGAACGGTCAGGGACCACTCCCACCGGAGTTGGCTGGCCAGATGAATGGAGGCCCAAATGGCACGCAAGGGTAAATTCGGCCGCTCAGCTAGCGGATCTCAGAACCTTTCAGCTCTGATCTACGCGCTCCTTAAGGAGGAGCGTCAGGACCAGGAGCAGAACATGCTTACCGCATATAACAATAACATGCGGTCCGGCTCTGCTGCTGGTCTATTCACTATTGACGGTGTAAGCAAGTCAGCCACGGCAAACAACATTGTTGCGTGGTACTTGGCACAGGCTGCAGCTGCTTCTGCAGCAGGAGACTCTGGCGGCGCTGAGAAGCTAAAGACTAAGGCAGAGGAGTTCCGTATCGCTGCTCTTCGAGACTACGAGAACATCCTAGACGCAGCTTACCAAAACGGTAACTCAATTGACCTATCCCTAGTCGGTGGATCTGGGACAGGTAAGATTACTGACGCGGAGTACGAGAAGTTTGTTGAGCGAATTGCCGCAGACCCAGCAATGACTGATGCTGACCGTGAGCGACTTAATAACAAGATGTTTACGATCTCATACAGCAGTTCTGCTTCCGACATGGTAAACGGATTCAAGGAAAAGAAGTTCACCGCAGACCAGCTAGTAAATTTCTACGACAAGGAGCTAATCCGGGCTAAAGAGGCAGGCCTGACAGAGGAGTCAAGGACATACCAAGACATCCTATCTGCTAGGGCAGACGCAATTGCTCGTCGAGAGTCCGACGCGGCTCAAGCACGTGTAGACAAGGTGGACAACGAGCTCAAGGCAGAGACAGACGCTATTGCTCGTGGTGTACAGAAGCTTCTAGGTGGTGTTCTGAAGGACTACCTACCAGATAAGAACTCTGTTTCCATCCTGAATAATGATATCAAGAATGGCTCTGGAGACGATTGGCTTACTAACTTCTCTAATGTACTGAACAACAACAATGTTGACGTTCAGTCAGTTATTGAGTCCGCAATGAGTTCATACGGTCTAGACGATGAGACTGCAAGGAACATCATGGATCAGCTTGAACTTGCTGCTGATGACATTAAGAAGTTGCAAGACCAAGGGTACGGCAAGGAGCTACAGACATGGCCAGGGTTTATCTCTGGGTTTAGCTCACAGTTTAGCAAGGGTATCTTTGTATCAACAAGCAAGAAAGCTGTTGAGGCTCTAGCAATTGAGTTGAACAAGTCAGGTGCGTCTATTAGCGTCCCAAATGCAGCTGATCAGTCAGCAACACAGAAAGCCTTGTCTGACTTTGTTGGAGCAATAGGCGGAGCTGGGTTTGACAACATTGCAGATAACAATATCCCAGAAACAATTGTTGGTATCAACAACGGAGACGTTAACGGTCTATTCGGCGGTAACGACCCTATGACTATTAGCGATCTTATTACAAGAATATCAGTTATCTCCGGGCAAAGCGAATATGACGTAGCCGATCAACTTGGAGACACTCTTACCCAACTTGAAGTGAATGAAGATTTGACCGCACTAGGGCCGTTTGGAGACGCCCTAATGCAGCTAGGACTAAACAGAGTTGCTCTACTGCAGCAAATTGGAAGTAACGGATCAATGACTGTAGCTGACGTTCTTAGGCTTAAGATTGACTCCACCGAAAAGCCACGACTAATCGCTGAAGATAAGAATCTAGTCCTGACATACAGATGGGATCCAAAGGTAAGGTACTTTACTTTCCAGGCAATTAACAAGTTTGACGTACAAGACCCGAACAAATTTGTCCTAGCTTACGACAGAGCTGGGAAGCCATACTACGCAGAGCAAAGAGCAGTTACTGGTCAGGATAACTTTAAGTTTATCCCAGTTCCTGGTGGCGGAAGCGGATCTGGAAGAATTGACAACAACGACATCATCCAGTATCGAGGCGGAGACAACCTGTTCTATAGGTTCTCATACCAGGACCTTGAAGCTATGAAGGGATGGGCTGCCGAAAATAAGAACAAGCCTGGGTTTGAAAGACTTACTGGGTTTGGAACCGACGGACGACTTCCTACGCTTGTTGTTGACGAAGGAGGAAATATTTCCGACGCGTCAATTGGAGAATTCTACATTAAGCTTTTCCAAGACAAGGACTATATCGGTCTTTTTGCCGATTACATGGGCACCGAAAGAGGCATGAACGGGCAGATGTGGCTGGATAGCAAAACAGTGACAGACGGAACCTACGTAGGAACGTCAAACCTAAAGGGAGACCTCACAAGCCTATTTGGCAAGTATGGCTCAGGAACTTCAGATGAGTGGAAGTCGCGAATTTCTGAGTGGCTAAAAGGAAAGGGAATTGAGGACAGGACTGGAGCTTATACCAACCTTCTCATTAATTCTCTCACCACAGACCAAAGAAACTTAATTCCTAAGCCTGGTGACACGGGAACATCAGGAACAGGCGGTGAGCGTGGAGCCATTCCTCAAAGGCAGCCAGGAAGCACTGACGTGGCAACAGCAGATCCAAACTTCTGGCCAGGTCGACCACCTGCCTCTGGAGGTAGTCAGCTTACTGCAAGTTCTGGATTTACAAGTGGATACGGAACTTCTGGCGTACCGTACGTCAACCCAACCTCAGACTACATGGCATACACGCTAAGGAATCTTGGTGGTGAAAACATGCCTAAGCCAGGAGCAACGGCTCCAGTAACTGCACCTGATCTACGGGACAGCAGGATGCCTGTTATTACACCTAAACCAGCCCCAGTGATTGCACCTAAGGCTCCAACTGTGGCACCTGGTACAGCACCTAGACTAGGTTCTGCTCCTACGTCGTTTAGGAACACACCATCACAGTCTAGAGGCGCAAGTGGCGGCGGCCGTTACGTAGATAGGATTGCACTCTAATGCCATTTACAGATCCATACGATCCAGGAACAACTAGCAGTAGCGGACCTGGTATCACTTCGTCAGACCTAGAGTTGCGTTTGACTCCTCAAGGAACGATGGGTCCTAATAGGTTCGGTGACGTGGTAGGAGAGCTTTCATCTGGCGGAGACTCCAAGAGCCCTCTTGACTTTGCTTTCTCAGCACCATTGCGAGGAATCGGCATGGTTGGGCAGGCAATTGGAGCTGTTCTTAAAGGCGCAGCAGATATTACCGGTATGCTTCCACCTGTTGACTACATAAGCGATCTCAGGATAGGAGACAAGACTGTTGGAGACGCCGTAGGAGCAATCGGTGGGGCTGGTATTAATCTTATTTCGCAACCAGGCAAATTTACTGCAGACAACCTTCCTGGAGTCGGAGCAAAAGCACGAATTCAGAACAGGTCAGACCTGCCTTCAGACGTACAGGCAATGATTAATGCTGGCGCTACAGAGCAAGAAATTCTTGACTACATGTACAAGAACAACAAGTCATACAGCAACGACCCAACGATTAACCTTGGCGCATCAATTCTTCTTGACCCTCTTAACCTCACTCCGGCCATCGTTGGCAAGCTAAACCTTGCTAAGGCAGGTACTAGGGCTGCCGCAGTTGGGGCTGGAGTTGCAGCAGGCTCCGTTGCTGGACCAGTAGGTGGAATCATCGGCGGCGTAGCTGGGTATGCTGCTGGCGGGAAGATCGCAAGCAAGTTCACTGGCGCTCTTGCAGGGGCCGGTGTTGGTCTTGATATGGGGAACAAGGTTAAGTTGCTACAGGCGTACGAGGCTGCTGGAAAGGCTGCAGAGGCCCCCAATTGGCTAAACAAGTACAAGCTGTTCTCTGAGTTTGAAAAGGGTACATTCGGCAAGGTTCGCGGGGTAAGCGCAGGGATAAAGCGTGGTCTTGCGTATACACTTGCGCAGTCAACTGCAAAAGCGTTTGGAGACGAAGGACTTGTTTCTTACGGAAAGGCTGCAGAAAGAATTTCTGGAGTAAAGGGAAGAGGGACTGCTGTAGCACGAATTGGACTTGCACTGCAGAACCAACTTGTTTCTGCAGTTAAGGATTCCCGATTTAACAACCTGCAGCAGAAGGCTGATGCAATTGTTGAGCTTATTGATACAGATATTAAGGTGGCTATTGCAGAATACCGACAGCGTTCCATTGATGGCACCAGCACAGACTACGTAATTAAAAAGCTAACAGACTCCGCCCGGTCCAAGGGCAAGACCCTTGAGGAAGTATACACACTGAGCGTTGAGGAAATTAAGGGTTACCTACAGGATACTTCAAAGGTGAATGGTTCAAGGATTATTGACCCTAAGACCAGATTCGAAATCATTGGCAACGACAATATCGTAACACTTGCCAAGAAGAGGCTTGCACTTCGCCTAGCTGAAAGATCAGCTAAGGCTGAATTTGGGCCAACGTACAACCCTACAAACGAAGCTGTCCAAAATTGGAAACTATCTCAGGATCTTACCCAAGGAAAGATGGTAGATAGCATCGAGGCATCAGTAACTGCAGAGGCAAACATACTTCGCCTCGGTGGGAGAGCAGCTACTGGGAGGGTCATTGAGGCCGCTAGGAGCCTTGCACAGAACTTTGAGAGGTCAGGAGCAGATGACTTGGCCAGAACAACTGGTGTTGTTGAGCCTTCTGCTACCTCTGTTGCCGTGGTCCTTGAGGAGATCTTCGGAGGAGCAAGGCTAGGAGTTGATGGAGTTATCTCTGGCGGAAGATACTTTGACTCCGCAGGAAATCTTACTAAGAGCTTACCTCTCTTGAGGGAACTAGCCAGTCGACTTGCTATGTCTAGGTCCGGAACTTACGGTTACAACGTCAATAGGGTTGGAAACATTAAGAGGATTTTCTCTCTAGCCCAAACGCTTGCAGCAGGCGGTGTTCGAAACTCTGCCGCATACGTTGAAGAGATCGGAAAGCTTCTTGGTAAGAAACTATCTACTAGCGCTCGTGAAGCGTACAAGGCAATTGACGAGGTTGACCAGGGTATTGCATCTAGAATTACAATCGTTCGCAACGACAGCCTGATTGCCGGAAAAGTATCAGAGTGGGTCCAACTTTACGATAGGTTTAATGAGATTATTGCTGGAACACTTGACCCAGCTGCCTTCCAGAATATCCCGCAGCCAATCCTAGCATCTCTGTTTGAGATTCTCAAGAATGCGCCAGATGTGGCTACAGGAGTGTCAAACGCAAAGAGCTTCTGGGCAAAGTCCGCAGCTAGGGAGTTTGCAGACATTGCAGATCAGGTCTCTGGTGCAGATATGGCAAGAGGATTCATTTCATCAGATGAAGTTTATGGGATGCTTAAGTCTGCCATGGATAACGGTGCCACAGTGTCGGCTGCTAGCGCTAAAGAGTTAGCTGGGATTCGATCAGTATGGACCGCAATCGGTGGTAGCGTTGGAGAGTTTGATGACCTGGTAAGGTCGCTTGAGGCTGATGGGTACAAGATTGGTCTTGGACCAGAAGGAAAGATGATTAAGACTCCAGTTGTAGTGGGAAGATTGAAGCAGGGAGAGAACGCTATCCCGGAGATCTCCTCCCAGAGCAGACCATTCCTTGACATTACATCAGACTTTGTTGACGGACTTCCTGATCTTGCAAAGCCTGGCTCCTATAAGGCCGGCAGGACTAGGTCGGCTATCCAGTCGCTAATGGCACCAATTGCTCAGACGACTATTGGAAACGCTGCGCAGCAGAGGCTCGTGCTGGCTCTTGGTGATAGGTTCTCTCTTGACGAGGTAACTGAGTTCTACAAGAAGACTGCAGAATTTGCTGTTGAGAGGCGCATTGGTATGCGCGGTCTTGACCCTCAGGATTACAACATGATCATGGATAACGTACTAAAGGAAAAGGGAATCTCTCTTGACATCCGCAACAGGGACCTGCAGAGACTAGGAATGAAAGTTGTTAACCTGCAGAATGAGATGTCAAGGGCAATCGCAGGAGAGTTTAAGCAGGTAGGATATTCTCAGGCCTTTACAGGAAAGGCAAAGAACGTCCCAATGCTTGGCAGGTACATTGCCAAGGTATCAGAGAACTATTACCCAACGCTTAAGTACAAGTATAGCCCTCTGTTCTTTGCTCAGGAGTTGATTGAATCTCCATTCTTTGCTGAGCTTAGAGGGATTGACAAGGTAGCTGTTGAGAAGAAGCTCAGCGAGGCTGGATACACAGCACAAGAACTTCGAGCAGCGTGGGGTGAAAGAAGCTCATCGCTTGCTCAACAGATCCACGATCAGGCATTCTATACCACGATGGTTGGGTCAAGAAACGGAGTACCTTCCACGCTAAAGGAAGGCGTAAAGCTTCGTGACATCTTCTTTGAAGGTAAGATGGACGCTGTTGACGCTGCCAAAGGCTCACGAGGAGCTCTTGATCAGCTTGCCGAGCCTAAGTGGACTAAGTCAGCTGAATTCAAGGAATCTTACAGAGACGTGATGGCTGTGGCAGACATGGCGCCTAGGTTCCAAGAGTGGGTCAGAACAAGCAGGCCTGGTGAGTTTATTGCCCTTACGGAAAAGTACGGGACAAATTCACTTGACCAGCTAATCGGATGGTACTCCGAATATAAGCGTATGCAGTCGTTCAAGTTTGGTGGCGGTGCAATTGATAGCCTTAAGAAGCCAGGATTTGGATTTGCCGTAAACCCAAGCATTGACGGTCTTAATGACGTAATCAATACTGCATACGGCATTGAGAAAGCATACACACCAGAGGCATTCCAGCAGTTGCTTGGAGAAGGAGTCAGGCCAGAAGTGGTTGTCTCAGTTCTCAGGGCTAAGATTGTAAACGTTGCTAAAGACAGCGGGTTTGACGTTACAAGGCTAAACGATGCCCTAAACAGGCTTGAAGTCCAGTCAGGTTATTTTGCTAGAGAGTTCAAAAACCCAAGCCTTTACTACGACGAGGCAAAGTCAGGCTACCAGTCGGCGCTAACGGACTTTGTTAGCGAGTCAAAGGCACTGTCAACTCAGTACGCTCTTTCTGAGGTAAACAAGAGCATCGTTATGGAGCTAATGGAAAACTTCAATCCAGGTCTTGGTAGCGCTGCTGATGGTGCAAAGATGATTGAGGCGCTTGGTAACGCTCGACAGTACGGCGCAGAATTTAACACTCTTGCAGACCTAATTGAGCAGATCCGGGTTAGGTCTGGAGCAAAGGACGTAACCCCTGCTACAAGGGCTCAGATTAAGGCTGTAGTTGCCAATATCGTGAAGGGTGATAGTTCCCTTTCGTCAACCGCAAGATCAACTCAGCAGATCCTTTCTAGGTCAGCTGACCTTTTGCTTGAGAGCCACGCCGGAGAGGAGGCAGCATTCCAAGCTGTAAAGTACTCCTACCAGACCGCAGCAGATGCTATGGACAAGGTAAACTACTTCAACAAGAACCGAGGATGGCTTGAGCGCGGTCTTAACCATCAGTTCCTTGGCCTTTACCCACTCTCCTACATGTACGGTAAGGTCCTGCCAGAGCTAGCTAGGTTCATGTTCTACAAGCCGTTTGGCAAGGTAGCACCAGGAGCTGGGTATGTTGCCTACCAGAAAATGAAGGATTACTTTGACAGGAACCAGCCTAACGCAGAATATCAGAACTATGCCGAGCAGCCAGAATACCTATTCCTACTTGCCCAGCTAATCCCAGGTCTGCCAGACGACATCACAGTAGTGATCCCTTCATGGCTACGAAGCGGGATCTCAACCGTATCTAGGCAGGGATACGACCAGTACAACGCTACCGACCTCGTTGACGAGCTTGGTAAGCCATTCCTCAACACAGGTGTACTTGGTACTGGAAAAATGCTACTAAACTCAATCAACGAGTTGACCACACCAACACAGATCCAAAATAAGCTTGTACCTGGGGATCGCCCCACGGTTGAATTTAGACGATAAAGGTCGGAAGTTCCGACCTGTAGTAAAGAGAAGGAGCCAATAGATGGCAGACCTTGAAGTCGCGGCACAGCAGCCGTTAGAGTCGCAGCCAGATGGTGAAAACCCGGAGGTTGCCACTCAGTCGGAGGAAGATGTCGCCACTTGGAAGCGTCGTCTAGCCGGAAAGGACCAGGCACTCACGGCAGCCAAAAAGGCAGCAGATGAGTTCCGGGCCAAGTACGACGAGCTCGCTCAGTGGAAGGCCTCGCAAGAGGATGCTTCCCTGTCGGAGTTTGAGAAGGCAGCGCGGAAAATCAAACAGCTTGAGGACGAGCTGAACGTCACCAGGACAGAGTATCAAACGGAGAAGTTGAAATCAAACTTCCCTAAGTACTACGAGTTCCAGGAGAAGGTTCGCGGACTCAACGAGACGGAACGCGCAGCGGAGTTCGAGAACTTCGTCAAGCAGTTCACTGGCGGTCAGGAGACTGCCGTAGAGACCCTTGGAGACGTCAATACGCCAAAGCGTAGCGTCGCTAAGGATAAGCCCATGAAGACTGAGGACATCCTTGGGGCCCTTAAGGCCCTTGGTAATCCTTGGCAAGAGTAAGAAGGAGTATTTAAATGGCTACGAGCAATACGCTCTCAGGGCCACCACTGCACCTTGTTAACTCTCTGAACGGCTCTGAGGCTAATGCCTATCAGAAGCTTGTTCAGGAGTTGGTATCGCAGTCGGTCCAGAAGGAGCTTCGCAATAACATGGTCCATGCTCTCCCGAGCAACTATGTCCCTGGCACGTTTGTCAAGGGCACGGACCGCATCCGTTACGTCCGCTATCCGGACGTCTCACACGGTCTCACCGAACTAGCCGAAGGTGTAACGCCTGATCCGACGATTAATCTCTCGGTTCGGACTGAATACTTTTCGGTCAAGCAGTACGGTGCATACACCAGCTTGAGCGATATCGTTCAGGTTGACTCGCCGCACGATCTTGTTTCGATCGCATCGGAGCGCGTCTCGTTTGCTGCAGCCCAGTCCATGGACCGAATTGTACGTGACGTGATGAACGCGGGCACCGCCCGAGTTTACTACGCACAGGCTCAGTCCACTACCTCCTCAATCTCAACGCGAGCAGCTCTTGCTGGCGCTACAATCAGCGATGTCGCTGATGGCACAGCCCGACAAGACTATAAGCTCACGGGCCTTGAGATCAAGAAGGCAGTTGCACGACTTAAGTCTGCAAACATCCCTCCTTATCCGGATGGATTCTATCGCTGTATCATCCACCCAAATCAGCAGTATGACCTTTTGACCGATACCTCGAATCACGGCTTCCTTGAAGCCTCGAAGTACGTTCAGAATCTTACGATGCTGAACGGTGAGATCGGCGCGTACTCTGGCGTTCGCTTCCTTGTCTCTAACGAGGCAAAGACGTTTGATGTCAGCGGCACGACCGTTTACTCGGCACTCTTCTTTGGTCCTGACGCATTCGTCGTCGGTGACTCACAGACGATGCAGACGTACTTTATCGCTCCTGGTGGAGACCACACTGACCCGCTCTCGCAGCGAGCTCTCCTTGGTTACAAGGTACGCTTCGGTGCTATGATCATCGGTGAGGCATCTGTCAGCGAGTACAGTGGCCGAGACAAGGCTGCAGTCGTTACCAATAAGGCATTGACGTCTAACGTTGCAACGATCACCACGAGCGCTGCTCACGGTATCTTTGTTGGCGAGACGATCAAGGTGATTGGTGTTGACGCAACCTTCAACGGAACATTCACTGTAACTGCAGTGGCTGCTACGACTATTTCGTATGCCAAGACGGCTTCGAACGTTGCTTCCACAGCTGTTTCTGACGGAGTCGTCAGCAACGTGGTCCCACAGACCAGCACGGGAATTACCCGTTACCTGCGTCTTGAGACACGCGCAACCGGCCTGTAATAGACGGTACGCCTTTTATCCCCAGCTGGCTTCGGCCGGCTGGGGGTAGGGCATATGGAGGATAAATGCCAACACTGAGCACCCTAATGAACAAGATCAGAAGGGACCTACGCGATACGGGTCAGTCTGACGGGGTGGACAGGACTTGGAGCACACAGGAACTAACCGAGCTAATTGAGCTTGGAATTGCTGAGGTCTCAAGGTCCTACCCACGAGAGATGGTCTCTATCGTAGCGCTTCCTGAGATTCTCAATTCTTTCCACGCGTCTTCTTTTGCTATGCCAGCCGGCATGGACTCTATCTTCCGTATTGACGGACTAAAGTATCGCATTGACTCAACCGTAAGCCCGATCAAGGAGTGGTACGAAGTTACCGACATCCTTGAGCAGGAGAACGGGTGGGGACCATACAGCGGCTGGGAAATGCACGCTGGTACTCTATACATCCAGCCAGGTCGAGTAACTGGCAACACGTCTCACCTTCGTCTGGTTGGCTACGGAGACTGGACAGTTGAGACATTGGACATCAACGCCGAGCAGGCAATCCGCTATTACGTGACAGCAGAAGCAACGTTCCGGCTCATGAACGACCGAACTATGTTCCAGCAGTGGCAGGTCAACTCAGGGGCTACTGATGTTTCGGTGCCAATGATCAACCAGAACTACGTTGCTGCCAGAACTCGATACGACAGGCTGATCAACAGAATGCGAAAGCTTAGGAGAGTCGGCTGATGGATTTCAACAGGCCAGTTAAGCTCAAGATTGACGCTACTGAATACTTGGATCTAAACTCCCTGGCCAACGTCAGGGCAGGATCTGATCCGCTGTCCGGTTACAAGCTTGAGTCCGCAAATTACGCGGCAGTTCAAACTGCTGGCTATGTTGACAAAGCCGCCCTTAGGGATGGTGTTAACGTGACCGAGTCCTACTTAGGCGGTAGAAATATTGATATGGTTGTCTCTGTATATGGCAGCACAACAGGAGACTTCTGGGACAGGATTGACGCTTTGTCCTCTGCGACACAGCCAATGCCGCAAGCATTCTCTGCTAACTACGGCATTAGGCCGTTAAGATTTTATCAGCCTAGCTGGAATTTGGCAGCAGATTTCCCAGATGGTGTCGAACTTGATATGAACGTCCGACCTGTGTCTCTTCCCGTATACGGAGTATCAAGAAGGAATTCCATTGGCAAGCCTAAGGACGGCTTTTCACAGCCTGTACAGCTGCGTTTCTTAGCGCCTAACCCAAGGAAGACGCTCTCTGCGGCTCGCGCATTGGCTTCAGCATACACTACCCACCGAGGCTCCGCCACAGTTTACCCACTTTTGACCAAGGCCAGCTGCACTGCTGGTCAGGTTGTAACATTCAGCTGGTCAAGCGGAGGTACCTCAAGCACGGTTGTTGTTACAGCCATAGCTGCTGGTGCCATTGCCATTGACATGGAGACTATGGGTCAAACCAACTGCCGGCTAAACCACACCTCAACCACAGGGGACTTCCTGGTGTATCCGGGGACTGTAACATACGGTGGGACCAGCACAGCAAGCACGATTATCACCTTCACTGAGGCCTGGCTATAATGGCTACCAGCAGGTACAGGATCAGGATCTTTGATAAGAACTCAAACTGGTCAGTTGGCACTGAGCGCTGCGTAATCTTTGACGCCAAGAACATTGGCACAGAGGTGTACGCCAACGACGTCGGCAGCGCCTTTTGGACGCTTGCCATTGATCACCCTCTAATCCCAGAGCTTATCCCTCTCAAGAGGCACTACAAGATTGAGAGATGGAATGGCTCATCTTGGGTAGTTGTGGCTGCCGGAATGATTGCCTCATACGACGCCACTAACGACGAGATTGTGTACGAGGGGATGGACTACATGACCATGATCGCCATGCACTACACCAAGCTAATCGGCCCTGAGTCTGGCACAGATAATGCCATTACTCGACCTGGGACAGACGAGATCGTTGAGTCAGCTGACCTATCCTTGACGGCAACAAGGTCAGCTTCTACACTTATTCCTGCCGTTGCTGGTGAAACTACAACAGCAGACTGGAACTCGCACGACACAGAGCAGCACCTAGTTGTTGGAGCTTATCCTTTTGCTGCCATAATCTCAAAGTGGCAAGTATATTATAACACTACGTATTCAAGCTGGGCGGCAGTTCTAACTGTTTCAGAAGTTCCTATTTCTGCACACATTGTACCAATCCTAAATAACTGGATTAACATTGAGAGCTCAAACTCTACACTTCAGGGGAATAAGTATATGGCTCTTGCAGCTGCAGGTGCAGGGACTCCAAACCAGGGGACAATTACGGTCCTCCTTGAGAGCTATACAGGTGGGGCAACGTCTCTAGCGAACACAACAGGTACACTTTATTACCCTAGGTACCAGGTATCTTCATTGGTTAAGTTTGACGTTCCAGATATTTCAACTAAGACTATTGGATCAGCTATCCTAAGACTTACAGCTTCAAACGGTACTGGTGACCACACGGTTCCAATGGAGCCTGACATCGGGGGACGAGGTATTACCGTACGAAGGATGCTGGCCGACTGGACAGGAGACACGACAACAGGAGCCGAGGGAGTGTGGGCAAACTCGTCAAATGCTAACTGCGACTACGC
>Ga0114978_10001968_pt1 | contig 17135 bp, 17 predicted proteins | sample S_140212_EF_Meta_FD_87027 | JGI IMG/M metagenome (GOLD analysis project Ga0114978, IMG submission 87027) | Freshwater microbial communities from Lake Simoncouche, Canada to study carbon cycling - S_140212_EF_MetaG | ecosystem: Environmental > Aquatic > Freshwater > Lake | place: Lake... | reverse complement strand
ATAATCTTTTTCCAGGATGCCGGCATCGTATGTAACCACTGCACTTGTTTTACGATGCTGTAGCAATCCGCGGATAAAGCTAGTTTTACCTGTGCCCGGAGGTCCAATCAATAGCAATACACTGGCATCGCTATGCATGAAGTCGTCGTAGTAATCACTTAGTGATTGATTTAAGAACGGATACATTTCTGTGATAGGCAAGCGATCTGGGCGCAATGGAATATCTACACTACTACCATCACCGGAGTACATCCATTCGATATAGCAATCTACACGTTCAAACTCTTTGGCGCAACGATCAATTACTTGATTAACTTGATCTGGGTGACCAAACAGTTTAAATTTAACACTACTGGGATGATTCTCAAATCGCACCAGTGTTACAGTTTCGTGATCAATAAGTGCTCCATAGTTCTCACTCATTTCAAACATTTGCCATGTAGGGAAAGCCTTGCGAGCAAATTTAACCCATTCTTGTTTGGTGCAAAGAAAACTAATTTCTTCGTTTACAGTTGGTTCATCAAGCTCGTAGCGTTGTAACATTACACGGCTGGCAATGTGATCAGTTAAATCGCTTGATGCTAAGTACAGTTCTCTATTTGTCATTTTTGAAAATTCGCTATCCCAGGTCCATGATTTGTTAAATTTACTAAGTTTTTTCTTACGGCGGCCGTTAGGGTAACGCCTACGAGGCGCAATCGCCTCCAAGATTTCATTGTATTCACTCATTTATTTTTTAGTAAAAAATTTAAGTAGGTTGAAGAAACGAGTTTTGTGTTGATTAGAGATAATCTGATCAAACATACTCGGCGTATGTGGACAACGACCTTGCTTCCAATCACAATCTGTTCTTGGAACCTTTCTGCAAATACTACATTTAGGTTGCTTGGTTGTTTTCATATTTGTTGAAAGTATATGCTATTATACATTATTACGGTATTAAGAGCAATACAAAATGGTTAGATTACCAACGATCCTTGCTGTCAATTTGGGTAGCGGTACTTAGTGTATCGTCGCCCTCGGGTTCTACATCACTTACTAACAGGATATCTTTTGGGTCAACTTTACGAATAGTGTGTTCACCTGACTGGTCTTCAATGGTTACACCACGGGTCCATCGACCATGCGATACCAAAATCCATTGCCCGGGCTGTACGTCCTTTTGCTCTGGACCGGTGGCATATACTTCGGCCCAACGTGGACGAATACCAGCGCCACGTCCATCATCGCTTAATAAGTAAATGCCACTGCTTAATTTACGTTCTTTGAAATTCATATCCGAAACAAGTACGTGATCTTTAAGTGCCTGTACTGTTTCAATCTTGATCGGTTTAAACATAGTTAGATTCTGCTAGGTCCGTTTGATTTTGGATTGCGTGGATCTGGAATCGGTTCCTGTGTAACTGTGGTTTGTTTAGCAACACTATCAGCCAAACTACCACGAGCCGCTGGTTTAGTCTCTGGTGTTTTTTCTTTGTTTGTAACAATTAGATTATTGGCCAAATCGTTTAGTTCTTTGGCATTGCTTGCTTGTATCATAGCGTCCCTTCTTGCAAGTTCGGTTGGATCATTTGGACTGTACCCTTGTTCAATACCATACACTTGATCCATAATTTGATTACGTGGAATTGCAACAGATTTACCAGCACCAAGTATATCGCCACGTGCATTTACTCGCATATTACCAACTGCTGTTGTTTTTTCGTTGGCTAATTTTAGAGCATCCATGTCAATGGATTGTCCCATTGTTGTTTTATAAACTCTAGTCACTTAATTCTCCTTGTGTGAATATTTATTACCTGTACGTTACTTCAAAAATTCTTCTATGGGCAAGTCGTAGTACAAACTGTTGATCTTGTGTACCCCCAACAAGTACAATACATAGCTAGCGGTACTCGATCCGCGCCCAAGACCCCAAACTACGTTGTTAGCTCGCATAGTGTCAACAAAGTATTTTAAATAACACAGTAATGGAAATAATTTTCGTTCTTGATACAGCAATAGTTCTTGTCCTACACGCTGTAATTCTGGTTCTGTTTTACATAAATCTAAAATATACTGCGCTATGTCCAAAGCCTTGTATTCTTCGGGCATGTGCCACTGCTCTTGTCTAGTCTGGTGGAATGCGTTTACATCGTAAGTACTTGGATATTGATGGTATTCCCGCACCTTAGGAAAGTCTGAGTATGTGCTGGCTACAGAGCTGTTATATCTGTCCCAATCTTCGACTAAGAATTTATTCAAATCCAGTTTGGGATTTTGATAAAGCATATCGCACAGTTCATTTTCTGTAGTATACGCTTGACCGAATTGATCGTAGTTCATTGAATATCAATTATGTTCTTAAAGTTTTTGGAATTTTTTTCCATTTCTTCTAAGGACTTACGATTTCTATTGCTCATTTCTTCTTGATAGTCTTGCATGAGTAATTGTAGTTGTCCTACCATGTCGGAGTTGCCCCAACGAAAAGCTGTGTTTATACGCTTACTTAATTCATTGAACTTGCTGGTTAATTCTTCCAATGACAATTTTGATAAATCTGGTGCTAGAGGATGACCCATATTAAGACTCCAAATAAAAACTCCTTACGCAATTATATAGCAAATTGCACAAGGAGTCAATGTTTATTTTTGGATTACCACGCTACCAAGTTGGCCCTTAACCAACTATTGGTTGAAACACATACATAGATATGAGTAGAGGTCAGGGCTATTTGTCCTGCAGTACCTGCAGAGCCTGTGTTACCTGGAACATAACTGCTGGTGTAAATTAGGTTACCACTTAGACTTGATGTGCTAGTTGCACTTAGAGTAGTAAATGCGCCAGTGCCCGGAGTTACGTTACCAATTGCTTTTGCAGTAAATGTTGTTGCATTACCTGTGGTAATATTAGCTTGACTAAAGACTGCTAAACTTGGAGCCACAGTACCAATTGGTGTATTTTGAATACCTGAGTATGCAGTTAGGTAATTGTCAATATTTGCGCTGCCATATACAGTTACGTTACTAGCATGAGTATTGTCGCCGACTGTTAAATTACCAGTAATAGACTGTTCAGCAGTTTGAGCAGATACAATATAAATTGGAGTAGCCGCACCATATAGTGTATTATCTGGGGTAGCAGTTTTAATACCATACAAGTATAAAGGACTTGTTGTAGTATCTGTAATTTGAATAGTAACATACGCACCGGAAGTACCGGCTGTGCCTACACGAGTTACACCAGTTGTGTAGGCACTGATGCCTACAGGTGCAGTGGTATCCGGGGTAGTACTGAATCCCAAACCTGCATCGGCATTGGTAGCGTTACTGATATCAAATTTATAAAAACCACCTCTGGTCAGAGTCAATCCAGTTGTACCATATAATACACCTGTGCTAGATTTTAATTTTGTGCCGTTGATGGCAAATACGTTTTGACTTCCTGAACCGTTATCTACGATAGTTACTGTATGGTTAACGGTTGCACCAGTGTATGCAGTATTGATCCATTTACGCTGTGTAGCGTCATAACGTAAAAAGTCGTCGCCGGTGATGGTAGAAAGTCTTACATCTCCCACGTTGGCTATGTTGCTAACAATACCAGAACTGTTGATCCATTTACGTGTGGCTTCGTTGTAGGCCAATACTTGTCCGCCACTGATACTACTAATAGTTACGTCTCCCACGTTGGCCAAGTTGGCCACAGTGGTAATATTTGCAGCCAGGGTACTTTGGCCAACAACATTTAATGTACCAGCTATGGTAACGTTACCATATAATCGAACACTTTGATCGTTTTCAATACCAACTGCTTGTGCTAGTTGGTTAGTATTTGTGCCGCCATCATCTGCAGTGAAGAAAGCAATGTTACCGCCAAGTCCGTAAGTTACGTTTGAACCTGTGGCAAAGAAATTAATACCAGCTACCTGTTGGAATGTATTACCATTGGTAAGATTAGCAATGTTACCAGTGTAAGCACTGGCATTGTAATAACCTAATAGGTCGTTGCTCCTAACTGCTTGAACAGTACCTGTTTGTAGGTTACCACGTGCGGCACTTACTGTATAGCCAGCTATCTCGTTGGTATCTATTTGTCTGTAGGTTATGTTGGCCAAAGTTAAGTTGCCAACACTCATGCTGTTGTAAGAACCAAGTGTGCTGATCATGTTTTGACCGCGCTCCAATGGTAGTGCTGTAGCTAGACCTGTTTTACCATAACCAACCATGACAGTTGAATTTACAGCAGGATTGTAGTAAAGGTTAACACCGCGTAAGGTAGTTTGACTACGAGTAATATCTGTAACTAGATAATTGTCTCCACCATTGATACTGCTAATTTCAAATAAGTAACTACCTATTTGATCAAAGTTTATAATACCTGTGCCAGTGTTGTATCCAGCAACATCGTTAACACCCAGTGTGGTTTTAGCCGGGTCTAAAGTAATAGTGTCAGTAACTGCGCTGAGAATTACCCATACACGCATAACTCCATAACCTGTAGCACCCGTGCCTACTGTTTGTGGCCAATTGGTAAAGTTAATTTGCACAGGACCAGATGTAGTTATCTTTTGAAAATTACCCAGAGTAAAATCCAATGAAATGCTACCAGTAACAACACCGTTGTCTTTAAATGTATTGGTCCAGGCTTGTAATTGCGGACGTTTAATAACACCGCCGGCCATGTCATTGTTTAATGTTTGACCATTTAAGGCTGTGGTAACAAGAGCTTTGTTTTGTAAGTCTGTTATTTCGTTTTGTGCGTAGGTAAGGTTATTCTTTATGCTGGAAAAATTGTCACGAAAACCCTGACTGGAATTTTCCTTACCAGCTATGGGGTATGTATTGTCGATGTTTGCGGGATTAATATTTGATGCCATTTATTCTTTTTCCAATTTGTTTACCAACCTAGACTTGCACGTTTCCAATTATTAGGACCTAGGCAAATGTATATGTAATCTCGGTCGTATGTGATTTGACCTGTAACACCGCCGGCAGTATTTGAACTTGGTACATAAACGTTGCCGGTAATAACGTTACCGTAAAACTTTGTACTTTGATCGTTTTCAATGCCAACTGCTTGATTTACTGTATGTACTCCTGCATCGCCGTCACGTCCAGTAAAGAAAGCAATGTTACCACCTAGTCCGTATGCAACATTGCTACCGGTTGCATAAAAGTTAATGCTGGCCACTTGCTGGAATGTATTTGCAGTATTGTTATAACCTGTGTATGTTACAGCATTATAGTAGCCTAAGTAGTCGCCGGACTGCACAGGAGTAAACACGTTAGCAGTTAAATTACCTCTGGTGCTGACCAAGCTGTACCCGCTTATATAACCGGTATCAATTGAAGCGTCAACATTATTGGCCAATGACAAGTTACCAACTGCTATGCTGGCAATAGAACCCTTAGTGGCAACAATATTTTGTCCAGATTCTAATGCCAATATTGAATCTATTTCAGACCCAAAACCAATTAAGAACGAACTGTTTACATCCGGGTTATAGTATAGTGCAGGATCGCGGAAGCTGGCACGGTTACGACTTAGATCTTGTATAAGATAACTACTACCGCCGTCAATTGAGCTAAACTCAAACAGGTAGTTGCCCGCGGCATCAAACTTAATAGCACGAGTAGTAGTATTGTATCCAGAAATGTCCCCAACTACAACGCTAACACTGGTAGGTAATGTTACAGTATGGGCGGCTGAAGTAACTACAATCCAAACACGCATAGAACCATAACCCAAGGCACCTTCACCTGTGGTAGCAGGCCAATCAATGAATTCCAATGTAATCGGAGCCGCTGTGGTTACTTTTTGAAAGTTAGCCGAATTAAAACTCAGTGTAGCAGTTGTAGCAACAGCACCTAAATCTAATAGACTCTGAGTCCACGCTGCCAATTGAGGTCTACGTAACACAGTACCCGTCATATCGTTACTTAAGGTTTGTCCAGTTAGGGCAGACTTTAAAATAGCGTTAGTTTGTAAATCAGTAATTTCGTTTTGTGCAAACGTTAAGTTATTTTTGATGTTGGTAAAGTTATCACGAAAGCCCTGGCTATCATTGTTTTGATTAGCCACGGGGAATGTGCCGTCGATGTTATATGGGTTAATGTTTGATGCCATTAAATTACTTTCCTGATTTTAGTATTTATCATGTATTTTCTTGGTTGTTAACTTAATGTTACGTTGGCCCATTTGGTACCGTTGTACACTTGTATATTACCGGTAGTGTAGTTATATACCGTCATTCCTCGGTTAGTTGGACTAATAGCATTTACCTGTGTTGTAGTTAAGTTGGCAAATTGTACTACACTAGACAATGTAATTGAGTTGGCTGTGATATTTCCAGTATAAGTTGTCAAGTAAGCCGCTGTGTTAGCATTGGCATTTGTGGCCAAATTGGTCATTGTTGACTGCAATGTTATAGCATTACTTTGTAGTGCTGTAATTTCGCTGGCCGCGGTATTTAGATTGTTCTTGATATTTCTAAAATTGTCTCTAAATCCCTGTGTATCGTTGTCCTGACCCGCAATCGGATAAGTTACGTCAATGTTGGTTGTGTTAATTGTAGATGCCATTAATTAAATACTCCGTATTGTGGGAATTTAACATATTTATCATGACTTCCCGGGGTGTAATACTGATCTCTGTAGTTGAAGAATCTAGTAGTGCCCGCATTAAATGTAGTTTTTCTGCGATCCATTTCTGGTGCTAATTTGTAAACAACATAATATGGTACTGTTTGATTTGGGCTTAAATCAAGTACATAACTCACAATCGCCCCGCCACCGTAGGTCATACCGTTTGTAATTCTAATTCTCTGTCCTATTTGCACTTCTAGAATCGGGGTCAAGGATACTACATCTCCAATAATGTTGATTCTCCATACGCCGCCACGCTGGTTACTGTAACTGTTTACAGTAATAGTTGTTCCGCTGGCAGTATATAGATCTGAATTTTTATCAGATGACGCAACAGTAAGTGTGTTACTATCTACCACAGTAGATACTGTATAAGTATTGCCCACAAACAATCCGCCCAGTGTTAGTGTTGGTGTTGCGGTACTGATAGGCGGAACAAGATTAAATGTTAAATCCATACCAGGTGTAATGTTAGTAGTACTACTCACAGTGATAGAATTAACTTGGCCGTTGACCACCACAGCGTTGGCCGTAAATGTAGTATTAATTACAGACTGTTGAATTTTTTCTAGATATCCGGGCACTACACCATTGGTATCAAAGGATCCAGAATCATATCCCTCGCGCTGTGCAGTTAGAAGATTATCGCCGATGTATCCATCTTTATAGTATATCCATCCGTCAAACGGCCCTGGATTATTAAAATTTTCTTGTTTAACAAAGATTAAGGTATCGCCGTCTTGATAACGGATATCGCCGTCGATGCCACCGTTGGAGTTAACATAGCTAATAGGGCGACCATTGATTTCTGCAAACGTACTATGAACACCATAATTTACTGTGGCCACCAGAGTACCAATGTTTTTATTTGGTAATACGTCAAACGTTGTTTCTCTACCAAGTATGTACTGGCTTGTGGCTGTATCAAAGTAGGTGCTGTAATAGTTGTCAACGTTATAACGATCAACTGTAAATTGTATATTGTTAAAGTTAATTCCAGAATTCTTTAGTCTATAAGCCAGCAATTTACTAGCACCAGGTTTAGTGTAAGCAATTACTACGGCCTTGGTATATCCCAGTGGTGCTTTAAATTTATTTGGACTAGTAGGATCAGGTTGGTTACTGGTCATCCAATCTGGTAAACTACTTTGATCAGCATACCCAATGTTGGCTTCAAGACGAGTCAACATGTTGTTGCTGTTATTTGGGTAAAGTATTTTGTACTCGTCGCCCGCCGCATCATAGTATGGGTTGGCAATTGTGTTGGTTAAATTCAACGTTAACCCAGGACCTTTACCACTGGCATTTAATCCTGGATCTAGCATGTCAATATAAACAACTTCGTATTTGACATTGTAAAAGTCATCTAATACTACTGCTGTTTTTATAGTGCCAAAATTATATGTCTTGGTCCAGTGATTGCGTGTAATGGCTGTTTCGTATTCGGTTACTTGACTTGGAGTCAAACCCGGTAAGAACATCATACTTAAATTTCGATTTATACCAAACCAAGGATCGTCAACACGATAAATTAATGTGGTGCTTGGAGTAGTATCAAATATTTCTTGATCATTGAGTACACTATAATATATCTGTCTTTGATCATGTGCAGGCAATGCTGTAAGGTATAGACTTTCGTAAGGAGTATCACCGATAACATTTAATTTTAATGTAAATTGTTGTACAGCACTGGCAGAACCGTCACTGGTTTCTACTTTAACAGTGAAATTATATACTCGATCAAGAGTTAGTCTATCACCGTCGAATGTGGTATTAAAGTCATCAATGGCCAAAGCTTCAAACGTAACACGCCCGGTAATATTTCCCGAAGACAGCAATTGAAGTCCTTGCGGCAAACGAATAGGAACATTGGCACGATCATATAAGCTATAGATTAGATCAGTGCGGCCAGCAAGACTGCGAGCTTGAATATTCAATTCGCTAATAGCACCGTTATTAATCGATCCCAAGTTTGCCGGAGTAATCCATTCTATTAGATTGTTTACATCGCCAATGATTGGCAGAGTAAAGAATATTGTAGAACTAGTATACTTGACACCGTCCCTGGTCTTAAAAACTTGTATACCAAATATGTATTCTTCAAAATTAGTTGATTGTGGATTCAATTTTCCATATAACCAACCAGTCTGTGCATCAAGTATAAGCCCCGGTAAATTATTGTTACCTTCTGTGGTACCATCAAAACTATCAAACGGTGCCCAATCAAATCCTCCATCAGCATCAGCTACATAAGCATCAAATGTTCCAATGGTATTGGCTATTGTATAAGTTAATTCATCGCCTTGGAAATCGTAACCATCAAATTTAAAAGCATAGTAGCTGCCTTGACGTGCAATTGGCAAGGTCATTGATGTATTTAAAATTACAGGATTGTAAACATTTAATGCATCAACAGTTAAGTATGTATTATTTGCACCGCCTGAACTTGCATTATCCGCAGTCCAACTGGTACGACTAACTACATTTATAATGTAATCTTGCAAATCGTAGTTGGCACCATCGTACGCCTGTACGGTAAAATTATAACTTAAACTTTGATTCAACTGATTGAAATCGTATGGTGCAAAATCGTATTCTGCTCGTTGTACAACTACACCACTCTCTAGATCTTGGCCATCATAATTTGCTGGCCCCCATTCGCCTACTAGTTCTATAGGCTGTATGTACCCGCTTAGTAAACCAGTGGCATCCAATGTAATACCTGGCGGCATATTACCATTGCTAATAGACCAAGTAATTTGTGTAGTGGGATTTAAGTCAACAACACGTAATTGTTGAGTGTAGTAAGTTCCGTCAAAGTAAGAACCCAGAAAACTAGTACTTGGTTCTACAATAGGACCGTATATGTTAGTAACAGTTAAAGTAAACGATCTATCATTGATATGATTAAGACTATTCTTAGCACGTACTGTAAATCTAAAAGACTGTGATTCGTCAATGGCAACAGCAGTTAACAGGGTCGGAACACCTTGTATATAACCTGTGCTTAGAATCTGCATACCCGGGGGCAACTCACCAGCAATGCGACTATAAGTCACTGGATTACCGTGACTTTCAATAACTTGTAATTGTAAACTATAAAATGCACCATTGGGCACAGTACCGAGATTACCAGCTGGTGTAACCCAGGTAAAATCACCATTGACAATATTGGCCAGCAGAATAACAAAGGTACCATCCAATACAGATCCGTCGCTACTAACTACTCGTGCAATAAAACTATAATCGCGAGTAGTAAAGTAATTATCTTCAACACTTCCGTAAGTTGGAGTTCCTGTAATGTTACCGTTGCTGTTTAATGTCATACCAGTTGGCAACGTGCCATTGATTAGACTATAGGTAAGAGTAGCTCCGTTGTTGGCAGCATTGGCCGCTATTAATGTTACAGTGATTGGACTACCAACAACTATACTTGCTAGAGAACCTACAGGAGTTACCCAACTGAGCTTTGACTGTGCCATGGTAAATTAATATCTTCCTACAGCAACTTCTATTACACCGTTCGATCCGTTAAAGTTTTCTATTGCTTTTCCAATTACAACACCAACCGGTGTGCCTCCATTGGCCCATTGCGAATTACTAATGCTTGTTGCAGTACCACCAATTCCGGCTATCATCAAATCACCTTTACGTACCGGGCCAGTTACTAAACAAGGAACACGCCCTGTTAAAGCCACAGCAACAACATGTGTACCGGTAAGTGTATTATTCATAACATAAGCAGGATTTGTACTGACAATACCAGCAACGGCTGTAGTGTGTGCTTCTGCCACGGTGACTTCAAATTCTCCGCCAAACATAACCACGGTACCTGGACCATAAGCATTGTCTGCTAAGTACATCTCTGCCAAGTCAGCGTATTGTGCTGTTACAGAAGTACCACGGAATGTAACAGCATGTACATTACCAAACCAATTGCTCGAACTACCAATATTAGCAGTAGTATTACCTGTGGTGTTGATGCCGCCTGATAAGGTTAGTCCAGTTAATGTACCAACACTGGTGATATTAGTTTGTGCGGCAGTGGTCAAGTTTCCACTGATATTGCCAGAATAGACTGTCAAGTATGCGGCCGCTTGTGTATTACCATACAGAGCAGGTAAACCTGTTAATAAGCTACCATTACCTAAGATGTAGTTTCCAGTTACGTTACCAGTTGTTGCGATCGTTGCTGTTGTTAAATATGCGGCTGTGTTGGCATTGGCATTTGTTCTCAAGCTGACAATTGCCGCATCTTGTACGGCTGCATTGGCTTGCCATGCAGTGGTTACTGCTGATGTAGTTGCATCAACATAGCTCTTCATGCCAGTGTTGGCAGTTACTATTGCGGCATTAGCACCAGAGACGTTGGCATTAATTGTTATAACAGTACTGTTATTGGCCAAGCCAGTTAATGCACCACCATTGGCCAAAATATAACTAGCAGTTACGTTGCCGGAATAAGTTGCAATAGTACCAATGGCATTACCGTAGTGTACAGCATTAATGTTTGCGGCTGTTACGTTGCCAGAGTATGTGGCAGTAGTACCTAATGCATTGCCGTATTGTGTAGCAACAACGTTTGCACCAGTGATATTACCAGTTACAGCTAAACTAGTTAATGTACCAACACTGGTGATATTAGTTTGTGCGGCAGTTGATAAGGTACCTGTTAATACAGCACCCAAGTTACCAATTGTTGCGGCATTTAATAGGTTAGTTGTGATAGTGCCGCCGACCCCTAATGTCGACAAGCCTGTCAAGGTTGACGTGCTAATAATTGTTGCTGTAACGGTGTTAACACCAACTGTGGTAGCAGTAATACTACCGGCACCACTCATGCTTAACGAGCCGTTTACTGTCAAATTATTAATTTGACCAAATGTAGCATTACCAGTTATGGCCAAGTTGCCAGCTACATATTCGTCTCCGCCTACATATAGATTTTTAACAATACCGGCACCACCTGCCACACGTAGCGCACCAGTTACTGTACTAGTACTTTGTGTAGTATCTGATATGGCCAATGGTGCTGTGAACACGTTACCAGCTGTGTTGTACAGTTGCCCAATTCCTGCACTAGTAGTGGTTAAGAATTGGCCGCCATACCCGTATACATTGCCGGTAAAAATATTTCCATCAATTTTAGCTGATCCAGCAGAAATAAACGTATTTCCGTTTCCACTACTGCTGTTGCTTAAAAATAAGCTACCAAATTGTACGTTGCCGTACACACCATCATAAACAACGCTGTTGCCCATAGTGGCCGCATTGTTTGGTGTAATCTTATAGACAAAATTATTAGTTGTAAATTGATGCCCAAAGAAAGCATACATATTACCACTGGGGTAATTGCTACTAATATTACCTAAGATACCCACGTCCTTGACATCGCCCGGAATAGCATTAGCATGAATAACCAATAGTCCAGCATCACTGCTTGTTTGTACCTGTGTAGTAGAAACTGTAGTTGCTACATATAAGGTTTTAAATGGTCTCACTGCACTACCTAGATCGTAGTAGTTGGCCACAGTGGGAACAACGTTACCGGTCATGTTGATATTGCCAGTAACAGTAAATGTATTAGAGACTGTGCTTACAGTTAAGGTATTGATATTGCCAGAATTGGCATTGATGTTGTACCCGACATTGGCATTTAGAAACTCTATCGTGGGCTGTGCTAAAAAAGTCGAAATATTGCTAAAGTTACTGTCGACTTTAAAAAACGCATCACGAATTGTGTCACCATTGCCCGAATTTGGCGATGTGCCTTCGTTGATATCTAAAATTTCGTTAACATTCCAAAATGCCATAGCAAGAATCCTTATATACGTTATTTATCGTATTTGGATTGTGCCGGGGTTTTGGAGAATTAACTGAGTAGTTTAATAGGGGCTAAAACTGCTACCGCAACCACAGGTTGTTTGTGCATTGGGATTTTTAATACTAAAACTAGCACCCATTACATCATCTCTGTAGTCTAGTTCAGCACCTTGTAAATAACCATGACTCATGCTGTCTACTAGAATCTTTACGCCGCCTACTTCTAAATCCCAGTCATCATCGTTTTGGTCTTCGTCGAGTGTAAATCCGTAACTCATGCCCGAACATCCACCGCCTTGTACAAATACCCTGAGTTTAAGTGCAGGATTATTTTCCTCAGCCAGGATGTCTTTTAGTTTTTCTACTGCGGTTGGTGAAATTGTTATCATACTTGTATTTATCCTATAAATATTGTTATGGCCTTAAATCAATCAATCTGCGCCTTTCCCTGGAATTCAACTGCTGTACGACCCAATGGTGATGCGGTACCTTGCTGTAAGTTTAAAAGCTACCTAACACACCAACACTGGGGTAACGTACGAGACTCAGACTTTAGAAACAATGCTTTGTGGACTGATCTTAGACAGCGTATGCTTCAAGGAGAGTCTATTAACGAATGCTTAAACTGCTACCAAGAAGAATCTAGTGGAGCAGAAAGTATGCGTGTTCATAGTTTACAAAATTTTGTCCCTGAAGTCAATAAAATTCAGCCCATTACTCTATTAGAAATGAGCTTTAGTAATTTGTGCAACCTAGCCTGCGTAAGCTGTAATAGCTATTGCTCAAGCAAATGGGGCGCAGAAGATTATCGTTATAAACGATCTCGATTCCCTCAGGTGATGTTAGAGCACAAAGACGATCTAGTAGGACAAGATCTCGGTCAAGTAACTACACTTAAAATAATTGGTGGCGAGCCATTTATGGAACAAAAGCGTTTTATCAATCTAATGCGCCGCATGAATTTAACTAACCTAGAACTGTGGATCAGCACCAATGGCACAGTATTACCTAATCAAGAGCTACAAGAACTAATAGCACAATGTCGGCGTGTTAATGTACACTTGAGTCTAGATGGCATAGGTAGTCTAGCTGAGTGGTATCGTTGGCCCACTAAGTTTGCAGATGTGGAACATACCATGCGACAAATGGAATCTTGGTGGGGCTTAAATCCTAACATATATTTGTACACTAAAACTCTAGTAAATGTTTACAATGTATGGACATTGGACCAATTGGTCGAATATATACGCACAGAATTCCCTGTATGGGAAATGTACTTTGACTGGATATACAATCCTGCATGGCAATCGGTTAATATATTGCCCGACGCACTAAAACAACAACTAACTACCAGTCTACAGTCATGGTCCAATATTAAAGGAAAATGGAATCCAAAGTTTGGCAATCCATTTACTATAACCCAAGACAGACTACAAGATCCTGCTCAATCAACAGTAGCAGAATTTAAACAACGTACTTTGGCCTTGGCCCAAGAAAGAAACTTAGATGTATTATCAATGGTTCCGGAAATTTCATGCTTGATCAATTAAAAAACAATGGTACCTTTTGTGTACTACCTTGGATACACGACTTTACACAGTTAGATGGACGTAAGCATCTGTGCTGTGTAGCCAGTGGACGTAACAATCTAAGCGAAACAGGCAACATAGAAACTGCTAGTACTCCAGAAATACGAGCAAAGATATTCAATGGAGAGCCTGTATCCAACTGCGATCATTGTTATAAACAAGAGCGTGAAGGCTTACAAAGCTATAGACAACAGCAAAATCGTGATTGGCTTAATAAACAAAAGTATCCTGATGTAGTACGTTACTTTGAAAATTTAACTGAAACTACAGAGCCCTGGGTTGTACACTATGACCTGCGGTATGATAACAAGTGTAATCTTGCTTGCATCACCTGTGGTCCTCAGTTTAGTACTTTATGGCAAAAGGAATTACATATACCAATTAAAGAAATTAAATTGGATATTAATAATGAACAGTTGCTATCAGCTAAGAAAATTTATTTGGCCGGTGGCGAACCGTTGATTATTGATCGTTACATCAAGTTACTAAAATTTTTAGCAGAGCACCGTTCGCAGGCCGAAATACTGATCAGCACTAATTTAACTACCTTGCCTGAACAAGTCCTGGGCTATTTGAAACGATTGCGTAGTGTGATTATTGTCAGCACAGACACCTACGGTAGGGCACAAGAGTATGTACGCTATCCGCTAAAATGGGACAAGTTTATCCGCAACCTGGAAGCACTCAAAGCCGCTAAGATTAATTTTTGTTACAATACCACTGCCAGTGCATTAGGTGTATTAGGATGGCAACGGTTTGGTGAACTAGAGCAGTATGGTCCACAGGATTGGTGGTTGTTGCCTACAGAAGTTCCACCGTGGCATGGAGTAGAAAACTTACCAGCACATGCTAAAGAGTCAGCACTAGAATCTATCAAGACAATGACGCAGACTAGGTTGTATGCAAAGAGTCCTGTGTTTAAAGGACAAGTTGATCACTTGATTGAACGTGTACAAAAAACTGGGGTATATGAAAAGAAACTGCTAAAAGAAATTTTAGCTATTGACAGCAGACGCGGCATCAATCATGCTGACTACTTGGGTATTAGTTTACAGCCTACGGTTAACAGCGGACCAGTCAATGATGCGCCAGATGTTGTCTAAGTATTTGTCTTTTTTGCTACCGTAATCGTTTTGAAAGGCATGTTCCCACATGTCAACGATAAAAGCAATATCAGTACGCTTTTGATGATTCTTGATAGTTTTAATCTGTCCTGACTTGCTTAGATAAACCCAACCCGAACCTTGTACCTTCATTGCTTCTTCTTTAAATGCTTTTTTAAAGTTGACAAAGTTAGTATGGTGACGGTTGATAATATCTAAGATAGTTCCAGCAGGACGACTTACTCCTGGCGCTTTAAATTGACTGAAGTATATGCTGTGCAAGTAAGCGCCAGCTTCATTAAATGCGCGGTCGCCTTCTTTTTTGTTGTAACGGTCAACATAACCTTTGTACAATTTTCCATAATGCAGATCTATAATAGCACTACTTATAACAGGGCTTAGGCTACCTTTACTATAAGGCAACTTAATTTGTTCTAGTTTTGCCTGTTCTTCTAAGAGATTGATTGTATTACGGATGTCCATACTACTATTTAGTGCGATACACTACACGACCCTTAGTAAGGTCATATGGTGACATTTCTACTTCTACACTATCGCCTAATAATATGCGTATATTATGTTGTCTTAATTTGCCACCGAGCGTGGCTGTGATTCGGGTTTTTTGTTCATTGTCTAGTACGACTCTAAACATAGCGTTTGGTAGCACTTCGTCTACCACGCCGCTAAAGCGCATTAAATCTTCTTTTGCCAATTGGGGTACAGTCTCCTTTATAAAGTACAGTTATTTATCTACGCATTTTACTGATTTCTACCGCCTCCTCTTGGCTAAAAACAGGAATACCATTTGACTTATGTAAGGTAGAAATACCGAGTACCTTGGTGCCTGTGTATACTTTATCAGCAGGTTTAACGCAAGGAGCCCAACCTGTGTTTAAACTGGCAATATGCTCAGTAGCACGACCTGGCGGCACCGAAATTTTAAGTTTAAGCGCAGGAGCAGACATGGCACGGCGTTGTTTCTTTTGTTCAGCTTCGACACCCCAAGCTGCCATTTTGGCTTTCCAAGCTTCATCAAGCTCTTGTGCCTGTTTCTTGTGTTCAGCACTAGCCCATTTTTGTTTACCACGCTTTTTGCCGGTGGTACTGAGCCACGGCCCTTCTAGGTGCATTGTCATAGGTGTAGTATAACTTATTGAGATTTGTTGGTCAATACGCTTGGGATTTCATCAACGGATTCAAATGCTGTCAAAGTCCAAGCTGGAAAACCTACATAGTGGTCGGTTGGAAGGAAGAAAATATGGTCAGGAAAACGTTCTTTGAGAGCAGTAATAATGTCATCTTGTGTGAGTCCTTGTGCTAAAAACTCACCGTCATCCGAATCAAACCAGTAAATCACATCACCGTGTTTTTCTTCTTTAACACGGTGAATGATTTCATTTAGCTTATCTTGGATTTTCTGTCTAATTACCGGAACAGTCTTGGCTTCTGATAACCCTGCTATTATGCGAAGAACCAAGTTAGCCACAACATAAGTAGCGGCCGCCCAAAGCAAGAGTATCAAAGGAGATTCGAACATAAAATTATTTATTTTTATTAAGTTCATCTAGGCGTCGATAAATGTCTGCCTGGATTGTGATAAAAATATAAGCCAAGTACGCAAATACCGTAGTCAAAAATACAGCCACAAGTTGGACGAATGTTGGGTTTAGATAGTTAAGAATGACTGTTACCAAATAACCTACTAAAAATGTAAACACAGCAAATAACACAAATTTACCAGTTGCTTTTAAAACATACTTATTCATATAATTCCTTTCCGAAGTTAATTTACTATACTTACATTATAGCATTTTGACATTTATTGGTCAACTAGGATTTGACCCCCACAACCTATAGCGCATAGCAGAGCATCTTGTTCGTTGTCAAAGCGAAAGTCCATATAAGTGCTGTTGACCTCGGTTTTAAACCTATGTCCCGGAAGTCCAAAATGCTCTAAGACCCAAGCACAAGTTTCATTCCAATGCCCGCCATTT
>Ga0114978_10001967_pt1 | contig 17147 bp, 15 predicted proteins | sample S_140212_EF_Meta_FD_87027 | JGI IMG/M metagenome (GOLD analysis project Ga0114978, IMG submission 87027) | Freshwater microbial communities from Lake Simoncouche, Canada to study carbon cycling - S_140212_EF_MetaG | ecosystem: Environmental > Aquatic > Freshwater > Lake | place: Lake... | reverse complement strand
AGCATTGTCATGCGTTTAGAAGAGCTTCGCTCGTTTAGTGTTTAGAAGCACTTCGTGCGTTTAGATGAGCTTCGCTCGTTTAGTGTTTAGAAGCACTTCGTGCGTTTAGATGAGCTTCGCTCGTTTAGTGTTTAGAAGCACTTCGTGCGTTTAGATGAGCTTCGCTCGTTTAGTGTTTGGAAGCACTTCGTGCGTTTAGTAGAGCTTCGCTCGTTTAGTGTTTAGAAGCACGGTGTGCGTTTAGCAGCGCTTCGCCTGTTTAGTGTTTAGAAGCATTGTCATGCGTTTAGAAGAGCTTCGCTCGTTTAGTTAAAGATTAATTAATGCAAAACAACCTTTATAAACCCTTATAATCTCTCATAAACGTTTATAAACCTTAGAATTAACCCGTCTAATCTGTCTAACCCCGAATTACATATACCCCAAAGTCTTAAGCATACTCTTGTAACTTTGTTCCTTAGAAAATAAACGGAAATAATAATCGCCATTTTCATCGCGGTCAATGATAACATGCTTCGGTGCTGGAGTTAAACAATGTTGGATACCCCCATAACCACCTATACTCTCCTGATATGCACCTGTATGAAAGAACCCAATGTAAAGCGGATCGTTCGTATCATATTTTGGTAAGTAAATCGCATTGACGTGTTGTTCAGAGTTATAATAATCATCGCTATCACATGTAATCCCACCTAGAAGTACTCTTTCTTGTTCTTCCTCCCAACGGTTCACCGGAAGCATAATAAACTTCTTGTTGATAGCCCATGCATCTGGCAATTGTGTCATGAAACTAGAATCAATCATGTTCCATTTCTCTCTATCATTTTGCGACTTCTGGTCAAGTACGCTGAATATAGCACCACCTGCTTCACCTACAGTGAATGATCCAAACTCAGTAAAGATATCTGGTTCTGGGATTTGATTTTCTACGCATACTTGTTTAATTTGGCTTACGATTTCATTTGCCATGTATTCGTAGTCGTACTCAAAGTTTAAGGTATTCTTGATAGGGAAACCACCTCCAATATTTAGGGTATCTAAGTCAGGGCATTCCTTTTTGAGCTCACAATAAACCTTCAAACATTTATGCAATTCATTCCAGTAGTAAGCAGTGTCATAAATACCGGTATTGATAAAGAAGTGAAGCATTTTTAATTTCACATTCTTATTCTTTTTAACCACGTTTCTATAGAATGGTACGATGTCTTTATATCCAATACCCAATCTACTCGTATAGAATTCAAACTTAGGTTCTTCTTCTGCAGCAATACGAATACCGCAGGTTATTTGTTTGTCTGTATGTTCGAGTAACTCACTTAGCTCGCGTTGATTATCAAAGACTGGAATTACATTTGTCCAATCGTTATTAATAAGGTTGGCTATGTTCTCTAAGTAGTTTTCTCTTTTAAAACCATTACACACTATATAACTGTCTTTGCTTACTTTACCTTGCTCGTATAGTGTTTCAATGATGTTGATATCGAAGGCAGATGAGGTTTCAAGATGTACATTGTTTTTTAGTACTTCATCAAGTGTATGTTGGAAGTGATTGCTTTTGGTGCAATAGCAATAGAAGTATTTGCCTTGATATTCTGCCTTTGCAATTGCCACATTGAACCAAGAACGAGCTTTCTTAATATTCTCACTTATCTTTGGTAAGTAAGTAAATTTTAGCGGTGTTCCATATTGGCGAATTAAGTCCATTAAGGGAATGTCATGGAACTCAAGATGCCCATTATCGTCTAAATCAAACTCTGAAGTTGGGAAATCAAAAGTTTGTTTAATTAAGTCGATATATTTATTTTTCATGATTGTAAGTTACTTGGATTGTAAATTTTTTACAAATTTAATTTAGTTAGATTGATTTTTTTCATTAATTGTAAATGTTTTGCATAAAAAAAATGTAGTTTTTTTTCGTATTTGTCGCGAATTTCTTTTGAGGGTATTAACTTTGTGCAAACCCAAGAAAATCAAACATAACATGAGTAAAGTAAGTATTATTGGCGCCGGTAACGTAGGTGCAAGTTGCGCAGAGTATATCGCAATGAAGAATTTTGCTGCAGACGTAGTTTTATTAGACATTAAAGAAAATTTCGCAGAAGGAAAAGCGTTGGATTTGATGCAAACAGCTGCATTGAATGGATTTGATACTAGAATCTCTGGTAGCACCAATGATTATTCAAAGACTGCCAATAGTGATGTAATTGTAATTACATCTGGTATTCCACGTAAACCAGGTATGACTCGTGAAGAGTTAATTGGTATCAATGCGGGTATTGTGAACACAGTTATGGGAAATTGCATGCAGCATTCTCCAAATGCTGTAATTGTTATTGTTTCTAATCCTATGGATACCATGACCTATTTGGCTAAAATAACTTCTGGGTTGGCGAAAAATAGAATCATTGGTATGGGTGGTGCTTTAGATAGCGCTCGTTTTAAATATTATTTGTCAACTGCATTGGGATGTCCTGCATCTGAAGTTGATGGAATGGTTATTGGTGGACACGGTGACACTACCATGATTCCTTTGACAAGAATGGCTTCTTACAAAGGTGTTCCAGTTTCTAACTTTTTAAGTGCTGAAGTTCTTGATAAAGTAAAAGCAGATACAATGGTTGGTGGTGCTACGTTAACAGGTATGTTGGGTACTTCTGCTTGGTATGCTCCAGGTGCTGCGGTATCTGTATTGGTTCAAAGTATAGTTTGCGATCAAAAGAAAATGATGCCTTGCTGTGTTGCCTTAGATGGTGAATACGGTCAAAGCGATATTTGCATTGGAGTTCCAGTAATTTTAGGCAAAAATGGTTGGGAAAAAATCGTTGAATTGGATTTGAACGACAGCGAAAAAGCTGAATTTGAAAAAAGTGCAGCTGCTGTGCGTAGCATGAATTCTGCGCTGTAAAAATATTGAATAGAAAGAACTCTTTATCTGCGGAAAATATATTCGCAGATAACAGATTTTAAAATACACTGCCGTGTGTTTGGTTTATGGGTTTTCAATTGAAACTATGAACTAAATTCGCGGCAGTTTTTTTATAGGAAAATAGTAAATTTAAATGTCCAAAGGAATTCTATACATGCTCATTGCGTCCATTGCTTTTGGATTCATGAATCTTTCTGTGAAGATGATGGGACATATGCATGTTTCGCAAGTTGTGTTCTTTAGGGCGGTGGTACAAATTGTATTGGGATTGGCTGTGCTTATTCAGCAACGCCAAAGTCCCTTCGGGAAAAATCCCAAAATACTGATTATGCGTGGATTTTTTGGATCAATGGGATTGCTTTGTTATTTCTATACGTTACAAATTATGCCTTTGGGAAATGCCATCGTTATTCATTATTTGTCGCCAATTCTCACAACCTTGTTGGCATTTGCATTGGGCGATGAAATCGTAAAACCCCGTCAATGGTGGTTTTTCGGTTTGTCGTTTTTAGGGGTTGTTGTTGTGAATGGGTTATCAAGTCACGTAACGTGGTTTGGAATTGCGGCAGGATTGGGTGGTGCGGTTTTTTCTGCATTTGCGTATAACACCATAAGAAGATTGAAAGGAATAGAAAATCCGAATGTGGTTGTATTCTATTTTCCTCTGGTAACCTTGCCTTTGTCTTTGCTATATCCTGCATTCGTAACGGATGCTTGGCGTTTGCCAGTTCACAATGAATGGTTTTGGCTTTTGGTTACTGGGGTTGCTACGCAAATAGGTCAATTTTTTATGACCCGTGCCTACCAAGAAGATGCAACAAGCAGGGTTTCGGCAATCAGTTATGCCGGTGTCATTTGGGCCACAGCTGTCGGAGTACTTATATTTGCTGAAAGTTATTCAGTTTGGCAATTTTTAGGAATTGCGCTGGTATTAATGGGCATGGTTTTGAATTTAATATTCACGAAATCAAGTCCCTCAAAAACATAAAATTTATAATTAAAGGACAATGGATCAAAGTTTTAGTTTGCAAGATTTATATGAAGATAGGTTGGAAACCCAACGTATTTCTACCCGGTTTTTAAATCGTTATGATGTTGAGTTATGGGCTGAATTCTTTGAGGACGATGATGCCTTCGAATTTTTACTCAAACGAAATGGCAAAACCAATCTTGAAATGTCGGAGGATTGGATAAAACGTCAGCTTCATCGATACGAAAGCGGAACTTTTGGATTGCAAGCCATTATTGATCGAAAATCAAAGAAAATGGTGGGTCAATGCGGTTTATTGCTTCAAAAAATCGATAACAAACTAGAAATTGAAGTGGGTTATCATGTCATTAAAAAATATTGGGGGATGGGCTACGCCACCGAGGCGGCTCAATTGTTTGTTGACTTTGCCATTGAAAATCAACTCGCTCAATCTGTGATTGCCATTATTCACCCGAATAATTCGAAATCTATTCGCGTTGCCGAAAAAATCAACATGAAATTTGATATTGACACGACATTGCATGAAGAGCCAGTTAAGGTATTTAGAAGTTAATAAAGGTTTAATTACTTAGGAAGCGGGTGTGTAGTTATCGTAAATCCAGTGGAGGATATGACGTTCAACTTCATTAAATTCTTTGCTACGGCGTACCATAACCAATTGCGCTGTTTTTTCAACTGCGGGCATTTGGTGGGGAACAAATCCTGATGCTCCACCCCAAGAAAAATCAGGAACAAATTGACGAGGGAACCCAGCTCCAAACAAGTTACAGGCCACTCCAACAACGGTTCCGGTGTTGAACATGGTATTGATTCCGCATTTGCTGTGATCGCCCATTATTAAGCCACAAAATTGCTGTCCTGAGCGTTCAAATTTACTGGTAGCATAATTCCAAACTTTCACTTCGTCGTAGGTATTTTTCAGGTTGCTACAGTTGGTGTCTGCGCCTATGTTACACCATTCTCCCAAAACTGCATTGCCCAAAAATCCATCATGGCCTTTGTTAGAATAGCCGTGCATCACAATATTATTTACTTCTCCACCCACGTTGCAATAGGGACCAAGGGTAGTGGCTCCGTAAACTTTGGTTCCTAATTTTAATTTGGCACCTTCGCACATGGCCAGCGGCCCACGCACTATAGAACCTTCCATAATTTCGGCGTTTTTACCAATATATATAGGACCGTCGTTTGTATTGAGTGTAGCACATTCCATAGATGCTCCTTCTTCAAGGAAAACGGTGTGCTTGCCAAATACAGTGTTTGAGTTTGAAATATTTGCTGAAGTTCTGCCTGCTGTAAGGAGTTCATAATCTGCAAGAATTTCTTGATGATTCAACTTGAAAATATGATAGGGTCTTTCAATAAGTGAAATGTTGCCATCAAATTCTATGTTGTGAGAAATATGTCCTTTTGCTGCCAATAATACTTTATTGTGATAAAGTGCTTGTCCATCGGTTAATTTAGATATCGAATCAACCAACGGTTTATTGGGAAGTAAGTGTCCGTTTATATATAAATCAGGATTTTCGAGTAAGGTAAATTTCTCAGAAAGGTGGTCTCTGGTTTCGAATCCAAATTCATTAGCACCTAAATGGTTTTGCCATTTTTCGGCAATGGTTAAAATACCCACACGTAAATCGGCGGCAGGTCTAGTTAACGTAAGCGGATATAAATTGGCAATAGATTCAGATTCAAACAGATTCAATTTCATGATTACAAAGTTAGTTTTAAAATTGATTGGGTGTATGCAAAAAGCGCATAAAAAAAGCCCAGCGAGCTGGGCTTTTAAAAAGGTTATTAAAAAGATTACTTTTTGTTGTATCTTCTCATGAACTTATCGATACGACCTGCAGTATCAACTAAGTTTTGTTTACCAGTGTAAAAAGGGTGAGATTTTGAAGAAATCTCTAATTTGTAAAGAGGGTACTCATTGCCGTCTTCCCATTTGATGGTTTCTCTAGTGTCAACACAGCTTTGAGTGATGAAACTGTAATCGCAACTCATGTCTTTGAAAACAACTTTGCGGTAAGTCTTTGGATGAATATCTTGTTTCATTCTATTGAAAAATTCGTTATTTAGGGCTGCAAATATAGTGAAACAGAATTACAAAATCAATTAAATCTAATCTTTTTCTGAAAAATCTAATCTCCGAGGCCATCAATATTTAAATCTCTGCCCAAATCGATCTTGTCGCTCTTAGATTTACTGCAATCAAACATTCCAGGATCGTAATTTTTAGGTGCATCAATCATCTCTGCCTTGTAACTCAGTTTTGTGCTTTTCTGTAATTGGTGCATGAAATTTCCAAATATTGGCATTGCCATTGCCGAACCTTGTCCCATTAACGCCCCTTTTACCCTTACAGTTGGATCATCGGCGCCAACCCATGTAGCACAAACCAAGTTCTTCATTACTGCCATGAACCATCCATCGGCTGCACCTTGGGTTGTACCAGTTTTTCCACCAATGTGTCCAGTGATTTCGTATTTGCCTTTTAAACCAAATGCAGTTCCGTGGTCAACTACCTTTTGCAACATGGTGAACATAATCAATGCCTTTTCCTCAGATAAAACCTGATCGTGCTTTGGCGAATTAAATTCTTCTAAAACATTTCCGTCTTTGTCTTCAATTCGGGTGATGAATGAAGGTTCAACCCATAATCCTTTATTGACAAAGGCAGAGTATGCCGATGCCATTTCGAATGGACTTAATTCAATAGTTCCTAAGCAAATAGAAGGAACACGGGGAATTCTATTTTTTTGAATACCTACACGTTCGGCAAATTGCCCAACCAAATCTGGTCCATCATCGCCCAAGCTTTTCATTACCTGTGCGGTAATTAAATTGTCAGATAGCGCCAATCCTTTGGCCATTGTCCAAACACCACCTGATGTTCCATCGAAATTCCTTGGTGACCAAGTTTCGCCAGTTTCAGTAACAAAAGTTGTTCTTTCACGAGGGAATTCGGTGCAAGGAGTAAATTTATTTATATCAATGGCAGTTGCATAAACAAGTGGCTTAAAAGTGGATCCCACTTGCCTGCGTGCATTGATATTTACATGGTCGTATTTGAAATATTTGTGGTCAATGCCACCCACCCAGGCTTTGATATAGCCTGTTTCTGGATCTAAAGCAATGAAACCAGTATGAAGTATTTTTTTAATGTAAACCATACTATCGTATGGGCTCATGGTTGTGTCTTTATCGCCATTCCATGAAAAAATGGTCATTTTTACAGGCTTTTTGAGTTCAGCAATAATTTTATCTGTGTTGTCACCCAATTCCTCTTTTAAATTTTGGTAACGGGCTGTTTTCTTTAAAGCGTCTTCAATGAAATTAGGAATTACTCTGCGGTCGGTAATGTATCTCCAAGGTTTTTCTTTTCCCCAACTTTGTACAAATTTGCGCTGAAGTTCTGACATGTGTTTTTTAACTGCAGATTCTGCGTACTCTTGCATTTCACTGTTGATGGTGGTATAAATTTTTAATCCGTCTTTGTACAAATTGTAATTGTGTTCTTTGCACCATTTTTTCATATACTCACCCAAATAAGTTTTGAAATACGGTGCCATACCATCAATGGCAGCGGTTCTATATTGCAATTTGATGGGTTGTTCTTTCAACATGGTTAAACTATCATCTGACAGATAATCGTATTTGTTCATTTGTTTTAATACGGTATTTCTGCGCATTTTTGAACTTTCCGCATTGTATTTTGGATTGTATTTCCAGTTAGCTTTCAGCATTCCAATCAAAACGGCTGCTTCAACTGTGTTCAATTCTTTTGGAGATTTATTGAAAAACTCTTGCGATGCTGCTTCAATTCCAAACGACAATCCTGAGAAGGGAACAGTATTCAAGTAAAGTACCAAGATTTCTTTTTTGGTATATCGTCTTTCAAGTTGAACTGCAATTACCCATTCTTTGAATTTTTGCATCATACGGCCCAATTTTCCGCTTGGCTTTTCGAAACGACTGAATAAATTTTTCGATAACTGTTGGGTTATGGTACTGGCCCCACCATCAGTTCCCAATGAGGCAAATGCGCGAATGGTTCCACGGATATCAATACCTGAATGGCTGTAAAAACGAATATCCTCAGTGGCAATTAAGGCTTTAATCACTTCCGGACTAATGTCGTTAATGCCGATATTGGTTCTATTCTCTAAGTAATACTTACCAATGATAACACCATCTTCACCATAAATTTCAGAGCTAAGTGCATTTTTAGGATTTTCTAAATCCTCAACCTCGGGCATATCGCCAAATAGGCCATAACCAACTCCGGTAAAGAATAAAACGAGGAGAAGTATCCCTCCACAAACAAAATACCAAAATTTTGGAATGATTTTAAAAGATGAACTGCTCATAAACGCACTACAAATATAATGTCGTTTTTTGAATTGCGTTACATTTTCCCTTGCTTAAACAATTGTAAATAATCGGCAATTGTTAAGTTTTTTACGAGCAATTGAAAATTAGGTTGTGTAATCCAAACAACATCAAATTCGAATACACTTTTTGAAGCAAAGAAATCGGTTTGTTTCGATAAAAATTGTTGATAGAATTTGGCTTTGTCGGGCGTGCTGAAATTTTCAATAGAAATGATGTATTTGCTTCCAATGTTCACAGAAACTCCAATTTGGATATTGTCAAGTGAATATTCTTTTTTGTTCAAATCGCTGATTCCAGCCTTGAGCATATTGATATTGGTTCCTTTGGGAACAATCAAGATACAATTTAAAGGCGTTTTCCCATTGTGTTTTTCAAAAGTGTTTTCTAGTGCAGCTTTTTTCGCAAGTGAATCTTTTGGCAATGCGGCTAATTCTTTAGAGCGCTTGGTGAAATCTAATATGTTGTGTGCTCTTTCAGAAACATCCGTATTGGGGTAATCAACCGTAATTTGTTCAAAATACTCCATTGCTTTTGGCTCTTTCAGTTTTAAAGCACAGAGTGCATATACAAAGTCAAAACGCGGTTGGTAATTATTGCCAGCATAATTTTTGTCGGCGCCCATTTTGATTTTTTTAGCCAAATCGTATTTTTCGGCCTGATAAGCCTTCACCATTGAATCGTAAAAATTCGTAATTTCTTTACTGGTAGAATATTTATCGGTGTTTTCAATAGCTGCAGCTTGATTCGGATTGTCTAGTAATTTCCTGTAAATACTTTGGGGGAATTTAGTTTCAAGTTCAGCCCTCAATCGCTCAGCCTCAGCTACATTGTCAACCAAACGATTTAATTTTACCAATTCGTAAAGCGTTTGGGCATGATATTCGGTTTTCGGATAGCGATTTAATAGTAGGTTATAATAATAGATGGCTTGGTTGAAATCTTGTAATCTATTTTGATAAATTTCGGCAGTTTTAAAAATGGCAAGTTCCGTTTCTTTTGATTTCTCTTCTTGAGATGAGGGACTTAATGGCAACTGCGCATAAAATCGTTTTTCTTCTTTGGGTACGTCTGCGAATAAAGTAGAATCTATGGTTTCAGTTTTTTTAGCAGGACCACTTGTAGAAGTTGATGTATCGTTTGAATTGTTTACAATTGCGGATTGTTTTCTTGATGAATATCTCCAAAAATCTTTATTGTCTCTTTTTCCCCAATTTTTAACGAAATCATCTTCTCCTTTTTTCCTATTCAGCATATTGTAGAAAGGGAAGGAGCTATTTGATCCGTTTGCCATGCCGTTGTTCATGTCAGGATTGCCTGGCAGTTGATTCATGTTTCCTGGCGGTTTAGGCTGAGGAAGCTTCGCTCGCGCTTCTTCACTTTTTTCTCTTTGGATTGCTTCCTTAATTTTTGATTTGCGCCAATCTTTGTCGTTTACCATCCTCACAAGTGAGTCGTTGGATTTTATTTTGATTAAATTCTTCAACAAATCACCAAATATTTCATTTTTGGCAACAATGGCATCAAAATCTGGATGTTTTTCGTCTAATGATTGGTTTGCCGAATCGTAGTAAACTCCTGCCAATTCGTAAAGTTTTTGGTTATAATAGATATCACCAATACTTAAAAAAGAGGTTGTTTTTTGGGCCGGATCTTGTTTTGAATGGATGGTAGAAATTTTGAATTTCTCAATGGCTTGGTTTGTTCGTTTTGCATTGAGTTCATTTTTACCCAGTCGATAATATATTTGGCCCGTGTATTCAATATTTTTATCGTCTTTTAACATCGACAATAAAATCTGGTTGGCTTTGTAATAGTTTTTCTGTTTTACAGAAAGCAATTCAACACGTGAAATTTGGGCATTGAATGCAATTTCGTAAGGAGGGTTAAATCTATAAATTTTGCTGTAATACTTTTCTGCAATTTCGTATTCTTCAATTGCTTGAAACGCTTGTCCTAAGGCAAAGAAAGTGCGGTATTTATCCATCCTATCATGGATAAAGGGCAGTGCTTTCAGCAATAATTCCGAAGATTGTTTGAATTTCTTTTGTTTGTGATAAATATTTGCAAGGGTAAATTGTGCTTGAGGCAAAAGTTTTTTTGGTAAATCTTTGTTTGCCAAAATAGATTGTGTGGCAGCTTCAGCTTCAATTATTTTCCCGTTTAAAAGTAAACCTTTGATCATCCAAAGTTTACTGGTGAATTGAATTTCAGGATCTTTGTATTGGGTTGAAACAATATCAAAAATTTCTAAGGCTGCATTTACGTCGCCTTTGAATAAGTAAGCTTTTCCAATGAGCAGATAAGCATCGTCTACCCATTTGCTTTTTGGGTGGCGGTCAATCATGGTAGAAGCGCGTTTGATAACGTCATCCATGCTGCTCTGATTTTCTTTTAATGCATCTACAGTGCCATAATTAAAGAGTTCAATTGGTTTACGGAAATCTTCTTTATAGGCTTCTCTGCTAAGATCAACGGTTTCTAACCATTTCTGTTCAGCATTAAAATAAGTATTGTAATGGGCAAGTGTATTATGCCATTGTTTGTAGAACCAGCTTTTTTCATTGCGGCACGACCATAGACTCAAGCAAAGCAATATGCAAACGCCACGTCCTAACAATTTTTCCTTGCTCTGAATCATTGTGAATTGATATAAAAACGATATTTTCGTATTTTTATTCCTCAAATTAACAAAATATTCTTTCAATATGGTTAAAAGAAGTCGCAAAATTATCTCAAATCTTCGGAATAAGTATCGTTTTGTACTAATAAATGATACTTCGTTCGCAGAAGTGTTTTCGGTAAGGCTAACACCATTGAACATTTTGATCATTATAAGTTCCTTATTGTTGGTTTTTGCATTCTTGTTATATTTACTATTTGCATTCACTGCAATGAGGCATTTAATTCCCTCAAAAATTAGTGCAGCAGATAAGCAAGAATTGATTGAATTGAATCAAGAAATCGAAAATTTAAAACGTCATATTGACGTAACGAATCAAAAATCTCAGGTAATACAGAATTTATTGAATGGCAATGAGGCAATGTATGATTCAACCTCCGTGCGTCCCACAAAAATTGAAAAAACAGCAAAATAATACTTTTGTTCGGTAACGTTTTTTTGCCTTTATTCATTGAAAATTGAATCCGCAATTCAATTTTCATAGTCTTTCTTTTTTGGAGGGAAAAGGGTATCTTTGCACCTAATATTATGCTAGGTAACAATAAAAACAAAGAAAAAATTGTATCTAACAATCAAGGTTTGTTAAATTTAATTGGTCCAGGTACCGAAATTAAAGGAAACTTGATTTGTGAAGGTGATATTCGTATTGACGGCAAAGTTGAAGGAACAGTAACTGTGGGTCAACGTTTGGTTGTTGGCGAAACAGGCATAATCAATGGAAATGTTCAAGCAGCTTATGCAACCATTGCTGGATCTGTTGTTGGAAATATTCAATCTACTCAAACCACACTATTGCATAGTAAGTCTTCTGTAAGAGGAGATATTCATACAAGTCAAATTATCATTGAGTCTGGTGCAAGATTTAACGGTAAATGTATAATGGATAATCAAGTTTCAGCTGAAACCATTGAAGCCTGATCAAAATAAAATAGAAAACTCCCGTGGTTTTTTAAAATACACATCTATGGCATTTCAAATGATTGCAACAATTTTGGTGTTTTTATTCATGGGTAGATACTTAGATAACCGATTTGTCTTTTCATCGGGTTTAAAAAATGGCCATCATACAGTATTTCCATTGTTTACTTTTATTTGTACGCTATTGGGCTTGTCTGCAAGTTTGTATTTGATCATAAAATACTTAAAAAAATGAAAATTTATACCATAAAAATGACCTTCGTATTTGTTGCAATAGTGATAAGTACATATTTAGGTTCTTTAATGTCTCATCTCAAACTTGGAAACAGCATTTATTTTGCTGCATTGTTTCAGCTTTGTGTTTTTCTACTGTTGAATTATTATGTGTCTAAGGGAAGTAGTAAGAATCCAAATTCACAAATTCGCAGAATAATGATTGCATCGATGCTACGGATGTTTATTATCCTTATATTTTTAATTATTACCATGTTTAATCAACCCAAAACGAACATTCCATGGACAGTGGCTTACAGTTTATTTTTTCTTTTATATTTAATATTTGATATTTCTAAAAAAAAACGCTAACTTGCGCCCACATTTGAAAGCCCCTGATGAAAACGGAAATAACTGATAATCAATTCTTTATTAAAAATATGTCATTCGTAAAATTATCATTTGTAGCCATTTTGACAACTTTTTTTGCGGTTTCGGCGTTTGCCAACACAAAAAATGATCAAAATTCAGTTATTGGGGAGCATTTAGAAATGAATGACGAAAAAGCCCTCAAACATGGTGAAGAAGCCACAGCGGATGGTGAAGGACAAAAAAAGTCGGGTAAGTTCGATCCGGGTAAAATGATAATGGATCACATAGCAGATGCACATGATTGGCATTTGTGGGGTGAAGGTCATAATTCTGTATCAATTTCCCTTCCAGTTATAGTTTATACAAAATCAAAAGGGATTAGTTTATTTAGTTCTTCAAGATTTGAACATGGTCATGCGTCATATGAAGGATTTAAATTAAATAAAGAAGGTCATATAGTTTGGAAAGACAAAGCAAATTTGGAGACCATCTATGATATTTCGTTAAGTAAAAATGTGGTGGCAATGCTTATTGCTGTATTAACACTTTGCATTATCATTATCAACATGGCAAACTCTTACGTTAAAAACAAGGGTAAAGCGCCAAAAGGAATACATAATTTAATAGAACCTTTGATCATATTCATTAGAGATGATGTAGGAATACCTTCAATTGGAAAAAAAACGGATAGATTTATGCCGTTATTGCTCACCGTTTTCTTTTTTATATTCATAAACAATATATTTGGCTTAATTCCAATTTTTCCAGGAGGAGCAAATGTTACGGGTAATATTGCCGTAACTATGGTACTTGCAGTAATTATTTTCTTAACTGTGAATTTAAATGGGAACAAAAATTATTGGAAACACATTTTCTTGCCTGATGTTCCAGTTTGGATGTATGTTATTATCATTCCAATTGAAATATTGGGAGTAGTTTTAAAACCATTCGTATTGATGTTGCGTTTGTTTGCAAACATCACTGCAGGACATATAATAATTTTAGGATTTTTCAGTTTGATATTCATCTTTGGGGCTATGAGTCCTGCAGGTGGTTTGGGAGTGAGTCCTTTAAGTGTTGCCTTTACTGTATTTATGGGATTGTTAGAAATGTTGGTAGCATTTTTACAAGCCTTTGTATTTACATTATTGTCGGCTATTTATATAGGAATGGCAGTTGAAGAAAATCACCACTAAAGAAAAAACAATTTAACCAAAAAAAAATATATAATTATGAGTTTAATGAACACTCTTCTACAAGCAGCTGATTTAGCAGCAGCTTACAGCAAAATGGGTGCCGCTATCGGCGCTGGATTGGCAGCTATCGGAGCTGGTATCGGTATTGGACGTATTGGTGGAAGCGCCCTAGAATCAATTGCTCGCCAACCAGAATCAGTAGGCGACATTCGTGCAAATATGATTGTAGCAGCAGCTCTTGTTGAAGGCGCTGTATTTTTTGCAATCGTTGTTTGTTTGTTGATTCTTTTCTTGTAAGTAAATCTCAGGGACCAATTTCGGTTGGTCCCTTTTTTCTTAAACAACAAAAACAAAACAAATGGAATTAGTAAAACCCGCAATAGGATTAGTATTTTGGATGATAGTAACATTTTCTGTGTTACTGTTTATCCTAAAAAAATATGCTTGGAAGCCAATTTTAAGTTCTATTAAAGAACGCGAAGAGACAATTGAAAACGCATTGTCGCAGGCGGAAAGAGCAAAAGAAGATATGGCACGTTTGCAAGGCGAAAATTTAGCTTTATTGGCTGAGGCTCGTCAAGAACGTGATTTGATGTTGCGCGAAGCAAGAGATATCAAAGAAAAAATCATCAGCGATGCAAAAGGTATGGCCGATGAAGAAGCTAAGAAATTGATTATGCGTGCAAATGATGAAATTAACAAACAGAAATTTGCGGCAATGGAAGAGTTGAAAAAAGAAGTTGCTAGTTTTTCAGTACAAATTGCAGAAAAATTAGTTGCTGTAAAATTGGAAGACAATGCAGCTCAACAAGCATTGATTGCAAATCACCTTTCAGATTTAACTAATAATCCATCTGCAAAAGCTTAAAATATGTCAGATATTAGAATAGCATCTCGATACGCAAAAGCACTATTTGACAGGGCTATTGAAACTTCATCGTTAGAGGTTGTAAAAAAAGATATTGATCATTTGAAAGTTTTGGTAAGTGAAAGTAGAGAATTTGTACTTTTTTTACAGAGCCCTTTGTACAAAAAAGGGAGCAAGCAAGATGCATTAAAAAAATTATTTGCTTCAGCAAATGAATTAACTCAAAATGTATTTCATTTAATGACTGAGAAATTTCGTGAATCGATGATTCCTGAGTTGGGTGTTGCGTTTTTGAGAATGTATAACAATCACAATCAAATTGTTGAAGTTACTGTTCAATCGGCGGTAGCATTAGACAAAAAAACAATAGAGGATATTGAATCTTATGTTAAGGCGCAATCGAATGCCAAGACAATTCAATTAACTCAAAATATAAAGCCATCATTAATTGGTGGTTTAACAATTGAATTTGGCGGTAAAATTTATGATAATACCGTATCTAACCAACTAAGAAAAATTAAAAAAGAACTTCAATTAGCATAAAACATCATGTCACAAATTAGGCCAGACGAAGTATCCAGCATATTAAAAGACCAAATTTCTGGTTTTAATACTGCTGCGAGTTTAGAAGAAGTAGGTACCGTTCTTCAAGTAGGAGACGGTATTGCTCGTATCTACGGATTATTCAGTGTACAAAGCGGAGAGCTTGTAGAATTTGAAAATGGTGTTCGCGCCGTTGTATTAAACCTTGAAGAAGATAACGTGGGAGCGGTATTGATGGGTAGCAGCGCCGATATCAAAGAAGGAGATAAAGTAAAAAGAACCAATAAAATTGCCAGTATCAAAGTTGGTCATGGTATGTTGGGTCGTGTTGTTAACGCATTGGGTGAGCCAATTGATGGTAAAGGTCCTATTTCTGGTGACCTTTATGAAATGCCACTTGAGCGTAAAGCACCAGGTGTACTTTTCCGTGAACCAGTAAAAGAACCATTACAAACGGGTATCAAAGCAATCGATGCAATGATTCCAATTGGACGTGGACAACGTGAGTTGATTATTGGTGACAGACAAACAGGTAAAACTGCTATTGCCCTAGATACAATTATAAACCAAAAAGAATTTTTTGAAGCAGGTAAACCTGTTTATTGTATTTATGTTGCTTGTGGTCAAAAAGAATCTACAGTTAAACAAGTTGTGAAATCACTTGAAGAAAGTGGCGCAATGGCTTTTACTGTTGTTGTTTCTGCTCCAGCATCTGCTCCTGCTGCTATTCAATTCTTTTCTCCAATGGCAGGTTGTGCAATTGGTGAATATTTCCGTGACTTAGGTTTGCCAGCTTTAGTTGTTTATGACGATTTGTCTAAGCAAGCGGTTGCTTACCGCGAGGTTTCTTTGTTGCTTCGTCGCCCACCAGGACGTGAAGCATATCCTGGAGATGTATTCTATCTACATAGCCGCTTACTTGAAAGAGCTTGTAAATTGAATGCAAACGATTCAATTACACAAAACATGAATGATTTGCCAGTAGATTTACAAGGTAAAGTAAAAGGTGGTGGTTCTTTAACCGCATTGCCAATTATTGAAACCCAAGCTGGTGACGTTTCTGCATATATTCCAACTAACGTAATTTCTATTACCGACGGTCAAATTTTCTTGGAGTCGAACTTGTTTAACTCAGGCGTTCGTCCAGCAATTAACGTAGGTATTTCAGTTTCTCGTGTAGGTGGTAACGCTCAAATTAAATCAATGAAGAAAGTTGCAGGTACTTTGAAACTTGACCAAGCGCAATATCGTGAGTTGGAAGCTTTCTCTAAATTTGGTTCTGATTTAGATGCTGCTACTAAGTCTGTACTTGATAAAGGTTCACGTAACGTAGAAATTTTGAAACAAGCTCAATTTAGCCCAGTTTCAGTGGAAAAACAAACAGCAATTATTTACTTAGGTACTTCTAATTTATTAAGATCTATACCAGTAAATAAAATTCGCGAGTTTGAAACTGCATATTTAGATTACTTAGAAGCTACACATAAAGATACATTGGACGCGTTGCGTGCTGGTAAATTTGATGAATCAATTACATCGGTTTTGGCTAAAGTTGGAGCTGAAATTGCTCAAAATTATACTGCTTAATATTTGTCATGGCAAATCAGAAGGAAATTAGAGCACGAATTTCATCGACAAGCGGTACACAACAAATTACCAAAGCGATGAAATTGGTTTCTGCTACCAAGTTGCGTAAAGCCAGTGAAGCTATTGTTAAAATGCGTCCTTACGCATCTAAGCTTCAAGGCATTATGTCTAATTTGCAAGATAGTGCAGACGACGATCGTTTGGCAGTTTACTTTAAAACTAGAGAAGTAAAATCTGTTTTCATGATTGTTGTAACCAGTGATCGTGGACTTTGTGGTGCCTTCAATGCCAATGTGGTTAAACGTGCAAAAAATTTGCTTGATGGTGAATATAGCCATTTGGTAAAAAACAATAAAGTACGCATCATGTGTATTGGTAAAAAAGGAGCTGAGGGATTGAAGCGTTTGGGATTCAATGTTGATACAACATACATGTCTACCTTGGTTGATATTTCTGCT
>Ga0114978_10001966_pt1 | contig 17158 bp, 24 predicted proteins | sample S_140212_EF_Meta_FD_87027 | JGI IMG/M metagenome (GOLD analysis project Ga0114978, IMG submission 87027) | Freshwater microbial communities from Lake Simoncouche, Canada to study carbon cycling - S_140212_EF_MetaG | ecosystem: Environmental > Aquatic > Freshwater > Lake | place: Lake... | reverse complement strand
TTGGACCTTTTTTAAATCCGCTTCATAGCGCTGTATGATGGTAGAAATATAATCTGACATTATATCGGTTTGGTTTATGTAAGTTTAGTAGTGAAACAAAAAGCATTTCAATTTTTAATTCAATTTTTAATTTATATCAAACTTTTTCTAAAAGATTTATCGCACCTTTCGCCACCCCATTTCAACAGCGAACGAATCTAGCAAGAACGGACAATTCAAATAATCCGCCGCATTCCAAAGCTCATTCAATGCGTCGTTGCTCATTTCATTATAAAACTCGGTTTCCCAAGTGGAAAGAAACTTTTTATGTATCACCCATCGCTCATAACGTTTTTGTTCCTGTTCTGTTAGTTCGTTTTTTTTCTTACAAAAACCCGTGAAATCCAACATTGCGTCATTTTCTTCACTAAAATGATGTAAATAAGACACTAATGTATTCAACACGTGTGATGACACCATAGATACTGGGATTGGGTCATCTGTTGCATTGTATTCTATAAGGTGTTGAAATGTAATAAACCGATGAGCGAAACTTTTGTTCAAGCATGTTTCAATACCATCGTTGGTGATGATTTTACAAGTCGCCATTGTGTTAGTGTTATGATAATGTATTATTTATAAATGTGAAAATCTATTTCAATTTTACGGGGGTTGCGCCCGCCAGCGAAGCAAGCCCGTGAGCCCCCGCCTTAATATTTATCAAAACTTTGAACTTTCTCCAAATGCAGTGTCATGTCTTTAATTGAATAACAATAGTTTTTGCCGTGGTGGGAACATTTACACGATTTGAAAGAAACATTGAATAAATTGTTGGATTAATAAATTGATTACTTGGTAATTAAAAGTGTGATAGATTAAAAATTGAAATCCTTTCCTCCATATTTTCTTTAAGGTATTATCATAAAAGAAAATGGACGAGACAATCAGTGTCACAGAAACCGATCACTATGCTACAGATGTAGAACATCTAGAGCAGTTGTGCGATTATATCATAAACGAAATCCATGTTAATACGGTTTTATGCGAAATGAACCGACGCTTACAGACCGATGGAATAATAGATATGGCAGCAATTTTAGTTGTATGCCGTGAAACTATTAAGCGCAAGTACCCGCTTATTCAAGCAAGCGTTTACGAGTTTGATGAAGCAGTAAATGAAATGTCAAATCTCATTACCGAATTAGAGCATCAGCAAGATATGCCGCTGAGAGACCTATTTCGCACTATTTATAAATCGTACAATGAATTATTCCGCATTGGAGGGTGGGTAGGCTTGGGCATGTTTCGCGCATGGCGAGAACAAAATGAAGAAATGGATAAACAACTCAAGATGATATGTAGAAAACTAAAAAAAGAACCGAGAGGTATTATTGAGGGGGTAGGGTATATTGTCTACGTTTAAACCAACCTTTTACACCTTTTAACATTTAAATCGCCGATTTATAACTTTATGTGAATATGGAATATTCATTATTTTTACACATATAAATAATTTGTATTTGTTTTTTTTGTTTAATTTTCTCAATATTCTCTCTTAATTCGGTTAACCAATCGTATGAATCATTCCATGCATCGGGTTGAAATATACGGATTACCGAAAAACCATTTTCATTCGCACATTTCATTTTATATATATCATTTTCATGTGTATCTTTTAATGATGAGTTCCATGATATAATATCTTTAAAGTGTTGTTCTCCGTCTAATTCAATAATGATTTTATCATTTTCTAATACAAAATCATAGGGTAAGTGTTTTTTATTTTTACACCATTCTACTTTAAATTGTTGTTTAAGTAATGGGTAATATTTAGATAATTCATCATATAATTTCTGTTCAGTCTTATTTATACATTTTGTGCAACCATCACCACGCCCTGTTCTGTTAGATATGGATGCTTCCCACTCATGCTTACAATCATTACTAAACCACCATACCTTACCAGAACCATACGTAAAATGTTCTGGTTTTAAATCTCCATTTTTTGTAGGATGCCATTGTTTTGCTATTTCTGGATGCGTATAAACGATTGAATCATGGATACATATTTCTCTACCACTATGTTTACTACAATGAGGACATCCATAACCATTTGTTCTATTAATTATTGCTGTTTCCCATTCGTGTAAACATCCATAAGAACATATTTGTTCGCATAACCACCATACTTTCGTGTGTGAACCAAATATAAAATGTTCTGGTTTTAATTCGCCATTTTTAGTTGGATGCCATTGTTTTGCTAATTCTGAATGTGTCCATGTAATTGATTCATGAATACAATGTTTTTGTCTACTACAACAAGGACAACCATTATTAACTCTATCACGAATAGTAGAGGTCCATTCGTGTAAGCATCCTTCTTTACATTTTTTTTCACATAACCACCATACATTTTTAGCTGAACCAATAATAGAATCTTCTGGGTTTAAATCGCCATTTTTCGTTGGATGCCATTGTTTTGCTAATTCAGGATGCGTCCATACAATTGAATCATGAACACAATGTTTTAACTGATTTCGTGAACAATATGGACATCCAGAATTACAACTTATTCTAGAATTTAAACTAGTTTTCCATTCATGAAGACACCCTTCTTTACATTTATTTGGACATAACCACCAAACATTAACATTAGACCCAGATGTAAGATTGTCTAATTTTAAATCACCATTTTTCGTTGGATGCCATTGTTTTGCTATTTCTGGATGTGTCCATATAATTGAATCATGAATACAGCAATTTTTTATTATTTTATGTGTTGAACAGAAAGGACAACCTTTATTTCTACTTATTCTTTGATTTGGTGTATCTTCCCATTCGTGTAAGCACCCTTCTTTACATTTTTTTTCACATAACCACCATATTTTTTTACCATAACCAAAACTAATTGTTTCTTGTTTTAATTCGCCATTTTTCGTTGGATGCCATTGTTTTGCTATATCTGGATGAGTCAATACAATTGAATTATGAATACATATTTTTTTACTACTATGAGTGCTACAATATGGACACCCACTACCAGATGAAATCGCATTTATAGTCATTTCCCATTCATGCAAACATCCTTCCTTACATTTATTTGGACATAACCACCATACTTTTTTATTAGAACCTTTTGTAAATTGTTCTAATTTTAATAGACCATTTTTAGTAGGATGCCATAATTTTATTAAATCCATTTTATACTATTATAGGCATTAATGTTTATATTACAATATATTCAATTTTAATATAAAAAAATCGGCGTTTTAAATGTGCGAAGGTGTAAAAGGTTGCGCCAAAACCCAAAAACATTATAGTAAACATATGAAAAAAATCAGGGCGGGGTTTCAAAGGCTTGCTTCGCTGGCGGGCAGAGCCCCTTTTCTAAACAGTCAACGTAAACGTATTATAATTATTTAACCTCTTTAATTCACTAACGATAAAAACCGATTTAATTTTTTTTAGTTCTGTTATTTTATGAATTTCCATAATTTTATTATATATTTTATCAGGTAAAACGATTTCTTTTTTTCCACCAACAGAAAAGGTTTCGCTATAATCAGCCTCCAGAGTGGAATAGACATACAACAGGTCATCTAATATATGAAACCCTATATTGCAGTCAGGCAGGTAATATTTGGTAATGATTGCATAGTCATCGTGTATAATATTGATATACACTTTATCTTGTTTGATAAAGCATAATTTGCCTTTACTGTTGCTACTGTTACTGGAAGATGGCAACTTGACATAAGAACTGAAATTGCCCATCTTAACCTTTATATGCTTTGATAGAAAAGATTGAACCAAACATTTTTATATCAATTTTATTTTATTTTTCGACAGCTACTGCGCTTTTCCCACTTGCGTACTTCTTTCAATATACAATTTATATTAAAGAATTTCAAATACTCTTGGTCTTCGTATATCTCAACAATTTTATCAAATGATTTTTGAGACATGTAGTTATCCTCGCTATATTTCAATGGCGTAAATGTTAGTGGATCAAATGAATACACGTATAGAGTGTTTTTTTCAATATGAAATCCCAAACTTACCTCTGGTAAATAATATTTAATACTTTGTTCCGAATAAAACATTTCTTTACCGATAGAATCTGTTCGGTTGATTTTATTGTGATGCATGATACATAATTTGCCTTCTGTGTCGTCTAAAGGCAAGGGAGCGTAGGAAGAAGAAGCACATAAGCCCATCGCAACAACCTTTTGGAAAAAGGTTGCACCAAAAGGGATACGCACTGCGTGCGTAAAATATATGCTTTTAAACAAAGCAATTTAATCCAAAATACTTTATCCGATTTTATGTGCTTATAAAAAATAATATAATTTATATTTCAATTTTATAAAATGGACTCTGCCCATTTATTATTGGGTGGGGTTTCAAAGGCTTGCGGAGCGGGTGGGCTCTGCCCCTTTATTTAGTCTAACCAATTCTTCCGCCTGTTTTTCCGTCCAAGGAATGTGAAGATTTTTGTCGCCTGAATTATATTTTATATTATTTGTTACGTATTTTTGATGTATCATATAACTTTTAACTATTTTATCATATATTTTTTTTGAAATCTTTTTTTCAACCATGCCTTCCAAGTTAGAAGTAGCAAGGGTTGTTAACGGGTAGTAATAGGATTCACTTTTTTCAAAGTCCGTCTCCATATTGGGCGTAAAATGAAATCCGATTTGCACATCAGGCAAATAATAGCGATGAATAGTAATAAATCGCTCACCCTCATAGAGCGGTTCAGTGCTAGACATATTACCTGTCATAATATCGCCATTTACAATGTATTTCCACCGCATTGTTTTTTTAGATTCATTATATGCTAATTTACTGGTATATTTATAACATACTTTATCTGCTTTTTTGTCTTCACTTGAAGATAAATTGGAGTAGGAATTCTTGTTGCCCATTTCAACCTTTTGGGAAAAGGTTGCGCCAAAAGGGATACGCACTAACGTGCGTAAAATATACTTTTTGAAAAAGTATGGCAAAACACTTTTATATGCTTTTGTTATGAAGATACTTCCTTATTATTTAATGAAATTAATTCAATTTTATATAATATAAAAACAACTTTTAATATTATATATAAAATAAAAAATGGGTAGATGTGAATCCGCATTTGCGTCCATTGGCATTAAGATTTTACTATCTGACCTTGTATCGCAAATAAACGACACGACCATGCAACTGATAAAAAAGATGTTATACGACGGATGTATTGAAGACAGCAATGATTTTTACAATCAGGCGTTTGAGCAAATTATAGGCGACAATGGAGTAGAAGAAAATGCGGAAGAGTTCAAAGAGTATTTAACGCGTAAGTTTACAGAGCGTGTGGGTCATAATAAGGATTCTCTACTGGAAAGATACTTATTAGTCCCACTGGAAGAACTGGTCTCTAATGATAGATGGGGATGGAGTAGAGAAGGCACGAATGCCATGTCTTCCCCTTTGGAAGATTTTGCCGATGATTTACCTAACCAAATAGCAGTATTTAAAGAAACCTATAAAGAAATAAAAAACTTTACTTTTGTTTTCATGATTAAACAATATGCTGGATAAAAACGCATTACAAGTAATACGCTGATTTTTTAAGACATTTATTTATTCAGAGCATTTTTCATCTAGCATTTCTTTGGAAAACCTAACCTCCGTTTTATCTTTATTGACTAAATAATACTTATTTGTTCGGTGTCCTACATATATTTTTAATACAAATGTTATTAAATTTTTAAATGGAAAATACATAGTAATAGTATTATTATTTACACATCCATCCTCGCCCTGATAGAATTCATATGCTTCAAAAATACATCCATCTTTAATGGATGAATTTAATTTTTTACAAATCGTATTAACCATTTCATTTTTTCCAGTAATAATATTAACATAACATTCAATATTATCCATATCAATATTTGTATCATAGTTAAACACAAATTCATCATTAATTAATACTACTTGTGGTGCATAATCATCCTTAAAATGATATTGAATTGAATTTGCTTTGCATAACTCTTCAATTTGAAACCTTAACTCAGTATTTTCAGCCATTTTATATGTTATGTTATGTATTAGTATTTATTTATGTTAATACATAAATCAATTTTTTATTTTAATGTTGCTTCGCATACGGGCAGAGTCCCCTATTCGCAAAACCACTTGCCATGTACGACATACGACTTGTGTCTGAAGCACTGGCAATTGACATCTAAATGTGAATATTTTGTTGAAACACAATCTGTTTCATGAACCACTCTACTTTTTCTTTTGCTTTCTTCAATAGCATTGTATTTATTACAAAAGTCTACAAGTTTTTTTATATCTACAACTGCTGCTACGTTTGCTTGTGTCAACTGCTGCGCTTGTTCCATTTTGATATATAATTTTATTTATATCTCAAAATAGTATTCAATTTTATATACTTTTACAAGTCTTCGTCTATATGTTCCTGAATATATTTAATACGATGATATTGTTTATAAAGAGAGTTCATAAGTAATCCATCTGATATTTCACCACTTTCACAATCTACTATTTGTTTATGTAAAATATCCGCATAGGCTTTATCATAATCTATACACGCTTTTTTAATACCTTCTACAAATCTTACATCAATATAGTCTTTTAATTCTTCGGGCACTGATTGACATTCTAAAAATGTTCCATGACCACTACACTGCTCCAAACCCAGTTCTTCCACCAATGCGATCAGTTTTGTATCAATGCTATAGGCCTTTCCAATATATTCAAACTCTACTCCATACCTTTCGGCATAAGCGTTAAAACATGTATCTGAAATACGTAATGGAATAATATAACTACTACTATTATAAAGACATTTAATGAAAGGACAGAAGGGTTGATTTTCATTATGGGAAGACATCTTAACCTTTTTAATAATAGATTTAAGCGAAATCTTTATATCAATTTTTTCATAACGATATAAAATAATACAAACCAAAATAGCAGTAGAATTACACCCATTATAATATTGTCTAGGTCGTAGGAAGAAGGTTGACAATGTTTCTCGCATGCGTGTAAAAATTTCTGTTCCAATGTCGCCATCAACATTTATTAATTTAAGTAGAAAATATCTATAAATAGTTTTGGTTGAACCTTTTGAACTTGTTAGTCATACCTAAACACATTAATATCCGGTGTTTCATTTATTTTTCTCGTGTATAACATATTCATCTTCTCCTTGATATAATTAATTCTCTGGTATTTTTGAACTGCGTCTTGCGGAATACAATCGCATTGTTCTGCAGATGACCAAACACTACTCATTGCATAGTTAAATTGTCTCGTACATTCACAATTATGTTTCATCAGTTCATGTAGAACGTCCGCATAGGCATTATTATAATCTGTATACACATTTTCCTGCCCATCATAATCATAAATTGCTATATACGGTTCCATTTCTTTGGCAATCCACCTCACATCTAGACGGATACACGAGGGCAAACCACTGCATTTCTCCGACCCCAATAATTCAAATACTTTAATAAGTTTGGGATTGGTTCTACAACCCATGATATCTTTATCCAATTCTTCATTATACAATTCTTTGTATTTATCACGACACGCTTGCGAGACATCTATCCCGGCATAACCAGTATTGTAAAGATATTTAATGAGAGGAATTAGAGCTTGTTGTTGCTCTTGCTGCATGAATATATTAAATTAGCTCACTTAATATTTAAATGTATATTTTATACATTATATAATTAAAATTTTGACAAAAATAATATTAAATATATAGTATATACAATACTATACAATGTGTTTGCCGCCCAAAGTAGAACTATTATTGCAACAGGATAAACCGAGTATTAAAAAAAGGGTTTCATTCGATATCACTATCACGCAAGCGCAAGAACCAGTAAAAGAACAAGTAAAAGAACCAGTAAAAAAAACAATAAAAGAAGAAAAAGGGTTAGAAATAAATCCGTTTACACAGTGTTTTGTATTGAATGAATATAAATCCAATATATCCAAATTAGCATACGAACTAAATGAAGTTAAAAAAGAACTATCTGATGTAGTAGCAAGAGAACAATTATTAAGCAATCAAATTGCACTACTCTATAAATTAAATTCTTCATTACATGAAGATAATAAGAAATTGGAAGATACATTATCTAGTGAACAATTGTTAAATAATCGATTGTTAAATCAACAACGATTATTATTATATGAAGACAAATGTCATGTAAATCAAATCAGTAGAAAACAATCTTTTATTACATTTGATAAAAACCAGCTACAAACAGTTGTATAATAATATAAACATAATTAATTATATTACTATAATGTCATTGATACCTTTTGTGATTGAGCATGCTGTTTCAAATGGCTCTTACACTGACCAACCCAATATTTTTACTGAATACTCTTGTGTCACAAAAGACCAACTACATCAAACATTTATTGATGAAATAGTCGAGTTTATGTATGAATTTTGTAGTGCTGAATACGGACATGGTATAGAAATTACATCGTATGATGATTTTTGTGAAAAATATTATGACGAAAATTGTAGAGTTGAGGATGTTCCGTTATATATAATGCGGTATTTTGTTGATGGCGAATGGCATATATGGGAACCTAATACTCATAGCATTGACATATATAGAAGCTATTTAACACTGTCAGAACAAAGACAAAGTATCTACAAAAGATAAAAGAAAGAAGAAAAAAGAAAGAAGAAAGATAAAAACGCCAAGTTTATCACACGACAGAGCCCCCGTTTATCACACGGGGGTAAGGGGGCAGAGCCCCCAGAGAAACGAATATCGCTAACGCTTCGAAAGCACACGGAGTGAAAGAACGAACCTTAAAAAAAGGTTGTGCCAAACTAGAGCGAAAATAAAAAATAAAAAATAGAAATTAAAAAATATAAAAAATAAACAAAAAGTTTATTTTTTTTTAGTTTATTATTTTCCAAAGTTTATTATTTTCCAAATTTTATTATTTTCCAAATTTTATTATTTTCCAAATTTTATTATTTTCCAAATTTTTTTTCAAGTTTATCACACGGGGGTAAGGGGGCAGAGCCCCCGTTTATCACACGGGGGGAAGGGGGCAGAGCCCCCGTTTATCACACGGGGGGAAGGGGGCAGAGCCCCCGTTTATCACACGGGGGTAAGGGGGCGGTGAAGCCCCCGTTTATCACACGGGGGTAAGGGGGCAGAGCCCCCGAGGGTAAGGGGGCAGAGCCCCCGACTGTAAATCGTAATTTCTAAAAAATTGAAATACTTTTCCAATAAAAAAGGAAGGTATATCAAAGACGAAACGAAAGAAAGGAAAATGGAGTTTAACTTGAACGCAGTGATGGCACGGGCGATGAAGACGTACACGGAGAGCGTGGTACAAGAGACAACGAAATATTTGTCGGAGGAATACGGGTTTTCGACAGCGGATGCGCTGAAGAAAGTGCTGGGTGAGATAAAAATCACGAAAGCCGAACAACCCAAACCCAAAGAAAAGGCACCGCGGAAAAAAAAGGAGGTGGTGACGGCCCGAGATGCGACTGAAGCAGGCGAAGCAGTGGCAGACGACGCGGTCGCACCCCCGAAAAAAGAAAAAAAGGCCCGAGTGACCAAGGCCAAGGCCGCAAAGGCGGACGACACGGCATCGGAAACAGTTTCAGACTCTGAAACAGTGGTTTCGGAAGTTTCGGAAGTTTCGGAAGTGTCGGACACGGTTTCAGAAACAGAAACAGTGGTTTCGGAAGTTTCGGAAGCCCCGAAAAAAGAAAAAAAGGCTCGAACCCGAATGACCAAGGCCAAGGCGGTAAAGAAGGTAGTGGCAGCAGCCGCACCAGAAACAGCTGAACTGGAATCGGAATCGGACGAATCGGCAGCAGCTGAAGCCGAAAAATCCGAAAAAGCCCAGCAGGTTTTGCTCGCACAGGTCGCAAAAGCCCAAGAAGCATTAGCCGCCAAAGAAGCCGAGAAAGCGGCCAAGCTCGCAGCCAAAGAGGCCGAGAAAGCCACGAAGCTCGCAGCCAAAGAAGCCGAGAAAGCCAGCAAGCTCGCAGCCAAAGAAGCCGAGAAAGCCAGCAAGCTCGCAGCCAAAGAAGCCGAGAAAGTGGCCAAGGCAGAAGCCGCCAAAAAAGCTGTCGAGAAAGCCGCCGCAGCAGCACCAACGGTTGAGGAAGAAGAAATCGCAGTCAAGAAGTTTGAGTTTGAAGGCCAAACCTATTTGCGGTCATCCGAAAACGTGTTGTATGACCCGAAAACACAAGACCCGGTGGGCATGTGGAACGAAGAAGAGCAGTGCATCGAGGAGATTGATGTGGAAGAGGCAGATGACGAGTAGAGATATAGAACAAATAAAAAACTTACAAAATAAAATAAAAAACTTACAAAATAAAATAAAAAACTTACAAATAAAAAACTTACAAATAAAATAAAAAACTTAAAAACTTAAAAATAAAAAACTTAAAAAACTTAAAAATAAAAAACATAAAAATAAAAAAATAAAAAAATAAAAAAAGAAAAAAGAAACCCTTTTTTCATTAAATCATTAAAGTAGTATTATGACTACATAGTGGTTATGTCACTCATTTCCGGCTTACCATATATCATGGCAAAATGGTAGAGTCTACCAAAGACATAAAATATAAAAATATAAAATATAATTCAAATACTTTTCATATTTTGTAAAATGGTAGAGTCTATGGTAAACTTACACCTTAAATATAAACTATTTTATAGTTAACATGAGTGAACCACTCGCAATAGCTTATTCTGCTACATCTATTTCTATTTCCGGGCGAGTGGTTTTTATGTATTTATTATATACAAAAAAATCTACAAATCCAATATCATTATTATTTTCAGTTATGAATATAGTTTCATCCGCATTATGGGTAATCTATAGCCAACTGGTGACGGACACACCCTTGTTAGTAAGCGGTTCGTCTGATCTAGTACTTTTTACACTATCAGCATCGTATATTTTGTATAACCGTAAACTACAAAATAGTCCATCTAAAAATATAATTATAGCATCTTCTTCAGAATCAATGTAGTAAGCGCAAACAAGGTTCCGCCCCATACTGTATCCAACATAACGGCTGACCAAGTCCATTTCTTAAACAAGGTATAATTGGTCGTCTCATACACACCATAAATAACCACACCCAAGAGAAATGCTTCGCCGACAGTTTTTTTGGCATCGATAATAAAATAGTTTAAGCCAACTATTAATAAAATATAACACAAAATAGCCCCCACCACATTAAATTTGATGGGACTGCCTTGAATGCTATAAATCAGTTTATTAAAAAACGCATTAAATGTAGTCAAATAAATAAAATCCAAAGATAACATTATAACACTACTTAATAGAATTTGTCTACTGTTCATTATATTAATATTATATTATAACTCTTCTGATTCAAATACTTTTATAGTATAACTACACAGTGGTTATGTTACTCATTTCCGGCTTACGATAAAAGGTCACAAAGGGTAGAGTTTAATTAAAATAAAGGTGATGAGAATAAAATGACTATTTTCGGGTATTTAGCGGGGCGGATGCGTTGGTATTGTCGTGCCCATCAAGAGGGCACGGTTGTTTTTACTTTCTGAAAGCAAAAACAACATAAATACAAGTCCGTATACTAGAGTATAACAATGACAGAACTTAATATCGTTGAGTTGATTGAAACGAACCCCATTACGAAATTAAACGCTATATACCAGAGCAAACTGATTGCCAAGATTAAACATACGTTTACTGAAAAAGAACAACAGTTGTTTGTTGCGAGTTTCTATGGTTATTTAAATTATAATTCGAAGACAGATTTTGTGATAGACTTGGATACAATATGGGAGTGGGCTGGGTTTAAACAAAAGATTAAAGCAAAAGTATTATTAGAAAAACATTTTATACCTGAATTAGACTATAAAAAGTTGCTTTCCCGCGCGGGAAAGGAAAGTGTGGAAGATAAAAAACGTGGCGGGTCTAACAAAGAAACATTTATGCTGACCATTAAAACATTTAAATTATTTTGTTTAAAAGCCAGCACTAAAAAAGCAGACCAAATTCACGACTATTATATTAAACTGGAAGAGATGCTTCAAGAGATATTAAATGAAGAGACCAATGAATTAAGAGTCCAACTACATACGCATGCAATTACTGCACAGAAAGAAAAGGAAACCTTGCGCGAGACGACCATATTAGAACATTTCACTAATAATGTACAGTGTGTTTATTACGGCATGATTGATAATAAATCGGCAGCAAATGAAGTGCTGGTTAAATTCGGTAACTCTAATTTTCTGCGTGATCGTGTGGAAAGCCATAAAAAAACATTTACTAATTTTCGTTTAGTAAATGCGTTTAAAGTAGACAATAAATTACAAATAGAGAATGCTATAAAACATCATCCGCAATTGAAAAAGAATCGTCGCACTATTAAAGTGAACGATATTAATCAGACTGAACTATTAGTGATGGATGAAATGTCTTCGGACGAGTTGGATATAATTATACGAGATATTATTACTAGCGTAGAGTATAGTCCCGAAAACTATAAAAAATTGTTGGAAGAAAATGACAGGCTGAAGAAAGAAAATATTAAATTAATTAGAAAATATGTCGCGAAAGATGTATATCAATCATTAGATGTAGAGGTTGACATATATGAAGAAGATGACGAAATTGTATACGCGGTGGTGGATTATGACGTTAAAAAAACAATGAGACAACCGGACGGATTATTTCATATAGGCGGGAAGACCTATTCAGTATTGGAAGGCACTAGGCGACAAGTATGGGATGAAGTGGCATATAAAACATCTGGTCTTCTTACGAAAGATGAACTATTGATAAATAAACACGGCAATATCGTCTCTAAAAAGAAATATCACTCGTCTATATTAGATAATCGGCTCAATAAGAATAGACAGCGCTCAAAGAGCGAGGATATAGATGCATAGCTCTAATATCGGGGTTTCAATGGTTCAATGGTTAAATAGCCAGTCTTATTTTTTATTATTTCTCTACTCTTTTTTACTTTAAATTTATTTTCCATAATTAAATTCAAAAGAGTAGAGAAATGAAATCTTCAAGAGCCAAATAATATGGGTTATATCTATATCTTATATTGGTTTCTAACAACGGGGGTGAGGGGGCAGAGCCCCCAAAATTGAAATATTATCCTATAACGATAAAGATTATAAATTAACAAACACTACAAAATGGACACGAGTCTGTATTTAGCAGTGATAATTCTATCATTGGTATCTGGTATGGTCTATATTCTGGACTGGGACGAACGCCAACGCGCTCTACAAAAACAAGAAAAACAAGAAAAAGAAAAAAAAGAAAAAAAAGAAGCACCCATGACAAAATACGAACTGCTTTTGAACAAGATAAACGAACAAGAAAAACAACTTACTCGAACAACCGATGTGTTGTCTCTACTCGTGGAAGGATTGTTTAATCCAGAGACACAAGCCAATCGGTTAGAAATGGTAAAAAAACATTTATCAGGTGAGTTGGAAACCATGACACAACAAGAGTTTGCGGACGCATGTAATAAAGGTAGATATGAAGAATATACGCCTACTACTCAACAAGGCTATGTAAACGCACAACATATTAAAGAGTTGACATTATTCAAGCCGACAAAAGATGGATTCGAGTTTTAGTAGTTGTTGCGCATTCGCACTGTGGAATTTATGAACTTAACCGGTAATAAAAATACGACTGTATACAGCACATCCTTAAAAATTGAAATACTTTTCTTATATTTATATAACCGTACAGTCACAAACCAAACCCAAACCAACCGAACTTTTGAAAAGTATTTGAATTTGAATCGAAGAAGATGTTTATCACTCTGATTATCGCCAGTGTTTTGGCAGTGGTGTATCATTTTGTATTGGCAGCTCAAGCACATTGGGTTGCCGAGCAACAGCAGCAAGAACGCAGGTCAGTGGTGCAAGAGCCAGAAGAAGAATCGGAACAAGAACAAGAAGAAGAAGAAGAACAAGAAGAACAAGAAGAATCGGAACAAGAAGAAACGGTGCCCGACAAGTTTGCGTCCATGATGGATATAATCAAAGAAGAACAAGAAAATTCTCGACGAGTACGAGATATGGTGTATCAACTGCTGGGTGGGTTGTATAACCATGATACGCAACGTAAAACATTGGATTATTATGTTGACGTTTTATATAACAAAGTAAAGATGGATGTAGGTGCTGATGGTTGTGACTACTACAGTGGTGACACTGGCGGCACTTACCCCACTACCCGCCAAGGCGATGAAACGGATGAATGTCTTATCAGCCTGTTTAAAATAACCCAAAAACAAGCCGAATGGATTGCCGCATTGGAAAAAAAAGAGAAAACCCACCAAGAACAAATCGATCGTATTGAAGCCTCGGTAAACAGACTCGTGAGTGGTTTATACGATGAGGTTACACAAGAACCCGTTCGTAATGTGGAACAGGATTTGTTGAGTGGAATCAGACCCGCTGATGCGTTTGCATTTGCCGGCTTGGATGAGAAATGCGATATTAATCCTACAACTCAACAAGGCTATCGTCTGGAAAAAAGAGTGGCCAATTTGGAAGCCTTGCTCGGTCAACGGTACGATCCCCCACAACAATGGCCCGAATGGGTAGATTTGCAAAAAATGTAAAAATAAAAATTAAAATAAAAAGAAAGAGTGTCTACTATTTAAAAAATAAAAAATAAAATAAAAATAAAAATTAAAAAATAAAAATTAAAAAATAAAAATAAAAAATAAAAAATAAAAAATAAAAAATAAAAATAAAAATAAAAATAAAAATAAAAAAACTATTTATATAATAGAATAGTTTTTTTATTTTTTATCGTCTTATATGGTTTCCCGTTTTATGAGCCATATCGCGTTATGTCACTCATTTCCGGGTTGCTATCAAATACTGGGGTTAAAGGGTTGCTTATAAATTCAAATACTTATGGGGTTAGGGTTAATTATAGGGTTAGGGCTAAAAATCAGATTTCAGGGGACGCTTTTTATATTTTTTATATTTTTTATTCTAGTAGACAATATTAATATTTAAACCCATAATAAAGACAATTCACTCTTTTGATATATTTATGTTTCTTATAACATTCAACACATCTCGCGATACCGCCATGAACTGACCAAAGGATTCCACTCGTGGTTCCACCATAAATTCATTCACTTTTACCTTCAACATATTCCGAAAATTATCATACTTGGTCAGGTATTCATGTCCCAGTGGCGTGAGCAGCATCATGTAGACTTGCTCCATAATGCCCAACTTCATCTCCAATGTATTGTTTTTATTCGGGAAACAATCAAATTTAATCTTAATAGAGTGAGTTAAATCAACGAAATCCATTTTAGTATGTCGTTTGGGTTGTTCTTTTGTGTAGATTGAAAAAAGTATTTCAATTTTACAAATATGATTTATAAAAATAACAAATTAAATACAAGTCAGTATAAAATATAAATATAAATACAAACCCGAATGTCACATTTAAACAGATTAGAACGAGTTATCAGCAACATCATTCATACCATCCCAATGGTAGATGTCTACAAAATGGCATTACACCTCGAACTTAACAACTATATGATTGAATCGACAATTAAAACATTTCAAATGGAACATAAAATTAAAAAATTAGAAATAGAAGTAGACCAGATCAGAGATAAACTAAACAATAATTATTACAAAAACAAATAGAGTAGAGAAATATAATTATCCAACGAGATATAATAACAATTACTATATCTTTGTATAAAATAATAGTTGGCAAGACTATACATCATATATATTATAATATAAACTATCTTTTATATTATACAAAACCCATAACTTACGTGGGTTAGCATACGGGGGGTTAGGGTCCCGAAGGTAAAGCCCCCAGTATAGCTTCCGACATCTTATCCAACCCCAACGCTTTACAAATCGTTTCTTTTTTTAATACATAACGCACTCCATCTGCCAATTCTACTATTCTTGTTTTCGAGTCAAACGCTTTCGGCGCAGCACTTGTATATATCCACGCACCAACGTCACCTTTTCGTGACCCACGCACATGTTTAATATTAACAATCCAATCGAATAATTCTATAGGTGCTACTGCTGCTGCTACTGCTGCCATCCAATGTAAAGTAGATATATTTAAAATGATGTATTTATATCTATATCTAACAACACATAATAATATAAGTATTTGAATATTTATATTATAAAAAGTTTTTTTGACCACACACACAAAAAGGTGGTCGATTGCTCGCAGCAAGACTCGAACTTGCGACTTTCGCTACATAAGAACGACACTCTGCCGACTGAGTTATGCGAGCTTTAATGAGTGACCCTTCACTATTAGAACTAGCTAAAATGGGTTTAAGTAGATATTTCAATATATATTTTATATATTTTATATATTAGTAGAGTTTTATACAATTTAGGTGAACTTATAGATTTCATCGATCATTGATTCTCAAATATATGTAATTTATAGAATTCGCTAATTTTATGTAAAATAATGTTTGTGTTTGTGTTTGTTTGATATTTTATAAAATAAAATAATAAAATAAGAGGTATATTTATAAGACTATGGCAAAAAATACAAAACGAATTGTGTCGCGTACAAATAAGCGCACAACAATGAAGAGAGCAAACACGCCATCCAATCAAAACCAATTGATTTCAACATTTCTTCATATGCTCACCACTGTTAAACTATACCATTGGAAAACCATTAGTTATTCTACGCATAAAGCCACCGACCAACTTTATGCGGATTTGAATTTAAAAATAGATGAATTTGTAGAGATTCTATTAGGGAAACCCGGTAATATCACTCTTCAAAAACGTAATGCTTTACTGAATGTCCGGTTAATTAAATTAAATCAGTATAACAATAACGAGGAATTCAAGAAGCAAATCGAACACTATAAAACATTTTTAATACATTTATCAACATTGCTTTCCAACAGCCCTGCCAATTCAGATTTAATGAACAAAAGAGATGAACTATTGGCTTTATTTAACCAGTTTCTCTACCTTTTAACTTTGAAGGAATAAATAAATAAAAAAATTAATAAAAAAATTAATATTTCCTTCCTCTCTTTTTTTTACCTCTATCTTTCCTTGTA
>Ga0114978_10001965_pt1 | contig 17160 bp, 11 predicted proteins | sample S_140212_EF_Meta_FD_87027 | JGI IMG/M metagenome (GOLD analysis project Ga0114978, IMG submission 87027) | Freshwater microbial communities from Lake Simoncouche, Canada to study carbon cycling - S_140212_EF_MetaG | ecosystem: Environmental > Aquatic > Freshwater > Lake | place: Lake... | reverse complement strand
GTAATTGCTTGCATTACTATCTAATCTACCAGAATAATTACTTCCAAAACCTACTTCAGTCATTATTCTATTCACCCAAATATTACTTGAAGATAATATATAGTTGCTTGCATTACTATCTAATCTTCTTGAATAATTACTTTGGTTGATATTATTTAAATTAGTAATCGCAAGTAATGTATTACCTAATACAGCAACTTTTGCATATATATTTGCACTATTATCATCTACCTTTTTATTTAGTGCTAAAACCCCATTATTACTATTATTAGTATAATCATTTATAAGTTTTTCCTGATCATTCAAATGCTTACTTATAAAATTACTTGTAAATAATATATAATTGCTGATATTTTTATCATTTTGTTTTATGGTTTTTACTAATATATTACTTGTTGATATTGTAAAATTACTACTATTATTATTATCTTTCCATGCTAATACTTGGTATTTATAATCTATCAAATTAATCTTATTTGTCAAACTATTATTTATTGATAATGTATAATTGCTTGCATATACATAATTAATTCCCGCAATTGATATTAAATTATTACTTGACGTTAATACATAATTACTTGTATCATTAATAATATCTCTGTTATTTTTTTTGTAAATACCTAGAATATTAACATCGCCATTATTTGCTATATTAAAAACATTCCGTGTTAGATTTGAAGCAACAATTATATCACCATATGTATTTTTTTGCTGTATTAATAAAGCCTGTGTAATATCGCTATTAACAACTTCCAATCTTTCAGTAGTATACACTGTTGTTTCCAATGTAGTTCTTGCACCCAAAACTATTAAATTTGAAGTTATAGTTAAGTTCCCATTCACTAATAAATTATTATTATATCTATCATTAACTATAAACTTATTGCTTGTATTTATATTTTGAGAAATTACATCAGTAGTTAAACCAGATATTCTATTTGAAATAGTTTCGTTTACAGATAATACATAATTACTATTATTTACATCTTTGCTTTTAATTGCAGTTGCCAATATATTACTTGTTTCTATCGCATAATTAGAAGTATCCGTAATTATATCATTAACATTATTCATAAGTTCTGTATTTTCTATATTTGTTGTTGTTACAGGATAATAGGTTTTGTTTGAACTATTATAGATTATATTACCATTTTCATCTACACCAATTTTTAATATTTTATCATTATTATTTATTTGTATACTATCTACGTTAATACTTTTATAATTTCCTATTTCATCTTTGATATTTAGATTACTATTCGTATCTTTAGAAAGTACTAAATCATCTATAAATATACTATTTCCAGACAAATACAAATCCTTCCATCTATTTGACAATGACCCTAAACTATATACACTATTGCTACTTGGTATTATATCCCCTTCTACTTTGATATTACCAGCAATATTTAATTTATAGTCAATAATATTTTCTTCTGTCAGTACATGATACGAAGTTCCTACGCCAATATTACCGCTTATACCGTCCATAATTAATCTATTAGCGGTACTTATATTATCCTTGTAATCGAATGTTAAATTATTATTAGTATTGCATATTATCCACTCCGAATTACTATCATTCTCCAGATTAATTGAGGTTGATTTAGAAGAGGTGTCCAAATAATATAAACTATTTTTTATTTTAATTTTTGAATTTGCACCATACAATGTTAATAACTCCTCTGCGTTTGTTGTTCCAACACCAATATTACCAGAACTTGCGATACGCATCCTTTCTATTGATGTTCCGGTTCCTGTATAAAATACATGTTCGCCTGTTGAACGCGCAACATAATCTATATTCCCTATAGCGCCTGTTCTATTTATCCCTGACAATACTATACAAGTTGTATTTGTTCCGATAGTGTCATCCGTTCCTATCAAAGTATAATCTGTATTATTATTTGCAATACGAAGTCTCCCGCCGTTTCCAACCTGTAAAATATTATTTGGATTACTTATTCCAATACCTACATTTCCTATTTGAGTTATTATCATTTTAACAGAAGAATTACTCGTCGAAGATATTGTTGTAAATTGTAAATCGCTTGCATTACTACTATATGTTGTTGATGTGATTTTACTTCGTAAAGATGTTGCAAGCGCCGGTGTACCAAATTCAATACCAGATACTCTGTTAATTCCGCTTGTATTTGTTTCAATTCTAATTAATTCACCTGAATTATGTGCAATATGCAATTTTTTAACTGGCGCATTTGTTCCAATCCCTATATTTCCTAATGTATAATATAGTGATTGCTGATTAATAATCCATGTATTTGGAATATATGCATCTAACTTATTAAATATGATATTGCTTGTTGATAATACATAATTGGAAGTATCGTCAATAACATCTCTATTATTTTTTCTATAAATACCAGAAATATTAATATCACCTACGACATCGAGTGCATAACCTGGGCTACTAACACCAATCCCTATTCTCGATGTTCCACCTCCAATAAAATATAAATTACTTGTAGAAATATTATTTGTTCCAATTTGTGCAATCGATGTTGTCGCATTTGACGAAGTTATATTTAGTCTATTTACAGTTGCTGTATTAGATACACTAATGTTTGGTGTAGATATTCCTCCGTTTGCAGATAATATTCCAGATATTTTGGTTTCACCCACAATATCAAGAGACACGCTCGGGGTCATAGTACCTATCCCTATTCGCGCACGACCACCACCTACAAAATATAAATTACTTGCAACATTAGTATTATTTCCAATTTGAACAACTGGAGTAGTTGCGGTTGTTGTATTTGCTGTTATAGTTCCAGAAGTATATAAATTAGATGTAAACATATTACCACCTGCTATCAATGATTTCCCAGATGGTACTGTTAATCCTCCATTCGCATTTATTATTTCACTCGCGCTTATAGATGTCGATGTAAGACCACCCTCCGCACTTAATGATTTTCCAGATGGTACTGTCAATCCTCCCGTTGCATTTATCATTCCGCTAGCATTTATTGTAGATGCTGTTAATCCGCCATCTGCATATAAATTTCCATTAACGCTAATTGTTGTTGCATTTAACCCACCAGTAGATGTAATCAACCCATTTACATCTATTGTCGATACTGTTATTCCTCCGCGTGCTTGTATTTTCTGACCTACAGGAACTATTATACCTACATTTGCATTGATTAAACCATCAGCATTTATAGTTGTTGCATTTATTCCATTATTTGCGGTTAATACTCCATTCACGGTTATTCCTCCGTTTGCTGATAATCTTCCAGATATATTAGTTTCACCTACAATATCAAGTGAAACATTGGGTGTTGCAGTACCTATACCTATTCGCGCTTGACCACCTCCGATAAAATATAAATTACTTGAAACATTATTATTATTTCCAATTTGAACAACAGGTCTAGTTGCACTTGTTGTATTTGCTGTTATAGTTCCTAATGTATATATATTACAAGTATACATATCACCATTGGTAATCAATGATTTCCCTATAGGAATAGACAATCCTCCATTTGCACTTATTATTTCGCTCGCGTTAATAGTTGTAGCAGTAAAACCACCACCTACAATTAATGATTTTCCAGATGGTACTGTTAATCCTCCGTTCGCACTTATTACTTCGCTCGCGCTAATAGTTGTAGCGGTAAAACCACCACTTGCAATTAACGATTTTCCGAATGGAACAGTTAATCCACCATTGGCATTTATTATATTTGTCGAACTAATAGTTGTTGCAGATATATGACCACTTGCGTTTAAAATTTTTCCGATAGGAATTGTAAGCCCACCATTGGCAGTTATTAAACCAGATATGTTTGCAGAACCAAAGACATCAAGAGGAACTGTGGGAGATAAACTACCTATTCCTATGCGCGCACTCGAACCGCCAACAAAATATATATTACTTTGCGCAATTGCATTATTACCAATTTGCACAATTGGTGTTAATCGTCGTGTATTATTAATAATAAGATTTGAGTTTAATGATGCGGACCCTTCAATATTAAGACTTCCGCTAATATCAAGCTTTGAATTTGGAGTGGTACTCCCTATACCTACATTTCCATTTTGTAATATACTTAACTTACTACTATTGAATTCATCATAACTAATATTAAATGTACCATTATTATTGATGAGACTCCAAATATTAGAATTGAAATTATTCTCACTATATATTTCAATATTACTATTAATACACCTAATCATTGGTTTAATATATATATATAAATAAGTTTAGTATAATTATTATATACTAATATTTGTAATAAAAAATATAACATTATATAAAAATTGATTATTTAAGTATATTATTAATATTAATTACCAAATAATGACTGAATATACTGATACTGAAATCGTAAATATTTACATCGACGGTTCTTGTATTCATAATGGTTCTCCAAATGCGATTGCGGGTTATGGAGTATATTTTAAAAAAGATGATGACCGCAATGAGTATGCGCGTGTTGTAGGAAAACAAACGAATAATACAGGCGAATTAACTGCATTCATACGCGCAATTGAAATTATGTATGACAAATTGAATAAAACGCCAATGAATATAAAAATGAATATATATACAGATTCAGAATATGTAATTAAATGCGCAGGTAGTTATGGAGATAAATTGTCAAAGAATGAGTGGAAAATGAGCACGGGAAAGACACCTCCTAATTTAAAATTAATTCAGAGAGTTCTCGAATTATATAAGCCTTTTAAAAAGAATATTATGTTGCATCATGTCAAAGCTCATACTGGTTTAAGCGACGAACATTCAATTGGAAATGCAGAAGCAGATAGATTGGCAAACCTTGCTGTAGGTGTTAATGTTGTAGATAGTTTGGATAATACTTTGATTTCAAATATCAAAGAAGATAGATATAGTAAACATTACATTAATATTAAATATGAGTACAAAGATGCCATTAAAAAATTAGGCGCAAAATGGGATTTGCATTGCAATAAATGGTATTACGACGATAATATTAGTGAAACAAACAAGACCGCAATCAAAGAAATTGAAACAATGTCGCTAAATAATACCGTAAATGAAGAAAAAATATCACTTGATACTGGCGTAGACATCGAAATACATACGAAGGTTTATGTAAAAATTCCTTTTAATAACAAAGATGCAGGTAAAAAATTTGGTTGCAGATGGGACCCTGAAAAAAAATCATGGTACTATATGTCCAATCATGACAAAAATAAAATAGAAAGTATTAAAAAATTGGTGGCCTAATTATTATTATGAGTTCATATATTTATTACCTTATTCAAATATCATTTGAATATTATTACTAAATATCTCCGTATATTCACTTGGTATATTATCAAATGATATTAGCATCATATTTAATTTAAATTTATCTTCGTATCCATTGTCTTTTATATATTTTTCTCTTTCAATATCTTGCATATTTGACAGCATTAATGCTTTTTCTTTTGTTATTCCTGTGCCAATTTTTGAGATATTATCACTTTTATCTCCGTAAATTGCCTTAAATAATAAATCTATTTTTGGGTTATTATAACCGCGCGTTAGAAGCTCTTTGAATTGCATATTATAGATATGCACATTCTTATCTACTAATTGTAAAAAGTCATTATCGTTTGTAATAATAACAATATTAATGTCATTGATTTTTGATATCTCTAACTGCTTTTTAATCATTTTTTGAGATAAATAAATAACATCATCGCCTTCTAATCTATCTTGGGAAATATGCTTAAAATCTAATGTTTTAATATAATCATTAAAAATACTAAATATTTTCTTATTGAAATTGTTTTTTTGTACCCTGGTCGCCTTGTAAGTATTATAAATATCATTTCTCCATATTTCGGTTCTCTGGCAATCCACGCAAAATATTATATTGTTTTTATTAGTATTCCATTTCTTACATATTTTCTTAATATCATTGTTAATATGCTTATAAAATGCTGTAATAAATACCTCATTATTAATGATGTCATCAACAGCAACATCTATATTTTGAAAAGAGAACCACCTATACGTCGCAAAATATCTATGAAATACATAATAACTACAATCGATAAGAATAATATTATTCTTATTTAAATAAATAGTATTCATTTAATATATTTTATATTATTCATTTATTTAAATAATAATAATCATTTTTTATTTAATTTACATTTTTGTTTGTTGCAAAATTAGTTGCATCAATCATTATTGCTTTCAACTCATCCGGCTTCTTTTTATATTCTTTCCATTCTTCCCTTGCGCAATCATAATTCTTTTTATTATCAGTCGATACTTTTTTCATTTGATGGATACGATATGTTATAAATAGAGTATAATCTGTTGGTTTAATTGTTTTACTTTGTTTACTCGTGTCATTCGCACCACTAACGCCACTAACGCCATTTGCGCCAGTTGCTTCATCTTTGTGTTTAGAACTAACATTATCATTATTATGTGTCGTTTTTATATTTTCTTGCACATCCACCTGATTATCAGCTGTATTTGCAATAACACTGCTCATATTACCAGCGCCATTTGCTGATTGCAACATATCATTAATTAAAGGCTTCTCATATGTCAGCTTATTAATATGCTCTTTTTTTGTCCATACCTTTTTATTATTTCGTACTTCTACAATCCATAACTCTGTATCAAACCCTTCCATTATAGCATTAATTTCATAACCTTCAGCTGATAAACCAAAATGTAATGGAGATTGCTCCTTGCCAGTATAATAGGATGATGGACAATTGATGCACGCCTTTTTACCTGACATATAACTATGTATTTAGTTATATTTATTTTGTTATATAATCAATTTTTATAAGTATATAATAAAAATGCTCTTTTTTTTTTAAAGAAAAAAGAAAATTGACAAAGATATGTGTATAGTTTAATATACCACTTTCATGACGACTTTCTACGACAACATAAACGATTATTTTGAAAAAAATAATAATATTAAAGACATTATTAAGAAACAAAATATATATGATTTACAATCACAACTTATTAAGGAATACGATGATATATTAGAAGGGTCTGATGAATATTTTGAAGACAAGGTATTATGTGCATTTAACGAATATATGGACAGACATGACAATGCCGACGAATATGATGATGTATGCAATAATATTATATTTATATATTACAATAGTATTACAAAGTTAAAAGAATATTATAGCGCCATTTTAAAGAAAGAAAGATTTTATTTAGAAAATCATCTATGAATATATTAAATAGCAATGAAAATTAATTTAATCTATATGATAATATATTTTACAATATTAGTAACTGTAATACTACTTTCATTCTATATAATTGAGATCATATCCTTCATATTTAGACTTCCTTTAATTGATAGTGTTGTTGGCGAATTCCGCGATTATACATTAGGGATGAAGCAACCTGTTATGATACTTCCCAATGTTGCTTATAGAGCTGTTAATCTATATCCTTTACATGTTGCTTATTATGTATATCTTTTTTGGGTTACATTAATATTAATAATTATTATACTTTTGTGGATAATAGGAACAATAATACAGAAGATAATTTTTTTTAATCCATTTGCAGGCATTCCTCCATGGGCTGAATTAAATGAGATGGGGTTTTTTGTATGGTTATTTGAAAAAACTGGAATAGAAAAACGAGAGGATATTCAAAACTTTGTACTTAATATTTTTAAGTCATTACTAACACCCGAAGAGTTCGAGGCAGCGCAACAAAGATGTAGAGAAAACTTTGTGGACAATGTTAAACATATTGATTATGATTTCTCAAATGAATACAGAGAAGAAAGAATGGATGACAAATTTTATACGAACTCATTTATATCAATAAAACACCGAGAGGAAGCAAATAAATATAGAAAAATGAAAATTGCGCGCCCGGATGAAGATGATATTCTTATTCCTGATGTAGATATTGAAAGCACTATGAGAACAAATATGAATTATATGTACATATAATAATACATATATGTATTATTAAATTAATATATTATATTAAGAATAATATATTAATATAAAAATAATGAATGATATTATCTCACAGCCAATGAATGATATAATCTCACAGCCAATGAATGATATTCAATGCAAACTAATTAATATTATCTCACAGCCAATAAATAAATATAAAATAATATATTCGGTATTATATTTATGTATTATAATAATTATTGGCGTATTTATGTATTGGGATGCTGTATATAAGGGCGCGAAGAAACTCTCAAAATGTAGTAATATTTCGAAAATTATAGATGAAAATTATTATAATGAGACACCATATGTATATAATATTATTATAGTAAATACTAAAAATATAAAGAAGCCACAAGATTATGTTATTAAAATAACATATGATTTCAATAAGATGCTTACGAATATTAAATACGGCAATACTACCAACGAAGAGAAGGTTTTCATTTATAGAATAAATGATTATGCATCTATTATGGAGGATATAAATGAATTACAAATAAAAAAAGACGCATACAAAAAAACGTACGATGAAACTAAAACAAATGGTGATTATAATAATTACTCGAAGGCAAGTGTTGAATATACTTTGTTAGCGAATAGCGTCGAAGGCAAGAAAGCAATCGAACTTAACAAAATCAAGGCATTTGACAGTAAGTTTAAATACAAATATTATAATTTAGAAAAAATGGAAAGAGATGTTATTGAAGATATTAACGTGAGAATAAATAGTAATGATTACAAATATTATGCAGTAGATAATAATAACAATATAATTCATACATATACGACGAATGAACTAATAAAGTTGACCAAAGAGTTTTCAACAAATGAAAACCATCCTATAAATATTATTGATTATATTATATTTTCAAAAATACAACAAAAAAACAATATAGATATATAATATCTTATTTATATAATTTATATAATATAGATAAAGATACAAGATATTAATGAATAATAATACTATTAATGATATTACTTATTTATTTACTACTATTGAGAATACATCAAATGAATATATTGATGAGCTTTCATCAATAACAGCTGTTAAAATATCTAATTATCAAATGTTTATAAATATACTCTTCATATTTATAGTAGGTATTATACTATATATATTACGTCGCGATTATATTTATCGTATTGCAAGCAAATTGACAAGATGTTCTGATGTAAATGATATTATAGATTTTAATATAAATGAAAACGACAATACATACATATATCATATATATATAGTTAATGTTGCAAATATCAATAATATATTTAAAGATTTTGTTATGAAAATTGAATTGAATTTTATGAAAGAAGAAACGAATGTTTTGTTAGGGGATTTAAATATTATTTCACCTTTGTTATTCTCACCCACCGATAATATTAGCAAGTTTGGCAATGCATTCTCTGTTTTTAATTTGGCAGATAAGAAAAAGAAATACGTTGATTATTATAATGATGGAAAAATATATTATATTGATAAGAAAAAATTAGCAACAAAAAAATTCAAATATTATATAACAACCTCTAAAAATGAGAAATTAACAGATGAAGCATCCGTTAAACTTGCAACGTTTGTTAAAAAGTATGGATATAATGATAATATTGACGTAGATCCAATATATAATATATTATATGCAATTGAAAATAAAAAAAACATGGAATATTAACATAATAACATATTAACATAACAATATAATGCACAATATTATAGATAAAATACATCATTAAGTAATGATTTCAATTCTTCAATCTTCTCCTTATTCTTTATTTTTGGATAACTAATATTGAACTCTATAAACATATTACCTTTATTTGAAGTATTTAATATAGGCATACCTTTCCCTTCCAATAGATAATTCTTACCATTCGAAATTACGCCAAATATATTAGTATTAATATTTAATTGTTCTTTGAAATAGGGAATTGCAATATCTTTTCCAATAATAGAATCGACAAATGATATATCTGTTTTAAAATATAAATCATTTCCTTTTCTAATAAAACCTTTGTGCTCATCTATTTTGATATTTATTATCAGGTCGCCAGGCTTAATGTTCGGTATTTTTGGTTGTTCCCCTAATTCTGGGAATGCAGTTTTATAATTTTCATCTATACCTTTGGGTATAATTAATGTCGCCTTTTTATCTTCATTAAAGAACCCTTTCCCGCCACATTGTTTACAATCTGATTTTCCTTCAATTGTTATACCAGTCCCTTCGCAATTATCACAAGGTCCTTGGAATATTTGCTGCATTATTCCTAGACTTCTGATTTGTTGCATTATACCACGTCCATCGCATTTACCGCATTTTTTATTACATTTATGACAATATTTACGAATATTAATATTTAAATCCTTATTAATACCTTCATATATCTCATCAAGACTAAATACAAATGTTCTCTCTATCGATTGAGCTTTTTTGGGACCCCTATTGCCACCTGGGCCACCTGCGCCACCCATACCAAAAGAAAACATTTCTTCCTCAAAAGGCCCACCTCCACCAAAAGGCCCACCCGCTCCAAAAGGCCCACCTCCTCCAAAAGGTCCACCTCCTCCAAAAGGCCCTGCTCTACCTCTAAAAAATGCTTCAAAAATATCGTGAGGATTTCTATTAACTTCTTGCCCTGACCCATTATTATAATTTTGGTCTCCAGCTTCGTCATAATTTCTACGTTCATCCACGTTGCTTAATACATTATACGCTGATGATATTTCCTTGAACTTTTCTTCAGCACCTGGATTTTTATTTTTATCTGGGTGATTTTCCATCGCAAGCTTCTTATATGCTCTTTTAATATCATCTTGCGAAGCGCTTTTGTCAACACCTAATATTTTGTATAATTTATAATTATCAGTTCCCATTATATATATATGATAAATATTAAATGTTTATATATATTACATTTTTACTATTATGCGAATATGTATATAAAAAAATGATTATGCTTTGTATTTTAATAATAACTAAAATGTCTGGTCAAATAGAAGATTGCAATGGAGAACTCATTGATCATATCATTCAAACATCGTACACCGAATTAGAAAATATTATGGATGGTTGGTGCAAAAATCACGAAGAAAATTTTAGTGGAGGGAAAATGAGAGGAGATAGAGGAGAAGATATTGAAACATTTGTTAAGAATGTTATTCATATGTTTAAAAATGTATATGGTGTAAATGTATATGCAGTAAAAGGTTCACATGATAAAAAAGAATTATCCTTGACATATAATGATAAAAAAATTACAAAAGACCACCAAGTAGATATTCATATTTATAAAGATGATGTGTTTATTGCAGTTATAGAATGCAAAGCATATTTAGATAGTTGTTATTATGTCCGCGCTTGCGATGACTTTAAATTATTTAAAAAGTTTGGTTATGATATTAAACAATATATATTAACATTAGAGAACTCAATTGATGAGAACACCAAAATATTTACTGATGTAATTACTGATAATGTTTGCGATGATATATTTTATATGTTAGATGGAAAAAGGGCTTCGGCAAAACCAGTATATGATAAAAAATATAAAAAACCAATCAGTAAGGAAAAACTTGCATATTTTGTTAGGTCAATGCACAAACTACTTATTTAGGTCTAATGGTAATAATGGTAATAATGTTAGTTTAATATATGTTTTTTAGCAATTTCGTAGTATTTATTTTCTAATTCAATACCTATAAATTTCCTATTTATATTTTTGCACGCAACCCCTGTTGACCCAACACCCATGCAATTATCTAAAACTAAATCATTTTCATTTGTATAAGTTTTAATCAACCATTCAAGCAAATCTGTTGGCTTTTGCGTGGGATGAAGAGGTCTTTCAACGCGATTAAACTTTAAAACGGTTGTTGGCAATCTTTTTCCATCGCTTTGCACATAATTTTCTTTGTGCGCTCCATAATTGCTTTGTTTATCTACGGCTGTTTGTGTATTCCATCGCGTATATGGTGTTGAATACCAATATTGAGGGTTGTATGTTGGTTGTTTTTTATAAAATACTACAATATCTTCATTCGTTTTCATCGGTTTCCTTTTTGAATTTAAGAAATCAGAAAACTTATTTTTTTCCCACACCAAACAATATCGAAACATCTTTAAGTTTGTTGTAATCATTATTGACGTAAAAGGTTGCGACCCAAATAATACTATTGCCCCATTATCCTTTATTATTCTGCTATATTCATTCCATAATTTATCAAAGGGTATTACAACATCCCATGCATTTTTTGTCATACCATAAGGTAAATCGCATAATATCATATCGATTGATTTATCTTTAATATTCTTCATCTCAATTAAGCAATCGCCATTAATAATGTTATAATTTGTATTCGGTATTTCTAATAAATTATCTTGTTTTTCTTCTTGTCTATCTTCAGATGCTTCATCATTATTTGGTAGTACAATTTTATTTTCAATTAAACTTATCAATTCGCTTTTATTTTTAGATTTACATTTAGTATATCCCAGTTCTTCACATTTTCTTAATAGTTCTTTTTTAGATAATTTTGCTAATTCCATCTTCAATACTATTTACTATATTGAGTATATTACTATAATCCATATTATTTAAATCAATTTTTTATTTGGTAATAATAAAAATAAATATATATTGCACTAAATGCTCTGTAATATTAAAAATATCACTATAATATTAACTACATATATATATTTTCTTAATATATCTTTTGTAAATACCATGTATTGATTATGTAGTTTTTTATTTTTACTGCAATAGTATCTTTTTTCATTTGCTAAATATTTATTATCTATTAATCTTTTACATATGCTCTTGTTAAAGACATATGTTTTATTACATTTGCAATTATAAAAAATAATAAATAGAATAAAAACTTTGAAATAATTCTTTATTTTCATAATACTATTAAATAGTTAGAGTTTATTGTTATATGTTATATGTTGTATTTTGTATGTACATTGTATAACTATTTAATTGCAAACATAACGCATCATAATATTCATAGTATACAACTCTTGATTAAGTAATTTGAATGCATAAGGCATCCTTACCTGCGCAATATCCGTATTATTTTTACAATATTTGCAACTATAAATATTCTTCTCTGTATTTACATTTGCATGCATACCACATTTTTTGCAAATAAACACCCTATAATTATCTGACACATGAAGCATCCTCTCTGATAGAAAGTTTGAAGTTCCATGTGCAATAAAGCAATCCCTTTCCATTTCTCCTAATCGCAACCCACCAGACCTTGCGCGTCCTTCACTAGGCTGTCTTGTGAGCATAACAATAGGACCATTAGAACCACGTGAATTTCCAGTCCATACAGATTTACCATTGCGTCTTACCATAAATATTCCACTCGATACACTGATACAATATACAGCTCCATTGTAGTTATAAACCACCTCCTTGTGATGCTTCTCTTTGCTTACATTATTAATATTAACATAGGGATTATTCTTCTTTTTAATTATGGTAATTTTCCAGATATTTTCTTTGTAAATACTTTTAACACCACTCCAACCCGCATGAATACATAGCCTCATCATATCATCTGCCAAGCTTTCATATTTAGTGCAGAACATATTGTCATATTTATAATTACCTAATACCATATTAGTTTTTATCATAGACTTCATAAGTATTTTCACTTGCTTGCTACTCAACTTCCATACCCATTCAGGCATACACAATGTATCCGCATAGATATTATTACAAAGATACGCAGTAATATATTGAACCACATTAATATTATGATTGCCAAACTGATATAGAACCTTGTTATCGCAATCGCTCGCAATCCATTTGCCAAAGAATAATAGCCATGCCTCCATATTAATTTCACTATTGCAAATAGGAATAATAAACTGATAGTCAGGAGCATCCCATAAGCAATCCTTTTTATATCTTACGCATTTACCTACAATATTATTTGCTTTTTCTAATACGAAATTATTATATTTATTATGCTTGATATACATCTTATGTTCTCCTGTTACATTTAAATCAATCAGCGAATTGCTGATATTATACATAACCCCAGAATATTCAGGATATTTATGAACTTCCATCGGATTTTCATAGACAAGCTTATCATCTTTGAGAATTGCAACATTATCTTCCACTGTAATATCATTAATAAACTTCCAACCATCCTCTGTCATTACTTCGTGGTCTGCAGTAAGACAATGAACCTTGTCTGAAACCATGTGTTTCAATCGTTGATAATATGTTGGACCAATAAATATATCCGTATGTATTTGCTCGCCAGTTCGTCCATTGTATAATATTTCGTTTCCATATTTCTCCATTCCAGACATTTCAAGAACTTTGGTAATCCCTTCAACTGAACAATCAGTATATGGAGTTGAATCACCAAATGCCCCAATATGACAACAAGCTTTTCCCATAATAGATTCCATTAATTGTGCAATAGTCATACGTGACGGGATTGCATGCGGGTTCATAATAATATCTGGAACAATTCCATCCTTTGTAAAAGGCATGTCTTGGTGCCTGTATATCATTCCAATAGTTCCTTTTTGCGCACTGCAACTTGCGCATTTATCTCCGATCTCCGGCTTCCTATTTTTACGAATGCGAACCTTGCAAAACTTATAACCTTCGCTATTAATACCGTTATAGTTCATATCAATATATCCATCGTCATTTGCTTTCATTGTTAAGCTACTATCTTGGTATGTTATAACACCATTTGCTTTCTTTGGCATAACTTTCCCTACAATTACATCATTCCCATTTACATATGTATTTTTAGATACAAACCCATCATCGTTTAATTTTTCATATGAATAAGGTTTTTGCGAAGAAATATTCGTAGGATTTGTAAATAGTTCTTCTTCGCCAGTACTATGATTTTTATTACATACATCTCGCATCGCTTTGTAATATGTGCTTGTAAATAGTCCTCTGTCAAGCGCCGACTGATTAACCATAATACTATCTTCCTGATTAAATCCAGTATGTGTCATAATCGCAACAATTGCATTTACACCAGAAGGTAATTTATGAGCCATCGTATATTTGGATAGTTTAGTATATACAAGTGATTTTTGCGGATAATTCAAAATATTTCCCATAGTATCAATACGTTTATTGAAATTACTCATATATACACCCAATGCCTGCTTGCCCATCGCGCATTGATAGCAGTTTCTCGGCGATTGATTATGGTCGCTGAATGGAATATTAACACCAAGAATTCCATTTATTAAACTGGGGTGAATTTCACAATGCGTGTAGAAAGGTGGCAATGCGGTCCCTTTAATACCCTCTTCCAAATCGACTGGAAATGTCGCAATCATTGCAAAATTTATTTCATCACAATCCATATATTCAATAAAACCTTCTTCGTCTAAATAACTATCTGGGTCATCTTGGTTAGTGGATACTTCGTTAGGAACTATAAAATAATCAAAATGTTTATTAGTAATATATTCTTTCCAACTTATATTTTTCCTTTTTAATATCCTTTCAATCCTTAATACTCGCTTATTTGTTACAGGGTCAATATCCACAATATAGAGAGGTCTATACATTCTACCTGCTTCCGTGCTAATAATTATGCAAGACTTCTGAATATTCCACACAATGGAAGTCATCGGATATATTATACCACTACGTTTATAATGCTTCAGTGTTGAATATAATTTATCCGGATTTGTGTAATATCCTACAATATCCCCATTTACCATAATATATACATTGTCTTCACTACCCATATTCTTCAAATATTCTATTGGCGATTTATCTGGCGTTTCCATGTTATACGTGTCGTCATATATAACAACACCAAGATTTACCAAAATACGACGAATATGTATGCTATTCATTGCAATCGAAATATTGGTACTTAACGCCATATTTTTAACTAAACCAACAGAACTACCTTCTGGCGTTTCAGCAGGACATATCATACCAATCTGCGAATTATCTAACTTACGTGGCTGTACAAGCTTGCCATTTTTCTCCATTGCAGTATTAATACGTCTTAAATGCGATAATGTGCTTGCATAAGACATACGATTAAGAACTTGAGATACACCTTGCTTAATATTTTGAAATGTGCCAATACTTTTAATACCCCAGTTTCCAGTAGAAAGCGAATATCTAATCCATGAATCCAATAAAGATTGCTTGAAAAATCGATGAATACTAATATCAGAAATGATATTTGATATAGGGATATTCGCATTACCACGCCATAAATTAAGCTCTTTTTCAATTGCAATCTTGAGTTCTTTGGTCATTTTGCCATAACATTGTCTGAACAAATTACTCATTAATACACCTGGAGTATCTACACGCTTATTGATGTATGAGTCGCGATTATCATACGTATCATATCCCAAATATATGCGTATCATTTTGCGAATAATATAACCAACATACAAAGCTTTCCTTCTATATGATTTGCCTACGTGTGGTAGAAAATCATTTAGAAGATTATTGTGAAGCTGTGCTTTATTTGTTTCATGGTCGTTGTTTTTATTAACTCCAATCATAATCTTAATAAGTGTATTCTCTGCTTGCTCTTGTGTGTTAATATCGCATGCATCTTCGCAACACGCCATTAATTCATTAATGATACGTTGGTTTTTCTCATTATCAGTATCATATATAATATGGTTAATAATCTCTTTATCACTAATAATACCAAGAGCGCGAAATATTACGAAAATAGGAACTTCAGAGCGAATGAATGAAGTGTTAATGCGAATAATACGACCCATGTGATTTAATTTGCCACTCATATTTAAACACGTGGTTTTCGGAGGAAGATAGGTAGAATCGCACATAGAACGAATTTCAGCATATAGACCTTCAGCGTTATTATTGGGATGAAAAACGAGAACCTTGTTTTCGTTAATTCGGTCTTGAGAAATTAACACCTTCTCATTTCCATTAACGATAAAATATCCTCCGAAATCATATATGCATTCATTTTTGTTCTCTTCACAAATTCCTTGCATCTGACTTAAAACACATAATTTAGAACGAACCATTATGGGAATTTTTCCAATATATACGCCATTCACAGTTTTATCGAACTTCTCTGTCATTCCACTTTTGTTTGTAATTTCTGTAGAAATATGAACATTAACATAGATACCACTTGAATATGTCATATTATTCATACGGGCAATATAAGGGGTC
>Ga0114978_10001964_pt1 | contig 17162 bp, 19 predicted proteins | sample S_140212_EF_Meta_FD_87027 | JGI IMG/M metagenome (GOLD analysis project Ga0114978, IMG submission 87027) | Freshwater microbial communities from Lake Simoncouche, Canada to study carbon cycling - S_140212_EF_MetaG | ecosystem: Environmental > Aquatic > Freshwater > Lake | place: Lake... | reverse complement strand
TTGATGAGTTTGGAGATATGAGCGGTGATGTATGGACAGCAGTGCGTCCTACGCTGAGTGATAAAGAAGGACACGCTTTCTTTATTGGCACACCCAAAGGTGGGCGTAGTAGTTGGGCATATGACATATACAACAATGCTCTCAGCAATGATGATTGGGCAAGTTTCACCTATACCACATTAGATGGTGGTAGGGTCAGTGAAGAAGAAATAGAAAGTGCTAAGAAAGACTTAGATGCTAAAACATTCCAACAGGAGTATTTGGCAACCTGGGTTGATAGTGCTGGTAGAATATATTATAGCTTTGATAGGGCACATAATGTCCGTGAAGTAGATGATTTGAACACAGATGTTATATACACTGGTTGGGATTTTAACATAGACCCAATGAGTATTGTAGTAGCTGTTAGACGTGGAGATGATTTATATGTCATTGACGAAATCAGAATGTATTCTTCTAACACCCAAGAAGCAGTGGAAGAAGTTCGTGCGAGATATCCAAGAAGCAAGATCTGGGCTTACCCAGACTCAGCATCAAGGCAACGAAAAACCTCAGCAGGAGGTAGCACGGATCTTATCCAATTGCAAAACGCAGGCTTTATAGTCAAGTGCCTGAACAGTCATAATCCAGTGCGTGATAGGATCAATGCTGTGAACAGTAGGCTATGTAGTGGAGATGGTGTAAGACACTTGTATATCAGTGCAAATTGCAAATATACCATAGAAGGATTAGAGCGTCAGACATACAAAGAAGGAACTAGTCAGCCTGACAAGGACAATGACTACAACCATATGATGGACGCATTAGGATATATGACGGAATATATGTTCCCAATTAGAAAAGATCAAGGTAACATCACCCAACCTAGACGTTGGGGACACGGAATTGCAGTATAATAACTAGGACAAAAGAACATGGATTACACCTTACAGGACGCATATAATCGCTTAGCCAGTGCTAATAGTTTATATACAAATTACAAACAAAGATGGCAGTTTCTATTAGAAAGCTATTTGGGAGGTGATGATTATCGCAGTGGCAAGCACCTTACACAGTACAAGAGTGAAACCACAGGTGAATACGAAGCGAGATTGGCAACAACTCCACTTGCCAATCACGTGAGAAGTGTTGTTTCAGTTTATACCAGCTTCTTGTTCCGTGAGGAACCAGACAGAGAGTTCAACAGCCTACAAAACAATATCAACCTAGCTCCATTCTTAGATGATGCTGACTTAGATGGCAGAAGTCTAGATGCCTTTATGAAAGATGTAGCAATCTGGAGTGCAGTGTTTGGACATTGTTGGGTCATAGTAGCCAAACCACAGACCAACAGTGCCACACGTGCAGGTGAACTTGAACAAGGTGTGCGCCCATATGTTAACATCTTAACACCTCTGGTAGTTACAGATTGGACTTGGCAACGTGCCAGCAGTGGTGCTTACAATCTAAGCTATATCAAATACCTAGAAGATGTCAATGATACTTTCTCAACGGTAAAAGAATGGACAAAAGAAACAATCATAACCAGCAGACTAAACAATGTCAAGAACGAGATAGTTGATGTCATCACAGAAGTTAATGAGCTTGGTGTTATCCCAGCTGTGATTGCCTATGCGGCACGCAGTCCAGTGCGTGGTGTTGGTGCCAGCCTAGTCACTGACATCGCAGATTACCAAAAACAAATCTACAATCTCAACAGCGAAGTAGAACAAAGCATACGCTTAAATGGACATCCTACCCTAGTTAAAACAGTTGATGTAGAAGCGTCAGCTGGTGCAGGTGCTATCGCACTCATGCCAGACAATTTGGATCCAGGACTACGTCCATACTTGTTAAATGTTGCTACAGATGTGGCACAGATATATATGGCGATTGAAAACTCAGTTGAAACCATTGACAAGATGGCTAACACTGGTGCTGTCCGTGCTGTGCAAGCCTCAAGTATGAGTGGTGTGGCTATGGAAACAGAATTCCAATTGCTGAATGCCAAACTAAGTGAATTTGCAGATGCATTAGAACTAGCTGAAGAACAGATTTGGCGTCTATGGGCCCAGTATGAAGGTGGTGTTTGGGATGGCGAAGTTGAATACCCAGGTAGCTTTAACATACGTGATACTGGTAATGAATATAAGAACTTACAGATCGCTAAACAGACAGCCACAACTCCAGATGCTATAGCAGTGATTGATTATAATCTACGTCACTTATTAGATGATCCGCGTTATACTATCACAGAAGAAGAAGCATATGAACAGAATTCATATCAAGAAGAAATCATAGAAATAAATCAGATAGCCGCTGAGATCCGTGGACAACAGGTAAGTGCAGAACCTGCACAAGCACAACCATTGACTGGTGAAGCAGAACATCCAACTACTACACCAGCAGATAGATCCGCACATATCCAACAGATGATTATGGACGGATATACTGATGCTCAGATACTGGCCATACACCCAGAAATTACAGCTGATGATATATTAGCCGCTAAAGAACAATTACTTAATCTAGGATAACCATATGTGGCATAAACTATTAAAATTATTAAAGATCAAAACTTGTTGGATCTGTAAGAAACGAGTAAAATGATAGACTATCGTGGAGAACGCTTCCAAGGCTATAACAAGCCTAAACGCACTCCAAACAATCCAACCAAAAGCCACGCAGTTCTAGCCAAGGTTGGTGATGTTGTTAAACTAGTACGCTTTGGACAACAAGGTGTTCGTGGTGATAGAAAGAACACCAGTAGAGCTCGTGCGTTTCGTGCCCGTCACGCTAAGAACATAGCCAGGGGTAGATTATTCGCAGCCTACTGGAGCAACAAGGTAAAATGGTAATATGGACATATTAGAAATCGTAGGCAAACTTTGGCCTCTATTCGTCAGCTTCGTAGCACTAGTTATAGTCCTAGCCAAGATGGATGTGCGTATTGGTGTAGCTGAAGAAAAGATTAAAACGTTATTTGAACTACATAACAAAGGAAAATAATATGCCAGTCCGTAAGGTAAAATCAGGATATAAATTTGGCACATCTGGTAAAGTATATCCTACAAAAAGACAAGCACAGCGTCAAGCACGTGCTATCTATGCAAGTGGATACAAGAAGAAATAATCACTAGGAGAACTATTATGGGTATGGGTAGAGGCAAAGGTAGAGGCAAGGGTCGTGGCACAGGACGCAAACCAGGACGCTAATTGGGCGGACTATTTCTATCGCATTCGTGAACAATGTCCGTGGAGTTTGGCGGCTTGGCGTAAGGGTGAAATAGACATAGTGGATTGGACTGGTGAGGTATTATCACTTAGTCCATATCAAGCCAGAGTATATAGATTTACAGGCACAGACAAAGAACTAAAAGCATTAGCCAAGGAGCTAGACAATGGTGAATGCGAATGGCTTTACAGCTATCCAGGCTACGGCCCATTCGCTACACCAGTCAAGGTATTGATACAGCAGGACCGTGCAGAATTAACACGCCTGAGAAATAAAAATAAATAAGTATAACTTATTGATACGGGCGTAGCAATAAATATTATACAACACTCCAAAGGAGGCATCGCAACATGAGCGAGCAAGAAATCATGGCAGGCCAGAACGTAGAAACTGATACTACAAGCCAAACTTCACAAATTCAGGAACAAGCAGCACCAGGTAAGACATACACACAGGAAGAATTTGACAATCACATCGCTGGACTTAAATCAAGTCTAACGAAGAAACTACTTAAACCCTACGAGGATTTAGGTGACGTCAATGAACTCCGTGCTCTCAAAGAAGCCCAGATTAAAAAGGCTCAAGAAGAAAGCCTTAAGAAAGGCGAGTTTGAGAAGATCTTACAAGATATGGCTGCTAAAAAAGACGCAGAGATTTCTAAGAGAGATTCTGTTATTAGAGAATACAAGATTGAGACACCTTTAGTAAATGCCGCAGCCAAATATCGTGCTGTAGCACCAGAACAGGTAAGAACACTATTGAAAAATAACATCAATCTAAATGCTGAAGGTGAAGTTGAAGTATTAGACAACAACGGACAGGTAAGATACAACGACAAGGGCGTAGCCCTTACAGTTGAGGATTTAGTAAACGAGTTTCTCGCAACTAACCCACACTTCGTCCAGGCTAATCCAGCAACAAGTTCAACAAAATCCAGCATCACTAATAATCAAGCTCCTATAGATATCAACAAGTTGGATATGAAAGATCCAGCACAAAGAAAGATATATGCGGAATATAGAAAGTCCGCAGGCATTAATTAATTTAATCTAAGGAGATTTAATCATGGCAACAACAAACACAACCACGTCATCATTGAGTGAGTTACTACCAAGTATCATTCAAGAAGCTTTATTTGTAGCTTCAGAGCAATCAATCATGCGTGGTTTAGTAAAGAACTACACATTGGGTCCAGCACAAGGTAAAACTATCAATGTGCCAATTTACCCACAACAAACAGCAGCAACATTATCTGAAGGCGTAGGCTTGGCTTTAGGTGATGTAGGCTATGCAAATGTTAACACATCAACAGCAACACTAACAATTGGTGAAGTAGGTATTGCTACTCACATCACTGATTTAGCACGTCTAAGCTCAGCAACTAATGTTGTAGCTGATGTAGGTCGTTTATTTGGCGAAGCTATTGCCAGAAAAATTGACAAAGACTTAACAGCACAGTTCATTAACTTTACTACTAACCTAGTAGGTTCAGCAAACGTTTCAAAAACAAGTGGTGCAAATGCTATTTCTAGTATTTTATCAGCAGCTGATGTATTCAAAGCAGTGGCTAAATTGAGAAGTGCAGGAGTCCCAACATCAGATATGGCCTGCGTTCTTCATCCAAGCGTTGCATATGACTTACTAGCAAACATTACTAACACATTCTCAAATCCAGCATCAGGCGATTTACAAAATGAGGCAATGAAAATGGGTTATGTTGGTATGTTGGCTGGAATTCCTATCTATCAAACAAGCAACATTGATAACAACAACACAACAGGCGACTACGCTGGTGCAGTATTCCACCGTGACGCACTTGGCTTTGGTTTAATGCAAGATATCAAAATTGAGGCGCAGCGGGACGCCTTACTTCGCGGAGATGCGCTAGTGGGTTCAGCTTTATATGCAACTGGTGTTATCTACGAAGGCTATGGTTGTGTAGTATTGGCAGACAGTTCAATTCTATAATCTAGGGTTATAGCTTCAAGCAATAAGAAAGGAGCATTCGTGCTCCTTTTCTTTATTATAAATATGATATAAGAGGAATTTAAGATGGCATACGCTACAACCCAAGATTTAATACAAGTTGAACCCACAATTACTGAATATGGTGTGTTAGACTTTGATGCAGAACTAGCTCGCAGTGAAGCTGAGATCAATCGTGTGTTAAAAGTGCGTTGGTTTCAAACCTGGCTCAAGACACAGGCCAACAATCTTGTTGAGTTTGATACCACACTACTAACATCTAGTCAATGGACCATGGCCACAGTTTATCACGCTCTAGCTTACCATATCTGTCCTAAGCTAACCAAGTTTGAAAATCAAGGCAGTGAAGACAACTTCCAAGTGCGTATGGACTACTATGCTGGCCGTTTTGAGCATGAGATGGACTTGTGCCTACGTGAAGGTGTAAAATACGACGCTAACGATGATGGCACCACAGTGGCTGCAGAAACACGCAGTGTGCATCCAATGAGACTGGTAAGATAGTAGTACACAAGTAAGAAAACTAAGTCATAAATAGTTGAGTGGGGGTAGGACCCTTGCTAACCAATGTGAAGGACACAGATGGCATTCGCGACCAAAGAAGAACTCCTCGCCATAGAGGATGTATCAGCATATGAGCAGGTAATCAATATTGATATTGAATTACAGCGTTCAGAGTCCGCTATAATCCGCCTACTAAACACAATTTGGTGGCAAAAGTTCATACAAAACAATCCCCAATTTACACCAGGTGCATTAGATCCAAGCCTATTAGTTAGGACTGAATGGACTAATCCAGTGATATACTATGCCCTAGCATACAATATCTTACCTAAATTACCCAAAGACTATACCCAAGAGATAGGTGACTATCATCATCGTTGGGAATATGAGATACGTACATTACAACATTTTGGTATCAGCTACGACATAGAACATACCACTCTTAGATTCGTGCCTGAGACAGAAACATTTAATTACACAAGGTTGAGAAAATGAGCATAAGAGAAGACATCGTTATTGATATCGTAACAACCTTACAGAATATCACAGACCTACAACCTGTATTGGTCACACGTGAGCCCTTTGATGTTGAGAAACTAGCTATAACGCAGTTTCCAGCAATCTTAATCTCCAGCGTCAATGAAGATCGCACCACTGAAACCATGTCAGCAGGCATACGTCAAGGCACCATAGCCTATACGGTTAGAGGCTTTGTCAGAGGTAATGAGATAGATAAGAAAAGAAATGATTTAATAGAAGCAATTGAAGAAGCATTGGATGCGGATAGGAATAGAGGTAAATCCAGCAGGCAGGTATTAGATACACAAATAGTTAGCATTGAAGTAGTTGATAGACTACCACCCCTAGGTGAAATAGTCCTCACAGTCAATGTTAGATATATATTCACAAGAGGAACAACATAATGACTATATTATACAAAGGCAATGAAGCTAGAAAGGTTAAAGAAAGCAAGGTTGACAGCTATCTACAATCTGGATGGACCACAGTGCCTGGAGTATCAGCAGTTAAAACAGATACTCTATCAGTTTTGGTTAAGGATACCACAAGTTCCAAGCCAACGGTAACAGCTTCAGCAGCCGTTAAAAGTGCTGAAGAAAAAGTTGAAACTTTAGACAAGGAGAACGAAGATGGCAACATTAGTTGGTAATGATGGACAGGTAACAATAGCAGGACAAGCTGTGGTATCTACAAGAAACTTTTCAGTAGATATGACAAGTGATACGATTGAAACTTCTACTATGGGCACAGATGTTCGCACATACGTAAAAGGTATGAGTAGTTGGAGTGGGTCAGCTGATATTTACTTTGATACAGCAGACTTTAACGCTAACACAATCATCACTTCTACAAGTTTAGCAGCGATTGGTAGCACACCAGTTGGTGTTAAGTTCTATTTAGATCAAGATGCATCAGCAGACGTGGTATTATACGGCAATGGTATCATCACAGGTTATAGCGTATCAAGCTCAATGGACGGATTAGTAGAAGCTACTATTTCATTCCAAGGCAGCGGCCCTATTAAATATAGCCAAACTGGTGATTTCTTAGCGGGTAATGTATAATCAATCATGCTAACCATCAAGGTTACAGGTATTGATAAAGTAAAAAGCGATGTAAGCAGTAGCTATAAGCAACTAATAACTGCTTTGGCTACTGATTTACAACGTGAATTACAACAGAACACACCAGTTCGCAGTGGGCGTGCCCAAGCGGGTTGGACAAAGCAAGTTGGGAACAAGGACTTTGTTATTGAGAATAAAGTTCCGTATTCAGGCTATTTAGAATCAGGCACGAGTAAAATGCGTCCAGCAAATAAAGGCAAGGGCATAATTGGCCCTGCGTTAAATTCAATCAAAGGAAAATACAAATGACAGTTTTAGACAACGCAACAAAACATTTTAGAACACAATTAAGTGCACCATTAGAATCAGTAGAAGTTCCTGAATGGGAAACTAAGATCTATTTTAAGACGACACTTACTCTTAAAGAACAAACAAAACTTATTGAACTAGCACAAGGTGGTAAGACAACAGAAGCTCTAGTTGAAACACTAATCACCAAAGCACGCAATGAAGATGGAACTAAAATGTTCCAAGCATCAGATCGTGTGGTGTTTATGAACGAAGTGGATCCACAGATCCTTATTCGTGTAGTAGGTGAGATTAATAACTTTGGTGCTGAAAACACCATTGAGGCTGTAGAAAAAAACTAACAAAGGATCTAGATTTATTGTTCGCTTGCCGTCTTGGCAAGGATCTAGGTTTGACATTAGAACAAGTATTTGATATGACGACAGTTGAATTTCAGACTTGGGTGGCTTTCTATAACTGGGAAGCCAAAGAGCAGAAGAAGGCAGCTAATAAACGGAGATAATCGTGGCAGACGCACAGATAAAGATAACCGCTGACGCAGGTCAGGCTACGGGTGAGATAAGCAAATTAGACAAAGCACTTGGGGCACTTAAAGGCTCCAGTGATGTTGTTGAAAAGGTATTTAATCGTCTAACGGTTGTTGCCGCAGGTGTTGGTTATGCTATGTCAAGAGTTGTCCAGGCAACTGGGGAACTTAATGACACAGCGGCTATCTTAGGTATCAGTGCCAGCAATCTTAATGTACTACAAAAAGCTGCTGTTAGTGCGGGTGTCAGTGCTGAAGAACTTACCAAATCAATGTTCAAACTTAATCAGAACATTGGTGATGCATTGGTCAAAGGCACGGGCCCTGCTAATGATGCTCTTAAACGTCTAGGACTTAACGCACAACAACTAGCAAGTCAAAGTCTAGATAAAACCTTTGAAGATGTTACCAAAGCCCTTGCTAAGATAGAAAATCCAGCAGTCAGAGCCTCTACGGCCATGGACTTATTTGGCAAGACTGGTGCTAAGATAACTGAGATTACTAAAGCTGCTGATGCTTTCCGTAAGAAGATGGAAGATTTAGGATTAACTATCTCAGATGTTGATACTAGTAATATTGATGCCATTGGTGATGCCTTTGAAGGTGCCAGCAGTGTCATTGAAGCTAGCTTCCAAAAGGCACTTAGTGCCCTTGCTCCATACTTGATAAGTTTCGCAAGAACAGTTGAACAAGTCGTAGGTTATATAGTCAAGAACTGGGACAGCATACTACCAGTATTAAAATTAATTGGCTTGGCATTAGCCGCATTAGCAATTTACTTCAGTCCAATACTAGTTGGTATAGCTTTAGTCGCAGCCGCAATATTAAAATGGCCTAAGGTATTTGGTGCAGTATCACAGTTTATACTTGATACATTAGATACCTATGTCATAGGGCCATTAAAAACAATTATTAGAGAAATATATGCTGTTGGTGCTGGCATGGTAGCACTGGCACAAGGTAAGAATCCCTTTACAGCATATAATCAAGCGATCAAAGACTTTGACGGTGTTAAGCTATTTGGTGATGTTAAAACTATCCAAACAGAACTTAATGTCAAAGCTGAAGAAGAAAAGAAAACCCGTGAAGCTACCAAAACTGTAGTCACAGGTATCAATGAAGAACAACAAAAAGTCTTAGATGGACTAACCAAATCTGTTGCTGAACAACAACTTAATAATGAATATCTAAAAAATAGATTAGTCTATGGCGATGAAGAAGCCAAGAAGATGAAGATAATTGCAGACTTTAATCAAAAGATTAAAGAATCTAAAATTGCTATAACACCTAAAGTTAAAGAACAATTAGATATACTACGTCTGACAAATACCACAGAAGCTGATACAACTGATGAGTTAACTAAACAATTAAAACTTAGAGATGGTATCAGAGGTGTATTAAAATCTGGTGAGGCAGATCCAGCACAAGGATTAGAAACTCTTACAAAATTTAATTCTAAATTAGCAGAAGGTATTAAATTACGCAAGGAAAGTAGAGATTTATTAGATCTAAGGAAGAAACTTCCTGATCCTGGTGTTGGCGATATGATTGTGTTTGATGAGAAAGGCATAGCTCAAAATTCTATGACTGCACTACAAAAAGAAATTTATGATTATCTAAATATAAAACCATTAAATCTATTTAATCAATTATCACGTGAAGACTTAGCCAAATATAATAAATTTCTTGATCAGATTAAAGAAGGGTGGGACGCATATGCAGATAGTATTGCTGAAACACAAAAAAATTCTGATTTACAAAGTCAAGTAGATGCTAAAAATCGTCAGATTGGATTCTTAAAGACAAGAGAAGAACTTGAATTTCAAGCTTCATTAAATATTGAAGAACAAAAATTAAACATACAAAGAGAATATGCTCAGAAAAGATTACAAGTTGATTTAGATCGTATTCAAGCAACATTGATGGCAGAGCAATCAGGTATGGCAAAAGTGTTAAGTGCCAAAGATAAAGAAACTCTACAAACTATTGGAAATCAAGAACGCCAACAAAAGAGTGTCAGTGCTAGAATTGATTGGGAAAAGAAAAATGTGGAAGAAAAAACACAGTTTGTTATCCAACAAGGTGCTAATGCGTTTAATGCACTTGGTGCACAGAACAAGAAAGCCTTTGAAATCGCTAAGGCATTCAATATTGCCAGTGCTATCATGAATACATTTGTAGGTGCCAGTGCGGCATTGAGAGATTATCCACCACCATTCAGTTTCATAGCTGCCGCAGCACAGGTAGCTTTTGGATTAGCACAGGTGGCACAGATCCGTAGTCAAACATATAGTGGTAGAGCATTAGGCGGCCCTATGGTAGGCGGACAAGGATACTTGGTTGGTGAACGAGGTCCTGAAATATTTACACCAAGTACAGCAGGCACTATGACACCAAACGATAAACTTGGCGGTGGTGCAACCAACGTGACATTCAATATCGTTGCCAATGACACTCGTGGCTTTGATCAATTATTATTAGAGCGTCGCCCATTGATAACTAAGATTATTAGAGATGCCCAATTAGAACAAGGTAGGAGACAATAATGGCTGATATAACAACACAATTCCCAGATACACCCAGTTTTCAAACTGTAGATTTTAAGGTAATCACACCTACGATAACCAGCGAAACTGCTAGTGGCAAGAAACGCAGGGTTGGGCAAGGTATAAGTTTCTATACTTGGACAGCAAAATATGCACCATTGACACCACGCGATGCAGGACCAATCATTGGATTCATCCGCTATGCTGAAGGTCCTATGTACAGCTTTGAAGTCATATTACCAGAGATTAGTTTTACTAAATGTTTCAGCCAACCAACTGGAAATGTCAGTGTGCGTTCAAATATAGCCATTGGTAGTAGTAATGTGCTAATAACCACAACCAATACTGGCACAGGTGAAGTCCTACGTGCAGGTGACTATTTTAAGTTTGCCAATCATAGTAAAGTTTACCAAGCGGTTATTAACTGTAATACAGATGCTAATACTAATGCTACCTACGGAACAGGCAATACAGTATTAACTTTTGCTAGTCCAACGGTTAGCAATGTTCCAGCTGGAACAAATTTAACAATTACCAATGTGCCATTTACAGCTATCATTGATGCTACTGAACAAGACATCACAGTTGGTTACGGTGGCATGACAGAAGTAGAAGTTAAAATGCGTGAGGTTTGGTAATGGCTTACAGCAACGCGGTTGTAAACACAACTTATCTTAATAGCTATGTAGCTGTTGACTTATTAGAATTACATCTAAAGAATTCAGTAGGCACCAGCGATCCGCTATACCTCTGTGGTGGTGGATATAATATTAGCTTTGATAGTCCCACAGCACCTACAGCAGGAACTAATGTCTATGAAGCACAGGGCGATTTTATTGCAGTTAGCACACTAACTGAAGACTTTGAAGTCAAGGTTGGTAAATTTTCTATTAGCCTATCAGGCGTAGGTAATAGTTATGTAAATCGCTTTACAAGTTATAGTCCAGAAGGACAGCGTGTAGTTATCTATCGTGCTTTCTTAGAATACACAGTGGTTAATAATATTGAAGGATTAGTTATAGTACCAGATCCAATAGTATTATTTGATGGACTTGTATATAATGTTAGTATAAGTGAAACAGGTAGTAGTTGTCAGGTAACAGTTGATTGTGCTACATTGTTCAGTGATTTTGATCGTAGCAATGGGCGTAAAACAAATAATGGTAGCAATTGGTTGTTCCAAGATGGCAATACCTATGATAAGAGTATGGAACAAGCAGGCTTCGTTGGACAAAGTAATTTCTTATGGGGAAGATTATAAAATGCAGATTAGAAAGATACATCCAGGCGAGATAGATGATATATTCGTATTATTTCATCAACATACACAAGAAGCGATACAATCAATGCCTGAACTAGCTGATGAGATTGATGATGGTGCTTTGCTAAACACCGTGAGAGGTTGGAGTATACAACACCATATGTGCTTTCTTGTAGCCTTTGAAGGTCAGCGTCCTGTTGGTTATGTAGCAGGAGGACTTGCGGCACAACCTTGGAGTAAAAAATTATATGCACAAATTGGATTAATATTCTTAACAGAAAATAGTCGCAGTATGGAAAACTTTAAGGCATTAGTAGATAAGTTTGAAGAATGGGCTAAATCTGCCCAGGCGATTAGAGTTGTAGCTGGTGACATAGGAGTTAATGTAGATAGGACTCGTAAGATATTTGAATATCTTGGTTTCACTGAATGCTTGTCTGTTAAAAGAGATATAAAATATGTTTGAACAATTACCGTTTAATACAAAAAAAGAAAATAAAACTAAATCTCAACAGACTATAGAATTATTTTGGAAAATATTTAAGAAAATATTCTATAACTTAATGTTTGGACCCATTGGGGTTGGTATAGGATTATGGGCATTTAGTATGCCTGCTCAAGCTGGATTTTTTGAGGCTATATTTGCTGTTGTAGCCGCAGTTGGTGCCTTCTTTGGTGCTGCTGGAACAGCGGCTATCATTGTAGGTGCTGTTGCCATTGGTGCGGCAGTTTATGCTTCTACAGCATTCCTTGGCTTCTTAGGTATGAAGATGCCTGATTTAAGTAATCAGGAATCAGCAACTAAACAAGCAGAAGGTGTGCAGATACAGCGTCGTGGTAGTGTTGAACAGATACCTATCGTCTATGGATATCGTCGTATCGCAGGTGTAGTAACATTTGCTACCACTGGTGGCGACAAGAACAAATATCTCTGGGTATGTTATACTTTTGCTGAAGGTCCTGTTGAAGGACTTGTTAAAATGTATATTGATGATTGGGATCTTGACACAGATAATCCAGGTGCCGCCGCAGGTAATACAGTTCCAGCATACTTAAATGCTAATGTTAGTGAAGAAAAGGTAGCAAATAAACCTGTGAATATCGCCTGGGGCAAATATAAAAATCGTGCGAGATTATTTTTTAGCAAAGGTGAATACTATACCAATCCAAGTAGTATAACTATTAATAATTATGTACTGGGCACTGGTGGAGCATTTGAAGGTGTGCCTACAGGTGATAATGGTTATAAAGAACAAATGGTGCACAATGGATTATGCACTATCTGGGCTCGTTATGAATGGATTGCTGGCGAGGATAATCCTTTCACTGGTAGCATACCATTACTACATATTGAGTTATTGGGACGTAAGGTTACCCCATTATGGACACAAAGTAATATAGCCAACACTAACAATCCTTATAATACCAAAGTTACTTCAACAGAGTCAGGTGCATACGGAACTAATGAAAGATACTCAACTAACCCAGCTGAGATATTGTTAGATTATCTACGTAATCCACGCTACGGTAAGGGACTTAAGAATGAAGACATTGATTGGGACAGCTGGTATAAAGCCGCGGCAAAATGTAATCAGATGGTGCCAAGTAGCACTGCTGGACAAACACATCGCATACTACAATTGAATGCTGTGGTGCAGACAGATGCCACTATCATGAACAATGTAAAAACAATATTACAAAACTTCCGTGCCTACATGCCATACCATCAAGGCAAGTATAAACTACGCATTGAAGATGCTGGTAATGAAACAGATATCCTAAGTGGTGTAGCTACTATCAAAAGAACATTTGCCACACTAAAATCAAGTCAGAAGAGAGGCATCAGCCCACCTATTGATAATATCATAGGTGATGTAACCTACACTGGTATTGAACGCAGTAGCAAATATAATCAAGTAGTGGTGCAGTATGTAGATCCTGATGAGAAGTTTACTAATCAGAGTGTTACCTATCCACCAACACTTGAGAACGGAACTAATCCAGATGGCAGTAGCTATTTTGGACAAACATATTATTATCTACAAGACGGTAGCCGTGATTATAGATATGAGATAACCTTGCCTGGTATAATCAACAGAGATCAAGCTCTGGACATGGCACAGTTGATATTTAATAAATCAAGATATCAAGAAACCTGCACCTTGACAGTTACCAGTGAAGCCATGAATTTAGAACTTGGTGACAATATCTATATCAGTAGCACGGTATTAGATTTCATTGATCCTGCTGATGCTACAAATACTATACCATGGCGTATAGTCAGTTTCAGTTTACAGAATAATCATAACGTGCAACTACAGTGTGTACGTAATCCAGATACCATCTATCCGTATATACGCAAGGGAGAAAAAGATGTTGTATTACCTATCTATGTGCCAAAAGGTGCTGAACGACAGCTAGCACAGAACGTTGAATTGTTTCCGCGTGGTATTGTTCCGCCAACCAAAGCAAGTTTGCCTGCAGGAACTTCAATATCTAATGCACTGATTAACACCACACCAAGTAATGTAGCAACCAGCAACAACACAGTGTCAACAGCAACAGTATCAACTCCTCTAAATGATGTAATTAACATCACAGGTGTTAGGACAGTTTATGTAGCTGGGCAGTCTTATTTGGTATTGACTTGGCGTCAGCCTGGCGTAGCCATGTTTAGAAGCCTGTTAATCACAGCTACAGCCGTAACAGGCTCAGGCACAGCTAGCCCAGCACTTAATTTTGAATTTATAGGAAGTCCTAATGAAGGTGACATCGTTGAATATCAGATAGGTCCAGTAGCACCAGGACCCAATAGCACATATAGCATTGTTAGTAGAATAAAATATTCTACATTCCAACAAAGTACAGCTACGAGTTTATTCAATGCTAGTGTAGATGCTGAGGTTACTACAACTCCAGCAACTACCACAACTACCACGACTCCAACTACCACTGCACCAAGCACTGCTGTTGTAACTCCAACAGTTACACCAATCTATACTACACCCACACCTACTACAGTAACAGCGGCAGTGCGTGATAATTATTGCTCAACTTTAGTTGGTGATGTCACAGCGGCAAACTACGCGGCAGATCCTCGTGTGATAACTTGGACTTTAACACTAAATGCCATTAACACAGATATCATTGGATTTAATTTTTATATCAAACCTACGACTGACACTTTTTGGCGAGCTCGTGAAGCACGCAATTCAGGTGGGGTAGCATTTAATAGTTCATTCCCAACAGTAGAAACGGTAACATTAAGCAATGTAGGTAGAGCCACAGTATTTGATTTAATCATCCGCGTGGCATACAAAGATGGTAGTGAAAGCAGCCGTCAACAAAGACTTAGTTTCAATATAACCAGCACTGGTAGTTATCCATATAATTTCTTCTTTGGTATCAATCCTACAGCAATATTAGAAAATACTTCAGCATTTACTCCAACCCTAACTCCGCCAGGCTTCGTTGGCACTGCTGCAGATATTAGGATGGGTGTTGTATCAACACAATATAAACTTACCAACGGGATATTATTTAATCTAAATCCACCAGCTACAGCTGATAGGAGTTATTGGTATGGACAGACTATACGCTATCGTCCATTTACTCCTGGCAGTAATCCTGCGTTTACAACACTATTAGACAAAACAGTTACACCTATCGCAGATGGCACTATCCCAGTAATCATCACACCAATAGTCTATGATCAAAAATATGAGATAGTTATAACTCCATATGTCAGTGTTAGCGGAACAAAAAGAGATGCTGACAACAGTTGGTATGGTGTTGGCTATGTAAACAATGCTACAACATCAACACTATTTCCACGTGATAATAATTGGAACTTTAATTTCAATTGGCAGAATGTGTTAACCAGTACAGCATTACAAACTATTAACACAGCCTTTGCTCCGCCAGTGATGGCAGATGCTACGGTGCAGTTAACACAGTTTGATAGTTATAATGTTAATGGTAATTTTAGCAGTGATGTGGTAGACAACGGCTCAAGTTTTGTCTTACAAGCCTATCATAAATTAGCCTACAGTGGTGTTGGTATTACCAACTATAAAGGTGTGCGTATATATCGTCGTGAGATAGCACCTCCAAGTGGTGGTGTTTTAGAAACAACTGGTGGCGCCTATGCCAAATACTATGGTTGGGGACGTTGGGAATATGTTGATACCACAGCAACTTCTGCAACATTACGAGGACCTACGGCGGCAGCTGAATTTAATCCTTATTATCAAGTAGCAGGTGGTAGTGGCAGTAGTAATCTACTAGCATATGGATATCAAGGTGCGTATAATGGTAATCTAGCTAATAATAATAAGAAAAAGATACAGCCAGCTAATATGGGCAACCAACAATTCCTAATCGTGGTGCAGTTTACAGATGATAGTTTCAGCACCAAAGGATTATTAATTAATGTTGCTAAGAGTAAATCCAGCACACCAAATCCATATAATCAACTGAAACCTAATCTACCTCAGATAGTTAGCCTATCAACATATAATAGTTACACAGGTGGATACTCGCGTAATCTCAGTGAAGCACGCAGTGTATTGGCTAATACAGGTATTGGACTTGCATATAATCAACCATTCGCTGGATCAGGACCAAATGCTGGAACTGAAGCAGGCATTACAAAATTCGTTACATACCCAACTACAGACTCTACCGTAGGTGGTGCTATCACACCAGCAATACAATAAGGAATAGATATGCCAATACCAGAAAATACAGGCTTACAAGATTTTGAAACTGGCACCATCTATCCAAGGAATCTTGGCACTTGGGCAAATCTAGCCAGCACCAGAGAGATAACCATCTCGTCAAATGTCACCGTTAGCCGCACTGCTAATATAATTTTAGGCAATGTCAGCTTTGGTAATATTACCATAATCAACACCACACTGTTAGCCAACAGCAATGTCATCGTCATGACAACTAGCACAGCTAATATCGCCAACATATCAGTAGGTATGCGGGTATACAATGCCAATACGGTGTCAGCTAATACCACCGTGACTAGTATCAGGAACAGCACTAGTGGTATCACCTGGGCTAGTTATACCAACTGGCTTAATAATCCAGCTGGCTTTTTCCTGTGGAATAGTCCTATCATTGATAATGGTAGCAACAAAGCATTTAATTGTTTAGTTACTACAGAAGCCACGGGTACTGTCAGTTATCAGATACGTAGCAGTGTAGATGGTAATTTTGATGG
>Ga0114978_10001959_pt1 | contig 17178 bp, 14 predicted proteins | sample S_140212_EF_Meta_FD_87027 | JGI IMG/M metagenome (GOLD analysis project Ga0114978, IMG submission 87027) | Freshwater microbial communities from Lake Simoncouche, Canada to study carbon cycling - S_140212_EF_MetaG | ecosystem: Environmental > Aquatic > Freshwater > Lake | place: Lake... | reverse complement strand
TCCAACGCCAACTCCAACGCCAACTCCAACGCCAACTCCAACGCCAACTCCAACGCCAACTCCAACGCCAACTCCAACGCCAACTCCAACGCCAACTCCAACGCCAACTCCAACGCCAACTCCTGGAACAAAGTTGTCACAAGCAATAACATTTCCAACACTTCCAAATAGGACTTTAGGGGGAGCAGCTACATCGCTACAAGCCATCGCTAGCTCAAAACTCCAAGTCAGTTATGCAACTTCAACGCCAACAGTCTGTCAGATTTTGGACTTAGGTAAAGGAATATTTTCTGTGCAGTATCGAGTGCAAAATTTCCAACCAGATGTTAGTACTTGCACAATTACCGCATCACAGCCAGGAAATGATGTTTACAACGCTGCCCAGTCGGTGACTCAAGGCTTTACTTACTCAAAGGGTGCTTCAAAAATTACCTTAAAACAACCTTCATCTATAACTACTAATGGTGTTTATATCTACGGAATGGTTGCTAGCGCAACGCCTCTTGAAGTCACTACCACCTCCCCAGATATTTGTTCAGTAAATGATTTGTTTTATACCTACACTCAAGATGGAACTAGAGCCACTCTTAGAGCAATTAAAAATGGAAGCTGCGTCATTAATTTCACCTTCCCTGGAGATAGTCACCTATTAGGCTCATCTCTAATTTGGAGTTCACAAGTATCTGGTGTGAATGAGATTCCAGTTGGCAGCAATACAGCTCAAACAATCACCTTTGCACCAATTGCAGATCGTGAGTACGGCCCTGGTTTATACTTAAAGGCGACAACAACCTCAGGCTTGCCTATTACATATAAATCTTTGACTCCAAAAATTTGCCAAATTTTGGCGCCTACCGAAGGAATTGCAGTACAAGCGGCCTATCCATTATCCGGATTAGATGTTGCGAACTGCATTGTTGAAGCATCACAACCAGGTGATAATCGTTTTGCGCCAGCCATCTCAGTTCAAAGATCCTTTAACTGGATTAAGGCCGGCATGAAAATTACGATCAGTAGATCAACATCAATGGTTGGTAGAGGTACCCATACAGTAGATGCCGCGGTTTCCTTTGTGGATATTTCAAAAATGGGTGGTTTAAGAAGTTTGGGGCATGCATTGGCTGTTACCTCAGCTACTCCAACAGTTTGCACTGTTATCAGTACCGCTCCATCTGATCAGTCGGGAGGGATCTATTCCAGAAGTATGGTTTCAACGTTATCTAATGGAACATGCACTCTAACCTTCAACTTTCTTGGCTCAACTGATCGAAGGGCTACCAGCTTGATCTGGAATTCCTTTGTTTCGCGAATTTAATAGGGTAGGTTTTGGACATGAGAAAAATCATCAAAAAAACTACATTAATAACTTTAATGGCCCTGCTTAGCGCTCCCTTGCTAACTCCAATAGCTAGCGCTGCTCCAAAAGTTGCTCCAAAAGTTGGTAACTGCTATAACTTAACGAAAGAGCAAGTTGCAGCTGACTACTCAGATATCGCTGCCATTAACTGTCTTAAAACTCATTCAGCTGAAACTTATAGAGTTGTTAAGCTCAAATCAGGTGACATGGCATCTGATTATGATCTTAAAAAAGCCGCAACAGTATGTCAGCCTTGGAAAGGAAATTCAAAGTTTTTTAATTATTGGGCTTGGTATATTCCCAACCCTGAGCAGCAAGCAGCCGGACAGAACTGGATACGTTGCGATGCCATGATAGATCAGGTTCTTGATGATAATGCGTCAAGCATTACAGTAACATTTTGGAAGGGCAAACGCTTAGACGTAAGATAAAGAATGCTCGCTAATGCCCGAAATTATCGTATTTCAGTTGTATTAAGGCGTTCCATTTATTGCTTCGGTACTTAGTCCAGCTCCCACAGAGAATCTAGATTTAACTTCATTGTTTTCAAGATAATATGTAAATGAAATAGTTGATCGAGCAGGTTTTGTTAAACCAGGCCTTGCCATCCGGAATACTGTCGTGGCTTCACACGTGAACAAACTGTACTGTTTGCCTGGTTTTGGAAAATTTATTATTTTACGATTATCTTCTGCCATCCTAATATTTTCAATTGTTTCAATTTTTATTCCCATTGCCTCAGTCTTCGCCCGGTGTTCTTTAAACACATCCGCAAATGAGTCTCCTAGGCCAAGCCAACCCTCAAACCAAAGTTGGCACATGTAATCGAGGTTCTTCCTACCTTGAATTTCATTCCAAGACTCTCCAATTTTTTCACGCCATGCAACCGTCGATGGATCATCATTAGCCGGTTCGCTTGGCTCAGTACCTTGTGCTTCAAGTGGTAAATTATTATTTGAATTATATAAAGGTAGATTTGCTTCCCAACTTTCCATCGCATAGTCTCTTAGCTTTGATTGAACTAACTCCAATTGCCCTTGACGTTTATCAAGAGTTAATATCTCATCTCCAGATGAGCAACTAGTCAGAAATATTGACATAAAAAAAGCAACAGATAATTTAATTGATTTTTTCATTCTCAACATCCCAGTCTGCCCTGACTAACCAAAAAAAAGTATTAGCAATACCTAGTAAGAGTAAAAGGCTTAAAACAGGAAAAACAATTATGTAATCAATAAAAATTCCCAGAGGTGGATTTCCAGGAAAGTTTCCACGCACTTGAATAATTGCAAAAAGAATTGTTGCAAGCCAAAGCAATAAATTCATAGAGGGTGGCCTATCTCCATTTGAAATAGACCTTGTGATAGTAAAGCCCGAAATAAGGGCAATTATCATAAGAAATATCAATAAAATAATTGCAATAAAAATAACATTAGCACGCTTGAGTTCCCATGCAATTTTTGCCAAACCATCCGCATAAATGATTTTATTTTTTGATTCTAAATCTGGTTCGCCACTCTGTTTAAACTTTAGCATCCAACCAGACAAAGATTGTTTTCCAACCGAAATGGTGCTCGGTATTACAGATTTAGTCTGAAAATCAGTTGCTTGTAAAGTTAATTCACCACTGTAATAATCAAAAGGATAATAAAATAAAGAATTTTCTGTTGACATTTTAGATCTAGAATTAATTCCAGTTGTGGCATTACCTGGGTTATTAAGCACCCGCACGGTATCTACACTGTCTAGATCTACGGTAAATGCCCGTTTGGTTAAGCCTGAATTTCTGTCTGCCCAGCCATACAACCCAGAAGGAGCTGTTATGACTCTATTGACTAGTTCCGAGGACTCTTCATCAATATATGAGGGTAATAAATAAAATTCAATCAGATCGGGACAACCATCTACGTCGTCAGAATAATAAACACTGCTATCCCATTGCCCAGGATCACAACTTAAATTTATGAAAGAGTGTTTATCTGCAGATGTTGATCCTCCTCTTGCAAAAATAGCAAGTAACAAAAAAAGTGTAATCGCAATAGAAAATATTATTTTACCCTGATTGGTTTTGAACTTAATTTTTTGGAACATTTTTTAAATCCCAATCATCGCGTTTAATCCATAGATACACCACAGCAGCCATCTCGATGAGAAGCACTATTAAGATCGGATAAAAAATTATTAAATCAAATAGTGTTCCACTCGGTGGCGTTCCGGGAAGACTTGCTCTGATTTGAAACATTGCAAAAAGAAATGCTGCAAGCCATGCTAATGCATTTATTGAGGGTGGGCGTTTTCCACTCCATACTGCCCGCGTTACGGAAACGCTTGCCCCTGCAGAAATAAGCATAAGAATTGCCAATAGAATTGCGGCGTAAATATCGCCAGGCAGCCGCATTACTCTCCATTCAATTTGTACTATGCCTTTATTTAGGTCACTAATTATTTTTTCACTCTTGGTTGAATTTGCTGGATATAAATCTTCTCGGTAGTTTGGAATCGTATTTGAGTTTGCTCTAAAGCCAGGCAAATATTCTTTAACTTCAGTTAAAGAAAGGGCTTGATTTTCAAATTTTGAGTCGAATAAACCAATATCAGCTCGGTAATTATCAAATGGATAGCGCCACGAATTGCCTTTGAGCAGGATTTTAAACTCTTGTCGACCAATTATCTGTCCTACTTGTGCTGAAAACTTTCCACTCCCTTGGTATGAATCGACTAATAATTCAACATCTTTAAAGGTTAAGCTTCCGTTACTAGTTGATTCTCCATAATTTCCTTGAAAGCGTGGCGTAATCGTAGCTATCGCACTGTTATCTTTAATGTCAATTTTAGAAATTGAAATGTCGTACTTGTAATCTGACTTTATTGAATCTACTTCAAGCAAGGAGTCTGTGGTGGGTTGTATTAAAGCAGAGATAATTATGGGTGTGATAATGAAAAATACGAGCCCAAGAGATGAGGCTACTTTCCATTTAAAAAGTAATCTAGAATTAATTATCATATTTCTCAAATCCTCTTATTAGGGGAGAGTTTATCTCCTTAATATACAGCCAAGATTTTGTCGTGACGCTCGTATAGCAGATAATCCTATTTGGAAACCTTTGAGATTCCGCACCATTGTCTGCCTTCCAATTTCCTATTAACTCCTCGTCGTCCTTACTCCAATTATATGAACTGGAAACTCTTTTGTAGAATTGAAAATCTGTTGACTTTTTTAAACACTCTTTGACAATTTCGCGTCCACCGGCTGCAAGTTTTCCATCTGCGCCTAATAATTGACCAGCATAAAATACTTCAAAATGGTGAGGTGATAAACAAGATACCGGATAAATTTTCTTTACGGAATAGAGTGGAATAGTTGGACTCGACTTCAATGTCGCCGAATAGCAGCCTGGCTTAGCCCACATATAAAATATGGGTTTATTTTCTAAGTAAGCAGATGCCTGGTAGAGTGAAATTGATAATTCGAAAGCAATAACCATCACCGTAAGTATAGAAATTTTTTTATATAACATCTTATAAATCTAAATTAAGTATGTTTAAGATATCAGCTTTTTAAAACATGGACCAAACTATTGCACCCAGAATAAATCCAAAAACAGTACCAAGGATTCCCACAGTTATTGCAATATTTGCTAGTTTCTCATTCTTAGTTTTTGCGATTACTGCCAAAATAATTGCAGCAGGCCCAAAAAGAATTGGGAAAAATAGAAAGGATATTGCACCGAAAATGATGGCTAGGATCGAAAAAGTGCTACTACTTGATTGATTAGATGAGCTGCTTGATAAATTCTCATTTGACATAAAATCTCCTAACAGTCGATTACCAATAAAGTACCACCAGCATTAAGAAAATATAGGACTTTCAAGATAAGCCGTTGGGGTGATTTATTAGCCAGTTGATTGAGTGAAGTAAATGCAGGCTCCTTCAAGCTATTGCTGTTGCTTTTGGGCGGCAATTCTTTCCAGCATGGCAAGTTTTTTTCTAAGTTCAGAGATCTCTAACTCGGTAACTTTGCCATCAGCAGTCATTTTGTCGACTTCATGAATTATTTCATCAAGTTGCTTGACTCTATCAATCCTTTTTTTGTTTTCAGCTCTTGCCTCATCCATAGCGTTTAATACGATTCCTATTAGAACATTTAATACTGTAAACACAATTATGAAGATATATGAAAGGTAGAAAGGTAAGGCCCAGGGACTTACGACAGTGGCTTCTTCCAAGTATGCCGGAAAATTTTCTAGTGTTAATAAAATGAATAACGTGGTAAGGGCAATTGAAATATTCCCCCAATGATCTGGAAGTTCATCGCCAAACATATATACCCCTGCCATGCCATAAATAAATAGAGCAAGGAATATTAAAACTCCCATACTAAGTAAAGGTGGTAATGATTTTGCAATGGATGCGGTTAGAACTTTTACCTCAGGCAAAAATCTAAAAATTCTTATCAACCTAAGTAATCTAAGTAATCTCAAAACAACAAGTTGACCTGCGAAAATTGGGGATAGGGCAATGATGGAAAAATCAAATATATTCCAGGAGCGCTTAAAAAACTCCCAAGGTTTAGTGCCATAAGAAATTATTCTTAAAATCAATTCAAAGATATAGACGTAAAAAGCAAAACCATCCAACTGAGCATAAAACTCTTTCGTTCCTGGGTCCGAACCTGGCATCGTTAGCAAAGCCAAAGAGATGGCATTGATTAAAATAACAAAGGCAATAAAAAGTTCGAATGGACTGCTGTATACAATTCTAGACAGCCACTTGATTCGGTATTCTGGTAGTTCTAGAATTTCTCCGTACGCTTTTACTGTCTTAATGATTTACTCTCCAATATTTTTATCTCCTGGAAATTATAACTTTGTATTGCTTACCGTGGCAAGAGTTACTCGACCGCTCCAATTTCCGTAAGCATCTGCTGCCTCAGCGATAATTTTAAGATTTCCACTAGGTGCATCAGCTGAAATTACAAAATTACAAACCCATGTACCATTTTTAACATCACCGCTTTGAAGGTCCGCTTTTAGTAAGACCCAATGTGTACTTTCTGATGTATCCCAAAGGCCACAATGAGCACCAGTGCCTCCTACTTTGGCAGGTGAAACACCGGTTGCATCGGAAACTTGGAACTGAACAGTCATGCTCTGCCCAGTTTTTGTGGTCAGTGATGAAATATAGGCAGAGCCAATATTTATAGCAGGCGCCACTGAATCAGCTGGAGCAAGGGTTGTAACTGTTAGCGGAGATGAAACTCTTGTTTGGCCAGCTGAGTCTGTTGCAATTAAATAAACGTAGTATGTAGTTGAGCCTGATAGTCCAGTTATGTATGTTTGATTTGAACCGGTAGGTATGTTGCTGACGACCGCACCTGAGGCAGTTTGAGTTCTGACTGTCCAACTGTAATTACTTGGCGCAGCAGAGATTGTTCCAAAGTTAAATCCATTTAATACAATTTGGTCTAAGTAATTTATCCCGATTGTGATTGGTGTCGGCATCGAGCTAATTGCAGATACAGAGGCACCAGCTATTGTAAAGGATGCAATTTCTCCAGTAGTAGTTTTATTTAAATTATTATCATTACAAAAACCACGCACAGTGTAACTGCCAGGATTATTGCCGCTGTTCAGCACTATATCTACGGTATAAACACCAGTTGATGGATTTAAGGTACTAACACTATTTGTTACAACATCAATACCATTTACGTTGTAAACCGTAGCACCGCAACCTCTTACACCTGCTGCATCAGTGGCCTTCATGGTTACTGAAATTGCTTGTCCGGATGAGATGGAGGTAGGAGTAACTGCCAAATTGGTAATAACTGGTCCAGAGCTATCAGCAGTAGTAGAGACATTAAATGATTTGGAGAATTGCACTCCATTATTTACTAAGTCTATTTTTATTGTGTAGGTACTGCCAGCTGCAGGTGATGCCAACTCTGAGAATCCGAAGAAACCACCACTTGCACAATTCTTAACAGAGCTAGTTGGTAATGAGATGCTCTCAATTGTGTATCCACCACCAGCTCTTGGCACCTGTCTGCCATACCAAGGTGAGGAACCAGTAAACCAAATATCTGTTGAAGGTGATATTGCACAAAACTCAACACGTAGCAATGCTGCATCATTTCTAACGACGCGCACATCTAGTCCAGTTATATCTGTGCAAAGACTATTTCTACTATTTGCCGACAAGGTGCAATCTACATTTGAAGCTGTAATTGTAAAAGTACCTAAAGTAAACCAACTGCTTGCATTTCCAGCTGCATCTCGTGCCATCGCTTGAATCTGGTAAACATCACCAGCGCTTGGACCAGATGATGCTGTTGTTAAGTTAGCGATAAAACCACCATCTGTGACAGATCCAACCTGGAATGTTCCATCTACTGTAGATACTGCAACATTTTGTGGATTAACTAGACGGGCTTGGGTTGAGACAATTCCAACATTATCTCTGGCAATAAATCTGACTGCCACAGTTGAGCCAGCAGGTCCTGAGGTTGGAATAATTGGTGCATAACCTGTGTAAGTTGATGAGGAATTAACAATAGTTGGCGCTGAGGAATCTGATGGCGCTGAGCAGTATCTAAAATGCGTTGTGATTTGTGCTGTTGCATTGGCAGTTATATTTGTACGCTCATAAGAACCTGCTGCACAGGCAACTGGAAGTGCTGGCGCAGTTCCTGCGTTACACCCTGATCCAGTACAAGTTGATGAGGTAATTGGGCCACCAGGTGCTGAACTTGCCTCAATTAATCTCTTATCAGAGATGTAGTACTGCATTGCCGAATTTGATAAAGCACCAGAGCATGATTGGCCGCAAACATAAAGTGCTGAAGATAAACCAACTGTTGTAAATCTCAAGTTATCAGAGGCTCTGCTTATGCCAGTACCAGTTCTAGGTGAAAGAGTTATATCGGCTAAGTAGGTGGTGTTGGCAGATAACCCAGCGCACTCATACGCCTGGCCTGGCACAACCTCAATACTGCGACAGCTTGGTGCATTCATAAGATTTAACACGGCCTTCATGGTTGATGCGTTATAGCCCGTGATAATTGGAATTCGAATTCTTACTGCAACTGAAGTAGTTGATGGAGTCTGAAGATCCAAAGTTGGCGCAGCAGAAACTGGAACTTGAATTGCTATTGCAGGAATAGAAATGCTAGCTGCAGATGCTGTGGATCCAATACTGTTTGTTATCGTAACAACACAAGTTAGGTGAGCACCGCCTAGCGTTGACATATCACTGCTATTTAATGTGTAGTAACTACTTGTGGAAAGTACATTTCCCTCTATAAATCTAGAACCTGCGGCAGATGTCTTGCCCCATTGGTAGGTAGTTGTCACTCCCCAAGAGTTATTTGATGTTGCAGAGCAGTATGCGGTTTTGCCTGAATCTGCTACACCAGAGATAGATGCAGTAACTGATGGCGCAGCTGGTAAATCCTCAAAGCTGTTATAACTAGATGCAATTCGACTTACTTCACCACCAGAATTTATTAAAGTAACACGACATGCAAGTGCCTTCCCAGCAGCCTGACGTGCCAGATCGGTTGTGATAGTAATTTTGGCTCCGGCAAATCCAGGAATTGGTGTAAAGAAGCCAGAGTTTGTTGTGTAACCCCATTCGATTTTTGTGATTTCAACATCACCATAAGTTGAGTAAGCGCATGAAGCAGTGCTTCCTTGAGACAAAGAGTAGGCATTAACTGACACATAACTTAGTGAAGGAATTGCAGGTGTGGTTATAAATTTACTGGTAGTGAAATGTGCCTCAAATCCATCTCGAACACCTGTTACTTGGCAAATTAAATATCTGCCGTTTTCATCCTTTAATATTGATGAATCTAATGTCAAGGTCGAGCCAGTTCCCACCTGTCTGCCATTTACAGGAACAGAGGGAAGTGAGCTAGCTGCGGTAAACCAAGTTACCCGCTCAGTATCAACGGGAGTTCGCCAGTTCCAACCTTCACACCTTGCTGTCATTCCAGTTTTAAGTGTTGAGCCGTAATTAAGGCCTGAAATAATTGGAGTTGATGACAAAGTGGCAGTTCCGGTAATTGAGGCTCGCAATACTCTGCGCACACTTGCACCCTCTGAGGCAACAATTACTTCACAGCGAAACTCAGAGCCACCATCTGTTGGTAAAACTGTAATTTCAGTTTTAGTCGATCCAACTAATCTAGATGGTGATAGCCAAGAGGTTTGAATAGAAACAGCATTTTTCCAAACTCCAGGGGAGCATTTAAGAACTTCGCCAGGCTTTGCCTGCCCAATTAATGTTGGTTCAATTGTTGCAATAGGAGCAGTTCTATTTACAACCACTGATTGCGCTTCGACCTCTTTTATGCCTCTTCTAATATCGTTTTCGTAGTAACTTACTCTTGAAAAAATACTTGGCTTGTTTGGTAAGCATTTTTTTGCACCCCAACTTGTAACTCCAACAATTACATTTATGCCATTAATGTTTGAAAGTAGTGGCCCACCAGAGTCACCATTACAAGCACCTGACCAAATATTTTCAGACGCAATTTTTCTGCCAGCTGCCAGCATGGTCGCTGGGTTAAAAGCTTTTCCATAACTTTTAGCTGCCAGCACATCTTGAAGAGATAAATTGGAGGTGCGTAAAAGATCGGCAATATTATCCTCTTGGTCTAGTCCCCAACCAAAGATTTTTAATCTACTAAACTTATTAATTGATTTTGCCGTGATCGAACTGGCAAGGCTAGGAAACTCAATATTTTCAAATCTATCTACTAACTTAAGCAATCCAATATCATTAGCATAAGTTTTTGAGTTATATCTTGGACTAGTCCAAACCCCGCTTACTGCAGTAAAGGTTGAGTTATCATTTAGGGCCTCTGCTCCAACTTTAACAAAATAAGGTGTGGTCAAAGTTGTGCAGTGGGCAGCTGTTAGTACAACCTGAGGCCCGATCAAGGTTCCAGTACAAATGAACTCAGCATCTTTGTAGTCGTTACTCTTCGCTGAAGTCCAAATTGAAACTACATACGGAGCATCTGATTTTGGATCTGCTACTAAATCCCCATTAGTAACCGCCTGGGCCACTGAGCTGAATACTGTTGAAATTAAAGTAGTTGCAAGCAAAAGGGCAGTAAATCTCCTACCGGCAGAGTTACTTAGATCTATTCGCATTACATACTCCAATTTTGTGCAAACTCTTGAAATAAAGGTGTCAAGAGTTAGACGCCATAGGTCAAGTGTAGGTTCCCAGCAGCTGTATTGATATATAAAAGTGCAGAGATCACCCTTAGAGATCGGTTTAGCTGATGGAACCAATCATTTGATTTCAACGTCTTATAGGTATCTGGGCCAGAACTGACCCAGCATTAGAAATTAAGAGGAGTAAAAATGAAGAAGTTTTTAGTTGCAGTTCTAACAGTAGCGCTGGGAAGTTTTGTGATTACCCCGGCTGCAAATGCACTTGGCACACCAAAGCCTCAGCAAACTATTACTTGGTCTTGGGAGGATGGCGCTGATAAAGGTCATCGTGATTTTTCAGAGGATGATTACGATATTGCCACTGATATGCCAAGTTTGCAGGTAACTATTTCCCCAGTTGGAACAGGTCGCCGAGTAATTCTTGAGACATATGATGTTTATTTACAAACTTGGTCAGAGGAGCTTGCAACTCGAACCAATACGGTAGGAGTTGCTAAGTTTCAAGTAGATCCATACTGCACAGATGAGTTTGGTTCAGCACCAGCATGGTGTGATCATGACAAGACCTATCGAATCAGAGTCCTAAAATCTGGCACCCAAAAGGTAGTTGTATCCAAGCCTTTCGTAGTCTCCTTCATCGCATCTGAAGTGGGAACTTTCTAAAAGACAACTCAGTAAGAAAACTAGAGCCCCCGTCCACCCTTCCGCGGGGGCTCTTTTATTTACCCTGCCACTACCCTTATCTGTGTGAGAGCTAGGGGTGGGGCCTTTTGAAGTATGAAGGGCTAAATGAAGAGGAGCTGATGAAGCTCTATCAAGCAGGTGATCTTGACGCACTTGGCGCAATGGCTATTTTATTACTACCTAAATTAGCAGCAATTGCCCGCGGAAGATTTTCAGATAAGAATTTAGCCGATGAGGCTTTGCAGGAGTTTTGGATAAAAATTATCAATAAGGCTGATTCTTTTAAGCATGATTCAAAGGTTTCAACATGGGCATATCAGGTGGTGAACAATACTTATCTAGATTTAATTAGGAGAGAGAGCAAGCGAAGTTATTTAAATGAAGAGCTTTCCACTGTTGAAAGTAGGGCTGATCAAACAAAGGAGTTTGCTGAGGTCAGTGCTAATGAGTTAACGGTTAAGGCTGCCCTCTTAAAAATTCCTAAGGAGCAAGCCGAGGCAGTGGCGCTAGTTTGGCTTGATGGCTTCTCTATTGAAGAGTCTGCAAAAATCCTGGGAATCCCAGCCAATACCGTCAAGAGCCGGATTAGTCGGGGCAAAGCTGCACTCGCTGAGGTTTTGCGAGAGCTTGACCCCAGAGATGGGAACCAAAAATATGTTTAGAGCGTCTAACTACCTGGAGGTCAAAAATGTCGGAAAAAGATGATTTCGTCGAAGATCTATTTCGCGACCTTCCAAAAAGCAAGCAAATGAGTGAGATTGAATTAAAGCGACATGAGAAGTTGATCCTCCAACATATCGAAGTGATGAAGGCAGATCGTGCCAAAAAACATGCATCAGTCTATGCTCGCTTTCAGAGACAATTTCAACTTGCAGCAGCATTCCTAGTAGCTGTTGCTGGTATTGGCTTTGTCATCAACCAAAGCTCAACAAATAGTAAATCAGAGCTGGAGATCGCAATTGCAAAGCCATCTCCAGCCGATCAAACTGATAATAATTTACCTTCTAATAATTCTGGTAGCGCAAGTGGGTCAACTAATTCAGGAAGTAGTAGTGATCAATTTGAAGTTATTGAGCCAGCTAAAAATAAATATTTATACTCAACTGGGCTAGATTATGAAACCCAATTGACTGAGATTAAATCCAAAATTAAATTAAGCCCAACTCCAATTGAAATTTCAACGATCGCAGCTGCATATGGCAAGTGCGCTATTGAACTAGGTGTTAATGAACAGCTACTAGCAATAGATAAAGGAAGTTATGGGGGTGAGGGAGTACTTGCATTTTTCTATGGTAGCTCTAGTACAAACTCAAATATTTGGTTAGTATCTAAGAGTTGTAAAAAAATTACAAAAATTTAGGAGATCCTATGAGCACAATCATTAAGACCAAAGTAGTCCCAACTTCGGCAGAGAAGTTTTGGTACATCCTGCAATGTATTTCATTTGGTTATGGTTATCTTGCTAAGGTGCCTAAAAAGAAAGCGCTAACCGAAGCCGGGATGGGCAAGTTAACCAAAGCCGAATCTATTTGGTATATCTTGCAATGTATTTCTTTTGGATACGGTTACTTTGGCAAGATTCCAACCAAAAAAGCTCTATCTGAATTAAGTGCCTGCAAGTTAACAGCAGCTGAAAGTTTTTGGTATGTACTTTCTTGGGTATTTTTTGGTTCTGGATACTTTTCAAAGGTTATTATCAAAAAAGCTTTCAATGACATCCAGGCAGTAACTTTGAAACCCGCAGAAAGCTTTTGGTATTTGCTGCAATGTATTTTCTTCGGTGCAGGATATTTCGGTAAGGTGATTATTAAAAGGGCTTTAAGTCAGGTATGAAAAAATTTGTTGTTTTAATCTCTTTAATTTTATCAACTGGATTGATTGCAGGTTGTTCACAATCAGATGTTGATAATGCCACTTCCATTATTGAAAATCTTTCAGATTTTGATCTAGAGACTCCTGGCGTGAGTGTGGTAAAAAATGGATCATTAAATGAATGTTCAGATACGACTTTGGGCGAAATGGCTGATGCGTTTATGTCCGGTCCAATTTGGAGTGATTTTATTTCAGAATCAGGTGGAACAGTTGTTGAGCTAAGTGGTGGAATTACTTACGATGGTATGGAAGTGATTGCACTTATTCAATTTGATGTCTATGGAATTGAATTTGAAGCAAACTATTTAGGTATTGATGGAGTCGACCAAAATCAGATTGTATTATCCACGTTGCTTACCAAGATGTGTGATGCGGTTTAACCCCAACAGGTGTGCTGAATAGGAAAATTTAGGTAAAAAGTGTTGTAAAACCTCACCTCGTATGTAATTATGTCGTGAGAATAACCTGAGAATGGAGATGAAGTGAGCCTGCCACCCTTACCACCATCAAGTGGAAATTTTTCATTTAATCAACCATTGACTACAACCAACTACCCTCGTAGGCCACAGGTTTGGGTACCGCCCGTAATAATTTTTGGTGCCTTTGCGGCAGGGTATGCAATTCCTTGGGATTTGGGTCAAGATCCAAGTCGAGTGTTTTTGCGGGTGATTTTCCCTTTGTTAATTTCAGCTCTTCTATGCGGGGTTGCAGGATTTTATAGTTATAGAACCGTGCCAGGTTGGCGAACCTGGACATGGGTGGCTTTAGCATCGATGGCACTGAATGGGATTCAATTCTTAGTTATACCAGCCATGCAAATGCCCGTGGCCGTTAGCATAATAATTTGGATTTCAACAATTGGACTTTTGATCTGTGGAATTTTAGGTCAAGAGAAAAATTCCCCCTTATATAAGCAACCCAATAATCCAAATCCAGGATTTAAATTGTGACAGCATTTCCACCAAAATCTGGCAATATTTTTGGCAGCAGCAATCCAGCCCCAAGAATCACCCAGCCAATTGGAGAACCAAAAAAAGCTTCGCTCCTGCCCTTAATTTTGGCAGTAACATTAATAATTTTAAGTATTTTGATTACTCTGATGGCCGGATCATCTGGGCAAAATCTATCAATTTACCTTCTGGGTTATTTAGCCACACCATTAGCTGTTGGACTTTGCATGGGTTGGGACAGTATTGATCAACGAAAAAAGACAAAATCTGACCCTTGGTTTATTGCCAGATCGAAGTACTCGCTGATTTTACGAATTCTCACTGGGGCATCTTTCTTAGTGGCCCTACCTCACATAAATGCTATTGCAAGAATATTATCAACGTTATTAGCTGAGCGATTTGACTCCTAGATGATAAAGAAGGTATTGGTAACACTTATCTCGTTTTTCTTAACTTTCGGAGTGTTAGTAGGCAATTCTCAAGCAGGCTCCTCAACTGAACTTTCGACAGTTGGAAAGAGAGCTTTTGATGATTTAGCTAGATGCTTAAACTCAAAAGATGCGCTAGATGTTTTTTACTTAATCGATGAGTCTGCAAGTTTAAAAGATACAGATAGTGAAAATAAGCGTGCTGAGATCTTAAAATCTAGCTTGATCCAACTAAGTACTCTCCGCGAAGGCCTTAAAGTGCAATATGCCGTTGGTTTTTTTGGGGATAAGTACAAGACTTGGAAAAATTGGTCCACTGTAGATCCCAAATCAATTGAAAGTGCAGCCACAGATTTAGAACGCAAAGTTAGCGAAAGCAATAAAGGCCAAAGTACCAATTGGCAGCTTGGAGTTGAGAGCGCAGCCACTGAGCTTAGTAACCAGAGAAAAAAAAGTAATGCTTGTCAAGCGTTAATTTGGCTCACAGATGGTGGTTTGGATTTATCGACCGGCGCTCCTGGAGAAAAACCAGTGCAAGCAAATCAAAAAAATATCGAAGCTTTTCAATCACTTTGTAACAATACGTCGAATTCTTTGCGCCAAGCAAAAGTGACAGTATTGGGAGTTTTATTAAAGAACGAGAAAGATTTGGCAAGGCAATCAGGTGATCGACGCGAAAACATGGAGCAAGCCATGGACTTACTGCTCCCAATTGTTGAGGGAGCCGGTTCAATTAATTTAGGAACCGCAGAGCAACAAACGTGTGGCCAGAATCCCATTCCTGCAAATTATGCTGCTGGAGCACTTTTAGAAGCTGAAGATCCAATTGCACTTGCATTTCAATTCTTAAAATTAGGCTCATATACAGCCGGGGGAACTCGAGGTGAATTATCCGCAGGCAATCCAGCTAATTTCTTAATCGAAGCTGGAATAGCTCGATTTAGAATTATCACCACCTCACCGAATTGGAAATTGACCAGTCCCAATGGAGCAGTTATTACTGCAGGTTCAGATGCCACTGTAATTACATCTGCCGGAGCGACCCAAATCACGGTTCCAGTAAAACCTTCAATGTATGGCACTTGGAACTTTGCATTTAAAGACGGTAGCTCAAATGAATTAGTGCTATTTAGTGGCCTTGATTTGAAGTTAGATGAAGGAGAGTTGATAGCTGGTATCGCTGGAAAAGTTTCGGGTGAGATTGTCTCTGAATTTTCTGGCCAATCAGTGAATCTCGCCGCATACTCAAGCGCGACAATTTCGGTACAAGAAATTTTGGGTAGCGGTAGGACTAATCCAAAACGTACAGCCGCATTGGCAGGAAATAAGTTTGAACTAGAGAACTTCACTGCTTCTCCGAATCAAGGGCAGATTGAACTACGGGTAACTTTGGCAGTATCCACCAAATCTGGCATCGCGCTTGCACCGGTAAGTATTTCAAGAATCTTAGATGTACGGCTGCCAGACAATTACCCTTCATTAGCTCAATCACCAGTCAAATTTGATACTCCAATCAATGGTAGTAAAGGCACGGCGGAGGGTTCGGCGGTTTTTAACGGACCGAAATCAGGCAATGGCAAAGTATGTATCGTCGATAAACCAACCTATGTAAATGATGTTATTGATAGAACTGCTACATACGAATGGATTAAACCGGTCGGGTTGGACTCGGCTGAATGTTTATCACTGTCGCAAGGTGAAACTAAGAAAGTTGGTTTTGCAGTAAAAAATAGCACACCTGCCGATGCTCAAGTCCAAGCTGAATTACCTGTGGTCTATTACTCAGATTCTGAAGTTGGCAAACAATTCACACTTAATGCTCCTCTTGAGTTTGATACCTTAAGACCAAAAGCTGGCGAGGACTTAATTAAAGCGTTACTGCTATTTCTTGGAATTGCACTACCGCTTACTCTTATTTATTTGTTGACCTGGGCAACCACAAAAATAGCTCTTGGGCAAAATGTTCAGCGCGCAAGCTGGCCCATCAAAGTAGATTCATTGAAAGGAATTCTCGCATCTGATGGCTCTGCCTTAACTCCTAAACCAGAGGATTATAAGTACATTCCAGATAAACCAGACTCAAGAAGGTATTCTGAAGTTATTGGTGATCTAAGTGCAAAAGTTTCGAAATTAGTATTCCCACCACCTTGGTTTGAAATGAAAGCAAGAGAGGGTGCTCGTTTAGTAACAATGGTCGCACCGCCAGCATCATTGAATTCAAGATTTGCCCATGGATCTATTGCCCCAATTCGTGGAAATATTGATTCAGTTTGGGCGATTGAGGTTTTGGATAAGGATTTAATGTCCCTTGGTTCAGCAACCACCATTCCAGGAAACCTAGTAATTTATAAGCGAAATAACCTTGCTAACAAAAATCAATTTATGGATCGATTTATGAAAGTTTCAACTACGCCAGGTGTTTGGAATCAAATAGTTTCTTTAATTCCAAAAGTTGAAGCTGAACTAGCTAAAAAACAGAATAAATCTGTGAAAAATGGGTTCAAGAAAAAAGATAAAAGCTCGTCTAATAATCAAATACTTCAATCCAATTCTGAAATTTCATTTACTCCACCTCCACCACCTGGATCAGGCGGATCATTCCCACCTCCACCACCTGGATCAGGCGGATCATTCCCACCTCCACCACCTGGATCAGGCGGATCATACCCACATCCACCACCTGGATCAGGCGGATCAT